>Ga0070675_100000528_pt1 | contig 26103 bp, 19 predicted proteins | sample KBSM43metaG_FD_65343 | JGI IMG/M metagenome (GOLD analysis project Ga0070675, IMG submission 65343) | Miscanthus rhizosphere microbial communities from Kellogg Biological Station, Michigan, USA - KBS M4-3 metaG | ecosystem: Host-associated > Plants > Roots > Rhizosphere > Soil ... | reverse complement strand
GCGGCAGCCCACATCAACGGCGTCTGTTCCTGGACCTTTTCGACGACGTTAACCTTCGCACCGGCATCAATCAGCATCTGGAAAACCGCGAGATCGCCATTCTTGATGGCAGTCATCAGTGCGGTCTGGCCGTCCGCGTTCGCGCCTTCGGTGCCGGATCCTCCGTCGATGAGCATCTTGACCATGCGGGTATCACCCTGCCTGGCGGCTTCCGCCAGGGGTGTGTAACCGAACTCGTTCGTGACGTCCACTTTGGCTCTCTTCGCGATCAACTGCGCCATCAATTCATAATCAACGCGATAGACCGCCCAGTGAACCGGCCGCGTCCCGTCCAGTTGAGCCTCGTTGACGTCGGCTCCCGACCGGATCATCTCGAACGCAGCGGCGCGTTTTCCGTCTTGAATCAACCTGGCCAGTTTCCCGGGCTGTTCTTCAGCCAGAAATGGCCGGGCCACGAATGAGCCTGCTGCCGCAATACCCGCACAAATAATGGCAAGAATGAAACGCTTCACTCGTTCCTCCTGGAACAGCATGAGTGCTGTCCCCTCCTAAACAACATCCGGATCCAGTTTGTTGTGGTTCCCCCACAGCCCTTTCGCTGCGCCATAAAGGAACTTATAGGGATCCTTCCATGTACGCGGGAGTCCCGCCAGGACGCCCCCCTCCAACATATCCTTGGGGCCGTCTCCCGAGCGGATCTGCTTGAACAACCGCTGCCGAACGGTCTCCATCATTTCGCGTTCCGCCTTGAACTCGGCCTGGCTCATCACCGGGCCTGCGCCGGGAACGATTTTCGTCTGGTCGTTGCTAATCTTGAGCAAGAGATCCATCGCATCGACTCTCGCTCCGATCCATGCACCAGTGATCCAATCCAGCTCCGGGTCTTTCACAGGAGACGCGACGTCGCCGACAACGAGAACGTTCGAATCCTTGAAAAACACATAGGCGTCTCCGCCGGTATGCGCATCAAGGAGATAGCCGTACTCGATCTGTTCGGCGCCAGCCTTCATGGACTCCTTGTTGAAGAACGTCTGGGTAGGCCAGGCAGCTTTCGGCCGGGCTTTTTCATAACGGCTTTCTTCAGGAATCCAGAAATCGTTAGCCATCCATTGGCGCGTGCGATCGTGGGCGAGGATCTTTGCGCCGGCAGCGGCGAACGATTCGTTATTGCCGGTTTGATCGAGATGGTAGTGCGTATTGAAAACGATGTTGACCTTTGAGTTGGCCGCAACGCCCTTAAGCGCAGCCATGAGCTTGTCACCGTTGCCGGCAACGCCGCTGTCTATCAGAAGGAGACCGTCACCGGTGGAGAAGGCCACGACGTTGGTACCGCCTCCATCCACTACGGAGAGTTTGTCGGTCACGCGGCGAACGCCGGCCGCGCTGGCCACCTGAGCTTGCTGAGCGGCGCGAGCCCAAGGAGATGCCCACAACGTGAGCACCCCTGTCATCGCGCCCTTGAGTAGTTCCCTGCGATCCAACTGACCTCCTTAGCGTCGGGCCCACCGTCCGGATCGCTTCGGTACGCCGCTTCGCGGCGCCTTAGTGCCGGCCGGTCCCCCCACGCCCGCTCCTTAAAGCTCTGAAATAATGCCGGTGCTGTCGGCAAACTTTTCTTGTTCAATTCCGAACTTGTTCAGCAGGGTAAGGTGCACATTGGCCAGCGGTATCCGCTGTGCCGGGGAGATGTGCTGGCCACCCTGCTTCATCTTGCCATTGCCGCCGCCGACGACGACCGTCGGAATTGGCCAGTTGCTGTGCTTGTCGCTGTTGCCCATGTTCGATCCATAGAGGAAGACCGAATGATCCAGGATCGAGCCGTCTCCGTCTTTCGTCGCGGCCATCTTCTTCAGGAATTCTGAAAAAGCGGTCATGTGCCAGGTCTGGATCTTCACCAGGCTTGCGATTCTCTCGGGATCGTTCGCATGGTGCGATATGGGGTGGAAAGACTCGGGAACCCCGACATGGTTGTAGGTCTTATTCGTTCCTTCAGCGACCATGACGAAGGAAACCACGCGGGTAATGTCGGCCTGATAGGCGATTGCGATCAGGTCGAAAAGAAGTTCGACCTGCTTGTCGAAGTTGTCCTCCGGGCCGACCGGACGCTCAGGAATCTTCATACCTGAGATGTCTGTGGACGCGATGATCTGCGTGCGGCGTTCGATCTCACGCACACTCTGCATGTACTCATCCAGAGTGGCGCGATCTCCGGCGCTCAACTCGTTTTGAAACGACTTCGTGCGGTCCAGGATCAGATCGAGGAGGCTGTCGGATTCCCGCGCGTTTAAGACGCGTTCCTTCGGCGTGGTCGAGCCGAACAGGGAATTAAAGAGCTTCTTCGGGTTGTACTCCATCGGAAGCGGAGTATTCGCGTCGCGAAACGATATCGTCGCGGCGGTACTGACACCATTGCCGGCCGCCTGTTGGGTCGTGGTTTCCGAGGATACTTCCAGGGTCGGGAGCGCGGTGTCCTGCCCGATCTTCTTGGCGACAATCTGGTCGATGGTTGCAGATGGAGTGCTGCAACACAGCCAGGTACCTGGATTCTTGGTGTGCACTCCCGCGCCTGCCGGGTTGTCCAGATTCCCAATCGTCGAGACGTACTTTTTAAAAGGTTCCAGCGGCCCCGTGATCGTGTTCAGCTTGAAGCTGGCTCCCGAACCACTCGGTGTCCACCGGTCGGCGTCAGGCCCCAGCTTGGTGTCGAACTGAACGGCGCCATGAGGAATATAGAAGAAGCCGGCGCGAGTCTTCGCATTGGCAGCTGTTTGCGCCAAAGCTGTCGCAGCCGGAACCATGGCTTCCAGGAATGGGAGAGCCATCGTCACTCCAGCACCCTTCAACACCGTTCTGCGAGAAATATGCTTCTTGAAAATAAACATTGGATTCTTCTCCTCTAAACCATGATTACTGGATTCCCGCCACCTTCGTGCCCGGCGCCTTGGGGGCGGAGGCAGGACCCTGCTTAAGAAAGGCGTCGGAACGGACAATACCCTGAACAATCGAAGACAGCGCGTAGTTGTCTTTGGCAGCGTTGCGAACCACCGCCCGGACCTGCGGCATGTCGAAGTACTCTAATTCGCGGTTGACGGCGTACATCATCAGCTTCTCCGTGAACGCCTGCGCAAATTTCGCCGGATTACTTGCCAGATACTCGCGCAATTCGGCGGGACCATTAAGAGGCTGCCCGCTGGGAAGCACTGTGCTGACATCGATCGGCGCATTCGCAGCCTGACGGTCCACCGTGCGGAACTGCCCGACAGCGTCGAAGTTTTCGAGAGCGAGCCCCATGGGATCGATCACTCCATGGCACTGGCGGCAGGTGGGGTTGTCCCGGTGCTGCTCCAGACGCGCGCGCACCGTTTTCGGCGCCTCTCCTTCCTTCGCAGTCAGATCCGTCTCCACGCCCGGCGGCGGAGGAGTCGGCGGCGTACCAATGATCTTGTCGAGAACCCAGGCGCCGCGAAGAACCGGCGACGTGCGATTCGGATACGACGTCTTAATCAGGACTGCACCCTTGCCAAGCAAGCCCAGCCGGTTCTTGTCGATCAGCTTCACCCACCGGAACTGGGCACCGTTGACGCCCGTCAACCCGTAGTGGCGCGCCACACGGTCGTTAAGATAAGTCTGGTCCGACGTCAGCAGTTCGACGAGCGGCCGGTTTTCAAGCAGAACGCTCGTGATAAAGGTTTCTGCTTCGGTCACCAAATCCTTTTTCAACTGGTCGTTAAAGCCCGTGAAAATCTGCTGATCCGGCTTGAGTCCGTCGAGATCGTTAAGGCCAAGCCATCTCATCGCGAAGTTTGAGACCAGGCTGGAAGCCCTGGGATCGGCAAGCATGCGCTTGACCTGGACATCCAATACAGCGGGCTTTGACAGCTCCTTTGAAGCCGCCAACTTGAGCAGTTCGTCATCCGGGCCTGTATTCCAGACGAAGAAAGACAACCGTGCCGCCAGTTCGAAATCCGTAAGAGCGACCTCGGCACCGGCCCTCGCGGTCTGAACGCCACGAATCGTGCGATAAAGAAACTCGGGACTGGCGAGCACCGCGGCGACAAGGCGCTCGATTCCCTTGTCGAAGTTTCCGCCTTCCTTACGTCCGGTTTCATAGAAAGGCATCAACCGGGTGAGATCGGTGTCCGTAACGGGCCGGCGGAAAGCGCGCCGCGCCAGATTCTCGGCGATCTGCTTCGAACAAGCCGCTTCTTCCGCGGCATTCTTTGGATCGCACACATAGATTAGGTTGTGGCTGAGGGTTGAAATGCCGGTGGCCTTATACGGGCCTGTAATTTCGATATTGTCGAAGTTGGGCAACCCCCCGCCGCCAAATCCGCCGCCCCCCTGGTTGCTGATCGATTCGAAACGGGAGCGGTCAATAAACCCGACCACTACTTCGCGAACACCGGCGTGGATCTGAAGGGGTATCTTGTCGAAGCGGTCCTGAATCGTGGCGCGCCCATCGCCGGCCTTTCGATTGTTCAGCATGAGGTCATCGACCCCGCCGATAGCCTTCTTGAACATGATCTTGCCATCGACAATGATGACGAGCGTCGCTTCGTTCTCCAGACTCCCCGTATAGAGACCCAGTGTTCCATCGGGAAAATGCACCTTGAAACGGTATTCGCCGTCGGCCGTGAAATTGTGCTTGAGCCGGAGGCCGCCATCGCGAAGTCCGAGGGGCATGGCTTCGCCGCCGCTATTCGCCCTCAGGGGGTACATCACGTTATCGAGGCTGGTATCTCCAATCGCCTTCTTCGCGATCATCCGCGCCGATTCGACGTATTGTTCGACAAACGTCGGCGATACGCTGAGCACGGCTGCAATATTGTCGAACCCGTCGATCGCGACATCCTGCGGCAAAACGTCCTTCGCCGTCACGTCAACACCCACCAGTGCCTTGACCGCGGCGACGTATTCCGTACGGGTCATCCGCTGAATCCCCACGTATCCGGCCTTCGGGCCTTTGGCCTGCGTGTCGAGCGAGTTCTCCATGTAGGAGACAAAAGCATCGATGTCTTTCTGGTCCGGCTGAGGACTGCCCGGAGGTGGCATCAGACGGCCACGCAATTTGCGAATCACTTTCTCCCAGGTCTCGGGATGCTCGGCAGCCGCCTGGACAGCAAGGTTGTCCAGAGCCAAATTACCCGCGGGTTTCGCCAGCTTGGAGCTGTGACAGCCAGCACAGGAGGTTTTGATCAACTGCTCTGCTCCGGCCGGGGTGCCCGCCGCCGGAGGCGTGCCAGACTGTAAGGCTTTCGTTTGAAGGACCGCCGGAGAGGCGGTCAGCAGCGCAAGGACAGCGCAGATGAATAGCAATTGTTTCATAAGTTTGGAACCTGTTTCGCCCCTGGAATCATGCGTCGAAATCGTTTCCCAAAAGTGAAAGTAAGACCTTGTAACACGAACGCCAGAACCTCCACAACCTTAAGCTTTTAGACAGTATTCCGTCCCGTCTGAGTGTACGTACGCCGCCCACTCCGGGTTACTTGAAAGAAAATTCCTGCCCATCCAATCCGCTATATATAAGGATGCCGGCGAGCCGGCATTCGAAGGAGTGTTTCGGGGCGGACCTGAGGCGAGCAAGGACCCCATCGGCCCCTGGCGGGGCTATTGCTGAACCGCCAATTTTTCCTCGCACGCCTCCGGCGTGCATTTCTTCAGGATTCACCAACCCCCCGGTGGCTCGCTACGCTTCGCTCACCGGGGGCTAATTTCCTTCACGCCTCCGGCGTGCAAACCAGCAGCCCGAAAGGGTGCGCGGACATTCAAGGCTGACGGTCGCTGGCATGAAGATCGGGGGCTTCCTGGCCGGTGGCTCGCTACGCTTCGCTCACCGGGGGCTCATTTCCTTCACGCTTCCGGCGTACAAACCTGCAGCCCGAAAGGGCTGCGCGGACATTAGCCCCGGGTTGAGCGAAAGCGAAGCGATACCCGGGGTCACTGCTACCCTCTACACAGACGCACGCTGAAAGCGTGCGAGGAGATTCCAACGGGCCCGGCCAGGGGCCGCCTACGACGTCCAAAGATTTCGCGAAGCATCCGTAGAGTCGTGAGGCGCGGTGATGGTTCAAGAATTCGTTGAGAGATCACAACCACGCTCTGAACGCTGATGGAGTTCGCGCTCTCGTTTCACGAATCTTCTTCGACATGCAGCCCATTGCGGCTATGCTGCGCACGCCATGCGATACCTCGGAGCGTATCGTTCCTTTTTTGAGAGTCCAAAATGGGCAATGCACCTGCTGATCGGCGCGGGTTGCCAGTTTGTTCCTATCGCGGGTCCCCTCGTACTGATGGGCTACATCTACAATGTGATCGAGGCGAAGCATCGTCACGGAGACGACCAGTTTCCCGACTTCGATCTCGACCGGCTTGGCGCATATCTCATTCGAGGGGTCTGGCCGTTTCTCGTGGCCCTGGTGGCGGCACTGCCCTTGTTTGTTCTCATCGTTCCAGCCTTTTTGGTGATTGCTCTTCTTCAGGCTGGCTCAGCGCAGAGGGGGGATCCGCCGACGTTCACGATCGCTCTGTTCGTGGCTGGCGCGCTGGCATTCACATTCTTGGGCTTTGTTTGGAATTTCGTGACGATGCCCATCATGTTGCGGGCGGGGCTGTCTCAGGACTTCAGCACTGCATTTTCGATGGAATTTGTCCGCAGTTTCCTAAGCCTTGTGTGGAAGGAATGGGCCCTGTCGATTGTATTCTTCCTTTTTACTGCACCGTTTGTGATGCTCGCCGGGCTTCTCCTGTTCTGTATTGGCATCTATCCTGCGGCGGTTGTGATGACCTTTGCGCAATTTCATATGCAGTACCAGCTTTATGAACTGTACCTGCAGCGCGGCGGCACACCGATTCCCCTCAAAGAACATCAATAGCGGCGCGAGTCGGCGGGCGTCATTCAACCAGCGAGCGCAGGAGTTGATGGGCTCTAAGTGACATGGGATCTCGTTCAAGGGCCATTGCGCAATATCGGCGTGCATTGTCAGGGTCTTCTCGCAGCACGCATATAGAAGCTTTGCCGACATAGCTCTTCGGATAGTCGGGATCGACATCGATCGCCCCTTCGAACAACAGATCCGCCTCCTCGATCTCACCCATCTCCAGTAGTGTCCACCCAATGTTGCTCCATGCATTAACGAGGCCTGGGTCATGATTGACCGCCTGTCGGTAGCACTCCAGGGCCGCTTCCCTGTTGCCGAGATCGTGCAGCGTGACACCGAGGTTGTACCAGGACTGCGCATGCGAAGGGTCAAGCTGAAGAGCCTCGTCGAACCTGGCCGCCGCCGCTTCGAAATCGCCGGTCTCACGAAAGTGGATCCCCTCATCGGTGATCCGTATCACTTCAGCTTCGATGTCCTTTGATGACACACTGACCTCCCGCTTGCTCAGCCTAATAAGACAATCAGTCCCTGCTTCCCTTCTCCCTGGGGGAAGTATGCGTCGTAGCGCTCACCGTCACCCGACGACTTCAAGGCCCATGACTTCGTCCGATTCGACCGATAGTTGAAGTAGAAAGCGGGCCGGGTGCCCTGTTTCTTTGCCTCTGCAAGAATGCATTCGATCGCCTCATCGTCGGGATGGTTGTAACCGGCCGAGCCGTCCGATGAAAACAGAAAGGCGCTGCAGTCGAGTTGGGCCAGCAGTTCCGGGCTTATGTTGTTCCGGCTCCCGTGGTGGGGAACTTTCATCGCGTCCAACCGGAGCCGGGCTTTGCCGCGTAACGTCAGCAACTCCACCACAGATTTAAATAGAACTGGTGCATGTGCGTCCCCTGTGAAAAGCACCGCCAGTTCACCCCGTCGATCCTCGACAAGAAACGCGATACTCGACCCGTTAGGATTAGAAGCATCCCCGAGATATGTCCCGTCCTCAATACCCTGGTCCCATTCGGGCGGCGGCTGGATCCGCTTCGGGTATCGGCTCGCCAGGAGTTTGCGTGCGAGGTCCAATCCCCCTTCATGAATCTTCGCGGCGACATCCGTTTCGCTTTCTCCCGGCGGAATCAGTTCCATGTTTTTGAGCGCCTTTACGATGTCGAGGTCCCACGAGCCTGCCAGCTTCGTCAACTGCTCGACTCGAGGAGAGAGGATGGTGAACGTGAGTCCTCCGATCTCCTTCACGGGAAAAGTGCGCTTCGCGGGATCGACTACGATCGCTCGCCCGCCGAAGGCCTCATTCCAGCGGAATCGTGGAAGGTCGAGGATGGCGCTCAGCACCTGCCCCTGGATACCTCCGAGATAACGGTTCCCGGCCACGGGACTCAGGGGATTCTGGACGTGGTTGCGTCCATTGAACCAGATGTCGCCGTATTCGACATCCAGGTCGTCGAGTAGCAGAGTAACGGCTCCGTCAATGTGGTCCGTGTCGACATGTGTGATCGTCATCATGTCGATCCGCTTTTCATCCTTCGGTAACCGCTGGACGCGCTCGCGTAGAGCCGGGTACGTCTTGCCGGGACCGCCATCGATCAGCACGCGATAGGGGTGACTCTTGTCATTCCATTCGACCCACAGCGCGTCGCCATGGGCCGCGGGAAGCATCTCGATCGCCAGCGTGGTCATTCCTGTCCTCCTCCCTGGTCAAACCGCCAGTCTGCATCTCCGTATGCGACGAGATTGAGACCCGTGAGATCACTATTCGCAAGCAGCCGGCAGCGTGTCCGCCTCATGACCTCGCCGACAGCACGGTTCGAGTTCGTGGTATCACGCGAGACAACATCTCTCAACGCGCAGAGGAGCTGAAGAGTTGCCTCAGCCGAGGCATCTTCACGAATCAGAGCCAGCGTACCGACCACGACGGAAGCCCCCTTGTCGAGAAATCTGGAAACGAAGCTCAAAAATGAAAATTCCGGCCTGGCCGTTTCGCACCCTGTCAGGAGCACAAGGGGGCCCGGCTGTTGGCCATGCGGATTGACATAGTCCTCTGTGATCCATTGGCGGTCGACGAGATCACCCTCGATCTCGAGAGCCTTTCCCTGCTCGGTATGCGAGAGCAGAACCAGCAGGGGATGCGGGCGCTGCTTCAGCAATGCCTGCCACGTTTCCCAATCTTTCGCTGGAGGCTCGCTTCCAGCCGTCCCTTCTTTCAGCAGCGTGATGATTGCCTCGCGGCTGGCGGCCTTCACGTTCACACTTGCCCCAAACGCGGCCGGGGTCGCCATCGACAGAAACGTCGTTGCGGGTCGTTTTGAGATGCTGTTGCCGGAGGAGGCATCAACGTCATCCATCACCCGACGTTCAATGCGCCGGCGAAATGCCCAGAAATCGAACGCGCAAATCGAGCCGCCGCGATTCTCGCATTTCCTGCACGCGCCATCCCGAAGCCCCTCGAAGAACTGATCACACAGGGAGGGATGCTTGTAGTCCGGAACACCTCCGTCGTAGATGAATTCCACCGGCAGGTCCGTGCCGAGGTCGCGAGACCAAAGCCGCACGGTCTCATCCGTGTCAAACAGACGGCGCCGTGTTTCGGCGTCTGCGACGAGACGCTTCTTCAGCAATTCCAGCACTCTGCTGCCGCTCGCCGCGAGCTGGACAAGGCTGCCTGCCAGCGTTTTCTTTTCTTTCGCTTCGCCTACCGCGGCCCAATGCTGCAACACCTGATCGCCGAGTTCCGCTCGCAGTTTGCTCAGTTGGCCCGGATCCCGGAAGCGTCCATCAGGCGCTGCAGGACCATAAACGACGAGCGTATCGTCTCCCATCATGATCGTGACGCCATCGGTCGCTGGTTCGGGGGGCCGCGACGGATGAGAATCAATCCGCATCGAGATTCCGGCTCCCAGGCTGCCGGATTCGATCACATCGCCCGCAATCACGCCGCTCTGGATCGGCACCACCTTGTCTCCGATGCGCTCCATCAGAACAACCGTCAGTTCGACTCTGTCAAGGCCCGGCGGCACAGTGAACTCTACAGTCGCAGCCGTTGATCGCAGGGCCCCGGGGCCAGCAACAACGATCGGCTGCGGGGGCGTCGCTGGCAGCCAGGAGGCGAAGAGCGAGATGTAGAGATCGTGAGGAACCGCGAGATCCAGTGGAGCTGGTACGTCGGCAATGACCCCGCTCAGCACTTCCCGAGCCGCGAGTCGCACTGCGACACGATACTTCTGTCCCCGGGCAAATGCATCGATGCGTGGGATTTCAACTGTATCGTGCAACTCCGTGATAAGCGCGTTCAGGTACAACTCTTTTGGGGTCTCTTCACCGCTTCGATATTCAGCCTCCTTTCGCGTTCCGCCCCACAAATCGATCATTCGACCGAGCGGGCGGTCCGCTTCGGCGCGGAGAAGTGGTCCGAAAATCTGCGCGGAATAGGGATGACTGCTTCTAAGCGCGGCTTCATCATCGACATGCTCCAGGCGCCCTTCGCGGGCCACGACTTCTCGCCAAGGCGGAGAGAGAGATTCGGCCAGCGCCTGAAGTTCGGAAGCTCTCGCACCACGATTCGTTTCCCGAATACGCCGGACCAGATACGAGACGATCCATGGCGCCGTGGATTGGAGCGCGCCTGCGCCGATGTGCTCGAGCGCCGACTCCGCGGCCCGCTCGCGCACATCGTCACTCAACCGCGGCAGAATCTCCACGATACCCACGACAATGGTTGCCGGTTCTCGTCCTGTGCTCAGCCAACTTCGGAGCAACCGCGCGCTCGACTCAGAATCGAGACGGGCGGCGGCAGCAGACAATGCCCAGACGGACACCGATGGAAGATCATCGAGGGTCACTTGAAGCAACTCAGAAGCGTTTCCCACCAACGACAGGCCTGCCGCCCGGGCCAGGACAACTTCGCTGACCCCAAAGGCTGATGCGATCGCCCGCTCCACTACGGCAGCATCGCCAAGCCGAGCACCGATACGGGCGGTGAGTTCCGCCCCCGCACCAGCAACGGGCTGAAGGGTTGCCAATTGGCCAATTAGTGGAAGACTCACCGCCGCCTGATATAGGCTCCGACTATCCACCTTTCCGGCGCGGCGCGCGATGACAGTAGCAGTAGCCCTGCCCACAGCGGGTACGGCAACCCGATTATCGATCACGCATAGTTCGGCCTGCCGGGCGGCAAAGAGCAGCCGCGAGGGTGATGCGAAGCGAGTCAGCCACGGCAACAGGCTCGGTTCCGGAGCGCCCTCGCGTTTGAAATCACCCAACCCCAAGAGCGCATCAAGCAGTGGACTCAAAGGAACCTCCTGGCAAAAAACTCGGCTCGTTCGATGTCATGCACCGCTGAACGTGAATGCCCCCCACGTCTCGACACGCGAAAACGCTGCGTCGATCGGATACCCCAACCGCTTGGTTGCATCCTCAAGCGACAGGCTTCGCAACCACCGTTGGGCGTCGGCCAGCGCAGCAGCCGGATCCTGATGCGCGATCAACTCGTGGAACTTCCCCATCAACAGCGCGGTGCCGTCATCTCGGACAGGCCATAAGGATCCAACGACGCCTGCGAAGCCAAGACGCAGGAAGGCCGCTGGAAATCCCATGACTTCGGTAGGCGCGGAAAGACCGGCAACACTCGTCTCGCAGGCCGACAGGACCGCAAGACGGCGCGGAGAGTGCCCCGTGGCGATGATGTCCGCAATCCGCAGGCGTTGGCCGCCCCCCAATGCAAGGTAGGAGTTCAGCGGTTCCTGCAGATCGACACTCCCATGACAGGCGAAGTGAACGATCGCGGCGTCCGGCATTGCCTTCAAAACACTGTCCGGCGTCACGCCGGACAGTAATTCCACTGCGCCCGGGTGTGCTGAAGCCACGGCCGCAACTTCCGCATCGATGTGTTTCAGCACAACGGATCCACCATCGTGCGATGCGACGATGAGCGCACGCCTAGAGGTAACTGCTTGCGCCCGGGATAGCGCAGTAGCCAGCGCCCCGGCGGTTGGTGAGATCGTCAAGTCGATCGGCATGTCGATCAAATACCTGCAGCCATTCGGAGCCGTCCTGTCCGGCTTCCATGCTGCCGACCATGGGAGCAGACCGACCAAACCGTCAGACAGGAGGGCCACCTTGGGCCCGATTTGGATCAACGAATCCTGCAATGGCTCAGCAACGGCTTGAAACATCCAACGTGCAACACTTTCAAGATGGCTTCTCCACACGTCCGCGCCGCCGGGCTGGATTCGTTTCTCCTGCGCCGTAAGCAACTTCACGACGGCGTCGTAGACCCGATCCACTGTGAAGTTCGGAAGCGGATGCGTAGCGACACCGTTCTTCCCCGGGATCATCGCAAGCCCGCCGCGGCGCGCTGCAATTAAATAGAGGATGCCCATATGTGGCAACACCGCGGCGAAGGTATCCGCGAGACTCTGCGGTGTAGAGGTGAAATCCAGCGACTGCCTCAGCACGGTTGCCCGTCCTCGCTCGAGGTGCGCAACAGCGAGATCGATTTGGCCCGCGCCAGCCAGAGCAAACGCCGCATCCTCAACTGCGGCTCGCGCGCCCTGCCGCGTCAACAGCTGGTCCTGGACCGACTGTTGACGACCTGACAGAGCATCCAACACGTCGAGGCTTCGCTCTGAAGCCTTCTTCAGATGGTCGACGTGATTTTTGGACGCAGCCCACGACATCCATGCTCTCGCAGCTACCAGCGCGGCGTCGGGTCGCGTTGTCAAGCCAACATCTACGGCCTCGGCGAGCGCGACACCCGCCTCATCCTTTCCGGCGTCTGCCTGCAGCCGCCCTAGTAATGCGAGGGCGGAGGCTCGATTCGGCCACGCTTCCGTCGTGTCTTTCAGGAGTGATTCCAGACGCTGCTGAGCTTCGAGTCGCCGCTCGTCCTGAGGCGATGCCGATGCGGCGGCGATCAACGCCTGAGCCAAGGACAATTCCCATGCAAATCGGACGTGCCGATTACCCGCTATCTGGATGGCCTCCCGGAGTGAGTCGATCGCCTCGGAGGACGGCGCCGGCAGCATGTCCTTGTCTTTATCAAAAGTCAGCAGGCTACCCAGATTCCCCAACGCGTCCGCCCGCAGCGGATGCCCGGCGCCGCACAATTCGACTTCCCGCCTTAACAAGTCTCCTGCCTTGCGACGGTCTTCGGCATGCCGCGAGAGCATGTACCTGCTGAATAGGGCGGCAGCGAGATTCCCAAGGTGTGCTGGATAATAGTGCCCGCGCGACGGAGAAATGCGGACGGCTTCTTCGTGAGTCACGATCGCTTCGTCGAGTTCATCAATGACGCCGGATTTCTCGAAGGAACTTCGGAGCGAGATCCCCAGGCGATCGAGAGCTGTTGCACGAAGAGCCGGGTCTGACGCTGGGATCATCGTCAGAGCCAGGCGTTGCGCCGCGATTGCCGCGAGGACGTCCTGCGCGCGATTCTTCGATTCGAATCTGAAGAGGCGCAACCGCCCCGTATTGCTGATCCATCCCGGGTCGGGACGGATTGCCACCGCCTGCTCCGCCAGTTCGATCGCCCGATCAAGGGCAGCCTGGTCACCATTGTGCTCAAACCATTGGGCACATGCTCCCACGTACAACATCGTCCGCTCAGGCCACGAGACATCCGCCTTGTCGACACGCGCCACGTTTTGTTGAAGAAGCCTTACCAATAACGCGAGAGCAACGGTCCCCCCGTTCCTCTTCGTGATCCATTCCTGGATGAGGAACCGAAGCTGGCCGATCAGAGGGTCCCAGAATCCCGCCAGTGCACCACCGCGCCTGGCTCCCATTAATGCCCACATGTTCTGCTCGATCGCCTCGTTGAGAGCCGATGCGTCGCCATCGAGATATTGCTTTGCCCATTGCGCACCGACTCCGACCTGGTCGGTCAGCGCCTGCTTCCAATTGGAAAAACCTTCTTCGACGCCTAACTCCTGACATTTACCAATAAGGTAGGAATGCACCAGCAGCCACACACGTTGATCGTGCTGACCACGCTTACCCGATCCGTTTGCTTCCTCAATGACGGCACTGACCGCTTCATCTGAGATGAGAATCGGATTCTGCTCCATCACCTGCCGGACGGTATCCCAGGACTCCGCCTGAAGCAGAGCGCGCATTGCAGCGTCCAGAATGTGAGCATTGCCTGAGTTGCTCACATTCTGGCAGTTTCTCTGGTCGTGGACATAGTTTCCCAACTGTAGCGGCCGTCTTCACCGACAGCAATGTTGATCTTCGTCAATGGCGGACAGAGCGACCCATCGTCGCCCGCAAAAGCGCGTCGGAGTCTCACTGCCCGGGGCTATCTGATTTGAATCGAGCCGTCGGAAAGAGCGGCTCGGATCTCTGTGCACTGCGACAGCACCTCCGACATGGACTGCCAGCGATCAGAAGGCTCCACGGCCAGACAGCGCGCCACCAGCGTATCCAAAGATGACGGAACTCCAGGACGACTGACGGAGATCGGGGCAGGAGTCTTGTCGCTCAAGGCCGAAACCGTTTCGGGTTGGTGTGGAAACGCGCGCCTTCGCGTGAAAATTTCATACAAGACTGCTCCAAACGCAAAGATGTCCGTGCGGGCATCTGTTGCGCCGCCTTCAAGTTGTTCGGGCGCCATATATCCCAGCGTTCCCGGCTGCCTGCCACGCGGCTCAGATTTCACTTCCAGAACTGGACTTAAGGTGGGTGCATGGGGCTCACGCAACTCAGCAATGCCGAAGTCGAGCAGCTTCACACCGGATCTCATCAGCATGATGTTCGAGGGCTTTAGATCGAGGTGAATAATTCCCAACTCATGGGCATAGGCCAGCGCGTCTGCAATCTGCGTGGCGTAATCCATCGCCTGACTCAGGGACTGTTCTTCCTCCCGGGATAAGTGACTCGACAGGGGTTCGCCAACGAGGTATTCAAATACCAGGTAATGCAAGCCGTCGTCGAAGCCCGCATCGTGCAGTATGCAGATGTTGGGATGGTTCAGAACGGCAATGGCCCTGGCTTCCTGTTCGAACCTCTTCACGCGTTGCTGATCGCTCGCCATATAGAAGGGCAGCGTTTTGACAGCGACGAGCCGGTTGAGCCTGCTGTCCACGGCGCAATAAATATCGCCCATTCCACCGCGTCCGATCATCGACAGAAGTTGATACCGGCCCAGCATCCGATCCACCAACACTTCTGTTCCCTCATCGGCCATAGACTGTGCCGCCACCTCGAAGGCGGGTTTGTCCAGATAGGTTTCAGCCTGATGCTGATAGGCGAGAAGAGATTCGATTTCCTTTCGCAAATCGTTGTCACCGCCACAAGCGCCATCGAGAAATGCCGCACGGTCCTGGGGTTCAAGCGCCAGGGCATCGTTGTAAAGTGTTTGGACGCGCTGTAAGCGGTCGGCACTCACGGTTTCACATCTCCGTAAAGCTCTCGCAACAACCAGGCCTTCGCAAAGTTCCAGCTCCTGATGACGGTAATAGAGGAGATGCCCATAATACCGGCGGTTTCTTCCACCGTGAAGCCCCCGAAGTAACGAAGTTCGATAACCTGCGCCGTCCTTGGATCGAGGGCGGCAAGTCGGCTGAGCGCCCTGTCGACATCCAGGAGAGAGGCGAGGCTGTTGTTGTCACTCAGGTTCGGCGCTTCATCGAGGGACACACACCGGACACCGCCTCCACGTTTGGAGTAAAGGCGCGACCTGGCGTAGTCCACAAGAATGTGACGCATCACCTGGGCCGAGACGCCAAAGAAATGCGCGCGACTCTTCCATTCCACGTTCGGCCAATCGATAAGCCGGATATACGCCTCATTCACCAACCCCGTCGCCTGTAGGGTGTGGTCGACCCTCTCGCGCCCCACATAACGGACGGCCAGCCGATGCAATTCGCGAAAAACCAACGGGGTTAACTTATCGAGGGCGCCGGGCTCTCCTTCACTCCATAAGCGCAGCAGGTCTGTGATGTCGTGAGGTGGTTGGTCGAGCATACGGCTCGTTGGGAGTCTATCACCGGCAAGAACAAAAAAATTACCAGGCCGATGATAGCGGCTTTCCGGATTTCCCGCCTTAGTTAACAGTGAACCCTAAAAGAGAGATTGCAGGGGATTCAAAAGGAGACCATATGAAGCACTCAAAAAGTCTGTTAACGGCGTCGGTAGCACTCATCGGGATGGTTCTTGTTAGCCTTCCCCTTTACGCTCAATCCCTGGCATTGAAAGTGAACATTCCTTTTGAGTTCAGCGTCGGACAAAACACGCTTCCTGCCGGGACCTACACCGTCGAAAAACGTGGAGATTTGCTCTTGATCTCGGATAGGAACGGCAACTCCGCCACGGTTCTTTCCAACGCGACTCAGAACAAAGCCTACAAACTGGAGAGCATGGTTGTCTTCCATCGCTATGGGGACCAGCGCTTCCTGACGGAAGTGCGTTGGAGTGAATCCCCGGCGGCCCGCGCCTTGATGGAGACCTCGGCCGAACGACGTCTGGCGAAAGCCATCACGGCCGAACCGACCAATGTGGCTGCCATCAGTCGCTAACGTCCCCCCTGGTCGGTGACCGACCGCCTTTGGTCGGTTGACCGACGTTGAAAGCGCCCGGCATTTGCGCCGGGCGCTATTTATTTTCCCGTTGAAAGCTAGCCTGCGTATCATGATCTCAAATGCCTTCAAGGCTTCTGGCCGCAAACTTTGCGCGCTTGAGGCGCGTTGCCGTCCGGACGAAACGTCGAATCCGGGAAGCACGGATGATTGCGGCCGCGTTGAAGCCTCCGCTGCGTCCCATCCTCGTGCACATCATCCCCATGCGCCAGTGCAATCTCTCGTGCACGTACTGCAACGAGTATGACGACTTCTCCAAACCCGTTCCCACCGCCGAGATGCTTCGCCGCATCGATCACCTCGCTCGCCTCGGCGCATTATCCGTTCACCTCAGTGGTGGCGAACCGCTGCTGCACCCGGACGTCGATGAAATCATCCGGCGCATTCGACATCATGGAATGTCTTCCGGGCTGCTGACGAACGGGTATCTTCTCAACGTGGAACGCATCCAGCGACTCAATCGCGCCGGACTCGATAACCTGCAGATCAGCATCGATAACGTAGCGCCGGACGATGTGTCGAAAAAGAGCCTCAAGGTTCTGGATCAAAAACTACGGTGGCTTGCCCAGCACGCCGAATTCGATGTCAACATCAACTCCGTGCTGGGCAGCGGCATGACTCGTCCGGAGGAGGCGCGCGTCGTCGCAGAAAGAGCCCGCGAGCTTGGATTCAAAGGCGCGGTCGGAATACTGCACGATGGCAATGGGCAACAAATCGAGCCACTGAACGAGCGTCAGTGGCGGATCTACGAACAGATCGTTGGGCATCGAGGCAATTCATTCTCCGCCTTTATCCACTACGACCAGTTCCAGAAAAATCTTGCCAGGGGGCTTCCCAACAACTGGCATTGCCACGCCGGCAGCCGCTATCTCTACGTGTGCGAAGAGGGCCTTGTGCACTATTGTTCCCAGCAGCGAGGACACCCCGGAATTCCACTGGAGCAATATGCGGCCGAACACCTGGAGCGCGAGTATCACACGGTCAAACAATGCGCGCCCTACTGCACCGTTTCGTGTGTCCATCGGGTGGCTGTTGTCGACGAATTTCGAGTAAATCCCACCGCCGCACTGTCTCAGTTTTTCCCACAACGATTGCCGATGCCGGTCAGGGTGCTGAAATGGCTCTTCGTTCCGAAGACTCAAGGCCAGCCGACGGCAGCGGCCAGGCTGACAGTCAAGCTATTCAAATTGAAATGAGCGCGGAGTTCGGCCTTCCCGAATGGGTCAGCCTGTTCTTCTTTTCGTTCTTTTCGATTCTTGCCTGGTTGCGCCCACTCGATTGGAAGAGCCGTTTAAACGCAACATGGCTGGGCGCTGTCGCGATCATGCTGCTCGTTGTGACGTCACTGAATATCGTGCGGGAGGTGGTCACGTTACGGCCAATCCTCCCTCTGCTTCTTATGCCCATGGCGTATTGGCAAACCGGTCAATTCACCGCCCCGCTAAACGACCGCTTGCAGACAGCGCTCGCGGCAATGGACCGCAGGATCCTGGCCCCTTTCGAAGGTTTCTCCCTTCCCTCCTGGCTCGAAAGGCCAGTCCATGTTTACCTGGAGTTCGCCTATCTGCTGGTCTATCCGATGGTTCCATCCGCTTTGACCGTACTGTATCTGGCGGGCGCCGGCGAGCACGCCGGCGAGTTCTGGACCGTTGTTCTGCCTCCGGCCTATCTGTGCTACGCGACTTTACCCTTTCTCAGGACTCTGCCTCCACGCAGTCTGGAGCGGCCGCGCGAAATAAAGGCCCCGCAAGTCGGAATTCGAGGATTCAATCTGATCGTCGTTCGCCACGTCACTCACCAGGCAAACACATTTCCAAGCGGTCACGCTGCCGCTGCGATGGCTGTCGCCCTGGAACTCCTGCTCTTTGTACCCGCAGCAGGAATGGTGTACCTCGTTCTCGCGATCAGCATCATGGCAGCCGCATTCATCGGGCGTTACCACTACGCAGCCGACGTTGTGCTCGGAGGCGCCCTAGCATTCGCAAGTTTCCTGACACTGGCTCGATGATCTTCAGTGAGGGCGAACGATGCCCGGTGTTCCCGGACAATGAACCGTTGCATCGCCCTTTGGGCAGTATTACTGACAAGAACCCAAAAAATCTTCCGGCCCGATGATAGCGGCCTTACGAATTTCCCGCCTTAGTAAACAGTGAACGTTAAAAGAGAGATTGCAGGGAGATTAAGAGGAGGCCATATGAAGTTCTCAAAAAGTCTGTTAACGGCGTCGGCAGTACTCATCGGGACGGTTCTTGTTGGCCTTCCCCTTTACGCTCAATCTCTGGCATTGAGAGTGAACATTCCTTTTGAGTTCAGCGCAGGCCAACACACGCTTCCTGCCGGGACCTACATCGTCGAAAAACGGGGAGATGTGCTCTTGATTTCGGATGGGAAAGGCAACATAGCCACGATTCTCTCCAATGGGACTCGGAACAAAGCCTACAAAATGGAGAGCATGGTTGTCTTCCATCGCTATGGGGACCAGCGCTTCCTGTCGGAAGTGCGTTGGAGCGATTCCTCAACAGCCCGTGCGTTGATGGAGACCCCGGCCGAACGCCGGCTGGCAAAAGGCATCCCGGCCGAACCGACGACCCTGGCTGCCATCAATCGCTAACGTCCCCCTGCTCGGTAGCCGACTCTCTTTGATCGGTTCACCGACGTTGAAAGCGCCCGGCAATCGCGCCGGGCGCTTTCCATTTTCATGGGTGCCTCTATAGATCCTCGCGATCCAGGCGGTCGAAACGGGTTGACGCTGGGCACGGCAGTCGAAACAATAAGAAACGAAGGGTGCGGTGAGCCATCACCGCAGGTTATCTCGGATGGTCGGGCCGCCACCGTAAATCGTGTTTCCCGATGAGGTCGCGTGCCCGATAAAAAGCCATCCGCATCTTCGAACCTTCCACGTCCCGGCTCGCCCGGCGCCTGGCTGCCTGCACTCAGAGGCGTAAAGCGCATATTCGCCCCCGTGGAGCGATTTCTGGCCATTGAAGCATCCAGCGGCATCCTGCTTATGATCGCGGCCGCTTTCGCACTCGGATGGGCCAATTCTCCGTGGCACCCTCTCTACGACAGCCTCTGGAACATCCCTATCGGCGTAAAATTCGGTTCGTTCCAGTTCGAGCGCACTCTGCACTTCTGGATCAACGACGGCCTGATGACCGTCTTCTTCTTCGTTGTTGGACTGGAAATCCGTCGGGAAGTTCACGCTGGCGAACTCAGTGAGGTCCGTCGAGCCGCACTTCCGCTCGCTGTTGCCGTTGGTGGAATGGTCGTCCCGGCGATCATCTTTGCGTCGTTGAACAGGGACCGTGCGTCATCTGTCGGCTGGGCGATTCCGATGGCGACAGACATCGCGTTCGCGGTTGGTGTGCTGGGCCTCCTTGGCGGGCGAATTACCCCCGCTCTTCGCATTTTCCTGTTGGCGCTGGCAATAACCGATGACGTGGGCGCCATTCTCGTCATCGCTCTCTTTTACTCGTCTGAACTCGCTCCGTTGGGATTCATCGTTGCTGCGCTGGGAATTCTCCTGACGTTCAGCCTGCGCCTCGTTGGAGTCCGATCTCCCCTCGTTTATGTCGGGCCTGGAACCATCATTTGGGCCGGAGCCTATTTGGCGGGAATCCATCCCACGCTCGCCGGCGTCGTGATGGGTTTCATGACTCCGGTAACAGCCTGGTATGGAACAGATGGTTTTCTTAATGAGACTGAGGAGAGGTTGCGCTTCCTTCGCGCGAACGAGAGCACTGACGAGCGGAGTCTCTTGCCCCAGCTGAAGACATTGGGTATCGCCACTCGCGAGGCGGTTTCTCCCGTCGAAAGACTCCAGTACCTGCTTCATGGCTGGGTGGCATACGGAGTCATGCCGCTATTCGCCTTCGCGAATGCCGGGGTTCGGATTGGTCAGATCTCCTTCGCGGGAGATGCGCTGTGGATCTTCCTCGGAGTCGCGCTGGGGCTTACGATCGGCAAGCCGATCGGGATTGTGGCCGTTTCCTGGCTGGCTGTACGGGCGGGCGTAGCGATATTGCCGCGAGGAATGCAGTGGCGAGCCGTCGCTGTCGTCGGGTTGGTCGGCGGAATCGGCTTTACAATGGCCCTTTTCGTGGCACAGCTTGCATTCCCGGATGGTCCATTCCTGGAGGTAGCGAAGCTGGCAATACTTTGCGGCTCAGGCCTCGCCGGAATCTTCTCTCTATTGGCAGGGTATCGAACCCTGAAACTGCAAGACGAACCCGCCATTGGACTCAGTGGAGCAGAGAGTTCAACTCTGGAGTAGAGGATGGATTATGCGTTTGAATTGCGACTCGATGTTCAGTGCATCCTCGCGTAAAATCGCTTCGGGCTTTGCTTGCAGCGGCGGCCCAAACTTAAAAGGGAATGGTCATGATGGTGAGAATTGGTATGAGGTGCGTGCTCTCTGTTTTGGTGGCGGTACTGCTCGCAGGTATCGGAGTATCGGCTGCGCAGACTCTCGATATCTACTTCATCGACGTCGAAGGCGGGCAGGCAACGCTCATCGTGACACCTGCCGGGCAGTCCATGTTGATCGATACCGGTTGGGATGGATTCGATAACCGAGATCCGAAACGGATCCTGGCGGCTGCGCGGGATGCCGGCGTCAAGCAGCTCGACTATCTGCTGATCACCCATTTCCATCGTGATCATGCGGGTGGTGCTCCGGAAGTGGTGCGCAATCTTCCTGTCGGAACATTTGTCGATTACGGTGAGCCCATCGAGAGTGGCGACTTCGCTCAAGCAGCGTTCAAAGCCTATACACCCCTTCGCGCGTCTGGCATGTACCGCCGTCCTGCCCCAGGCGAAAGTATTCCTCTCCGCGACGTTGAGGTCCAAGTCGTGAGCAGCGGCGGAGCTGTGATTTCGCGCCCGCTTCCCGGCGTCTCGGGCGCACCCAACCCGGCGTGCGCTGGCGCGGCCGTGCCGTCTGCAGACAGCGGTGAAAACCCGCGATCGCTCGGGATACAGATACAATTTGGTCAGTTCACATTTCTCGACCTGGGAGACCTGCCTGGCGCGAAGCTGGCATCCCTGGCCTGCCCCAATAACCTGCTTCGTCAAGCTGATGTTTACCTCGTGCCGCATCACGGCAATTCCGATAGTGCAATGCCGGCAGTGATTGGTGCCGTCTCCCCACGTGTGGCAATCCTCAACAATGGCGCAACCAAGGGAGGCTATGCGGAAGGTTTTGCTGCGCTCCGAACCGCAGCCGGCATTGAGGATGTCTGGCAGTTGCACCGCACCCGCAACGCAGGTGCGGTGAATTTTCCGGATGCCTTCATTGCAAACCTGGAGGAAGGGGAAAAGGACGAGGGCGCCTGGCTCAAAGTGAGCGCCGACAACACCGGGGCATTCACCGTGACCAATGGCAGAACGGGAGTGTCGAAGGCGTACAAGTAGACCAGGACCGGCCGTCGAGATGCCTGTTTATTCCTCCCGCCCGATTTGATAGTTCACTGATACGGCTGGTACGACTTGTCCGCTTTTTCGGCATCCGCCCCAGTGAGTTCATGGGCAGAATCGAGAAACTCACGGACCCGCGAAGCCCACTCGTCGAAGGCATGTCTCGCCGCCTCGAATTTCTCAACACGCGAAAACTGCACCGCGCCTACTTCAGCTCCGGCGCCCAGGTTGCTCCTGTCCACCATAGCGGCAATCCGCTCTCCAGTTACTGAATCCACCAATTCCATTTCCACGCCAACCTTACCGATATTCAATGCCCGCTCTAACGGCTGGGCGTCCGTTGGAGCATCTCCCGGGGCTACCTGCCCTCCGACATCAACGCCGACCAGAGCCGCTCTCAGCCGAAGTGTCAATGGACCAGCCTTATCGACCGGCGGAAAGGCGTCTTCCACCGCTGCCACTAAAGCGTGCTGAAAGTAGTTGGTCAATGCCAAGCGCGCGTCCTCGTTAACCTTGGTCGCGTCGGCGTCGGTTGCGATGTAAACCTCTACAGGGTCGACCACGATCGCAAAATAGCTCCGCAGGTTCTTCCTTGCCTCGGTGCCGGCGAACGTCAGCGCGTTTTCCCCAAGATTCGAATTGGGCTTCAGCTGTTCGTAGTTCTTGAGGAATCCGGAAAATTCCTGACCGGCAGCGATCTTCTTCACGCCAGGGGCCGTATCGGCGGGCTTCGGTGCGGCAGAGCACCCCAGGGTTACTGCCAGAAGAGTCGCAGCAAGACAACCCCGCACTGTTTTCCAAACACCACGATAGTTGTTCACGACTGTTTCTCCATTTCTAAAAGGCGTTGATGCGTCAACACGGTGGCCTAGCCCTTATCCTTCTTCGGAGCATCCGGCGCGACACGCAACAGATTGAAGACGTGAAACGATAAAGGTACTGACTTCGCCTGAATTGAAGCGGCGTCAGAATCCTGCTGGGTGCGCACGTTGCCGAGCAGGATGATGTTGCCGTTCCTCACAATGATTTTGATGTCGGAGCCGTTGCTCCAGAAATATGTCGATAGCACCCGCTGAAGTCTGGTTCGGACATCCGCGCGGATCGCCATGTCCGAAGAGCCCAGGGGTAACTCCTCGATGTTGTTGATAACCGCACGGACCCCCGGCACAGACTTCGCCCGATAAGCGGCATCCCCGCGGTTGGTGGCGCGAACCGTCCAGCCGGTCAGGATGACCGTGTCATCCACGAGCGTAAAGGAAATGAAATCGAATTCCGTGATGTACGGAATCATTGCCAGTTCGTGACGGACCTTTTCATGAATCTGAGCAGAGGCTGTTGTCTTGTAAGTGCGAACGTCCAACAAACGGCGCGCAGGGTCACCCTGAGGTATGTTGCTTTCTACCTCGGGCATCACAGACTCCAGCTTCATGGTCCCGGACTTCACTTTAGCCTGGCCCGTGACTGTGGCGAGTTGGCCCACACGTTCTTTCAGTAGTTTTTCCTTGTTGACGCTGAAGACGGTGTTGTCGGTGAGACGAACCAAGACAGCATTCGATCCGTCTTTGTAGGTCTTCTGGCTGCACTCGACACGCGACTGCGTAATGGGTCCGAGCATGAGGCGTGCGCACAGGTCAGAGTCCACGTAAGCATGAAAGGTCGTGACGTCTTCAGCACGGATAGAGATTCCGCTGACGAGCAGAACGATACACATCAAGGACAACGTCCTTCGCATCTGTCCTCCTTCTTTAGCCATTCTTTTACCCATTGGCGATAGTTCAGGTGCGGCAATACTACCTGCCGGTTTGATGCAGGAAACCTGTCAATTTGGACAGGGCGACTCCGGGAGACCGAGACAGCGAAAAAGTCCTGATTTCCCAGCCGATGTTATCGCACCTCGGACATCTCAAGAAAGGGCCCGCCGGCGGGTGGTCCGATTGAAATTTAGGGACTGATAGAGCAGCCGGTTTTCCAGGGAAGCTAAGACATCCCCCGAAACGTGTTGCCGAAGCGGAAGTAAATGGCATCGATCCGACTCAACGCGGCGCCACGTGGACCTATCTGACGACGGACCAACCTTTCGGAACATGGTGGCAACGCGTCGTTCGCGGTCTGATACGAAAAAGCAAAACCCGAAGCTGGTGGGGGTAGAAGGCGGGTCTATGCCGGCAAAAACTCCCCTCCATAAGGAGGGGTCGGCGCGCCGATCAAGCAAATGCCACGCTACCTTAAGTAATCGGCGCGACGGGGGAGGTCAACACCGGAATTCGTCCGTCGTATGTTCTCCCCGCTGCGCCCTGAGTTTTGTTGCAGGCCTCTGGATCGCACAATTTCGGCCCCTTCCCTGCCCCTCTGCGAATACTACCGAGGGGTGGATGCTCCATACGAAAGTATAGACTTCTATACGCACAGACAATATCGCCCCTTTCCTTCAAGTGCTATGTTCTAACCGCTTACACAAGTCCTACCGGTACAACGTCGTACCCCATAAAGAAAGACACCGCCGTCACGTCGAGCATTTGAGGCTCGGTGGCCTCACAAAGAAAATCATTCCTAGGAGGAGTCATGTCACGAACGAAATTGTCGTGGGGCGGTCTCTGGGTCCTGCCTCTCGTACTACTACTTTGTATGCCCATTGCAATCCTGGCACAAGAACCCACTCCAGCAGCGCCCCCTGCTGCAGGCGCTGCTGCGCAAACAGCTGCTCCCGACCTCGCTGCGCAAGTGGCCGAGCTCAACATGAAGCTTGGCAACAGCAAAGTGGCGATGGACACGGTCTGGACTCTGATTACGGGCTTTCTTGTCTTCTGGATGAACGCGGGTTTCGCGCTTGTGGAGTCCGGAATGTGCCGCGTGAAGAATGCGGTCAACATCCTCTCGAAGAACTTCATTGTTTTTGCGCTTTCTTCCCTTGCCTTCTTCGTCGTCGGCTGGGGCGTGATGTTCGGTGACGGAAACGGTTTCATGGGTACGAGTGGATTGTGGCTGTTGGGAGGCGCCGACAATAGCCCGGCAACGGGCGCAGACTATATGGGGGTCTACACCGCTATCAACTGGACCGGCATTCCGCTATATGCCAAGTTCTTCTTCCAGCTTGTCTTCGCAGGAACAGCGGCAACGATCGTTTCGGGTTGCGTGGCCGAGCGGGTCAAATACATCAGCTTCATTCTGTTCTCAGTGTTGCTGGTTGGTATTGCGTACCCGATCACAGGACATTGGATTTGGGGCGGCGGCTGGCTGGCCCAGATGGGTTTCTTTGATTTCGCTGGATCTACGGTCGTCCACACCGTCGGAGGTGTTGCGGGACTCGCGGGAATACTGCTTCTCGGCCCTCGAATCGGAAAATACAAACGCGATGGATCGGTGAATCCGATACCCGGGCACAGCATGACGTCAGCCACGCTGGGCTGCCTGATTCTCTGGCTGGGATGGTTCGGATTCAATCCAGGCTCGACGATGGCGGCGGACCCGGGCGCGATTTCTCATATTCTCAACACGACCAACCTCGCGGGAGCTATGGGCCTCTTGACGGCGACTGCTACCGCATGGATCGCCCTCGGCAAGCCCGACCTCGGCATGACGATCAACGGCTGCCTTGCAGGTCTTGTTGCAATTACAGCGCCCTGCGCCTTCGTAAGCCTCAACAGCTCTCTCATTATTGGGGGAGTCGCCGGGGTCATAGTCGTAGGCGCCGTGCTCTTCTTCGATAAGGTGAAAATTGATGACCCCGTGGGAGCTCTCGCGGTGCACCTCGCAAACGGTGTCTTTGGAACTCTTTGTGTCGGACTGTTTGCAAAGGACAAGATTACGGGCGTTGCTACGGGCGATGGTCTTTTCAACGGTGGCGGCTTTAAGCTCCTGAGTGTTCAGGCGATGGGCTCCATAAGCGTCATCCTCTTCACTCTTGTGTCGGCATTGATTTTCTGGGCAGTAATTAAGGCAACGCTGGGCCTCCGCGTGAGCCAGGAAGAAGAGATCAATGGCCTCGACATGGGCGAACACGGCATGGAAGCTTACGCCGGATTCCAGCTCAACACGACGGACTACTCGACGATGACCGCTGCCGCATCCGAACTCGGAGGACAACGGGAGTTTGTCAGGGCCCCGAAGTTGGAACGCTGATCAGACCACTCTTAATGCGGATCACCCCTCTCCCACCGGGAGAGGGTGTCGCGAAGCGATGGGTGAGGGATCTTCAGGCCTGTAAATCCCTCATCCGGCCCTTCGGGCCACCTTCTCCC
>Ga0070675_100000525_pt1 | contig 26133 bp, 23 predicted proteins | sample KBSM43metaG_FD_65343 | JGI IMG/M metagenome (GOLD analysis project Ga0070675, IMG submission 65343) | Miscanthus rhizosphere microbial communities from Kellogg Biological Station, Michigan, USA - KBS M4-3 metaG | ecosystem: Host-associated > Plants > Roots > Rhizosphere > Soil ... | reverse complement strand
TCTTTCTTACCGCAAGAGGTGAACAGCATCAGAAGCAACGCACTCAGAGCGCACACGTATTTCATACTCATAGTCGTTCTGCTCCTTTGTGAGGAAACGGCGGTCACGCTGCGGGAATTCGCAACACCTGCCCTGGATAGATCTTGTCGGGATCCTTGAGAACATCCTTGTTCGCTTCGAAGATGCGACGCCACTCGCTGACGCTTCCGTAATGTTGTTTGGCTATCTTGGACAGCGTGTCCCCGGACTTCACTTCGTAGGTCTTCTCTGATGTCGGAGCCGTCGAGCTCGAGCCACTGTTAACATCGGAAAAGTCAGGCACTTTTTCGTTCATACAAGCCTCCGTGTTGATAACAGCGCAGATTTTTGCCGATGGATGTTCAACGGGAAGTCGGCCAGGTCAGCTTTCAGATCAGGGTTTCATTATACACACACGGTTTTTGAGGCGGGCAAAAAGGGACCCACTTGTCGCGAGGACAAGTGGGCCAAGGGGGACGGACAGCCTGGAACCTACAGTCGGCAGTAATTGTTGCTGGGTGTTCCTGGAACCCAGGTCAATCCCGGCGCGACGACGTTTTCAACGCCGGTTGTGTAGCATCCGTAGTCGGCATTGGGCAGTTGGAAGTGGGCATTCCCCTGGCTGTCGGTGACACCGTTTGAGAACCAGAGCCAGCCCGTGAACACCCACTCATACAGCGACACTCTGACGGAGGCGCCGGCGACCGGACCTCCGAATTCATTGACGAGTTTTACCGTGTAGTGCAGCGTTGTCCCTATGTATGAATAGGTGACCGTCCCTGCACGCACAGTCGTCGGAGTTTGAGCAGAGCCGATGCTTATTGAGACACTGGCGGTTCCAGCATTTCCTCCGGAATCGACCAACGACGCTGTGATCACGTGATTTCCATTCGTCAGCGTTCGCATGAAGCCCGCTCCGCTGCCGATATGGCCATCGCGGTCAGAGGTCCATTGAAGTGAGGCGGCGATGTTTCCATCTTCCGGGTCCGTGGCGGTTCCGCTGAAAGAGATGCTGGTACCGGTGGTGAAGGTGGCGTTGTTTGCCGGCGACACGATGGTCACTGTGGGCCGCGCATCCTGGGGCGGGGGAGGCGCATCAAGAAGCGCCGACGGCGCCCAGATCACGCCCTCACGCTCGCCGTCGAAGGTGTATTCCTCGAGCAGCGAATCCAGAGGTGCCGTGCCTTTTCGGATTGCATTGTTACGAAGGCGGATTCGAGCGTAGTCGGGAGAGAGATTCAGGCCCAGAGTCATTTCCTTCTCCCACATCAGCGCGACGACTCCGGCCACATGCGGCGCTGCCATACTTGTGCCGGAAAGTTCGACCGTACCGCCGCCTGCCTGCAGCGAAAGAATCCCGATAGGCTCGACGAAGCAAGCCCCACCGAAATCGAACAGATCTTCGCGTGTTTCGCCTGGAGCGGAAATGGTGACGCCCGTTCCGCTGATGAAAGCACCGTCTGTGGTGAAGTAGGATGCGGTGTCGGCCCTGATAATCTGAGCTCCCGTACAAGCCGGGAATTCTTCGGTGTAGCCATTAACGCCATCTTCGGCAGTCGTGCTGGCGACAGCCATCACTTCCGGATAGAAGGCGGGAACCTCATTCATCACTTCGAGCAAAGGATCATTGCCCGCAGCAACGACAATGGAGATTCCTGCGTTATAGAGTGCGCGGATCGCGAGGCGAAGTGGATGATTGGGATTATCGTCGCCGATCACCTTCTCGCGCCCAAGGCTCAGGTTGACGACTCTGATTTTTGGGTTGAGCGTGTTTGCGTGAGCGAGAATCCAGTCCAGCCCGGCGATCAGGCTTTCGTCTGTCGCGCTGACGCCGTTATCCGGGTCGGGCTCGAAGACGTTGACGCAATAGATCGTGGTGTTCGGAGCAACCCCTACGACATCAATCAGATTGTTCTTTGCGCCGATAATGCCGGCGACGTGCGTTCCATGACCGTGGATGTCCTGACAGGTTGTACCCATCGCGGTCGCATTGAAAGAATTGACGCCCGGTATCTCCGGCAGCAGGCCCAGATCCGCGTGGTTGAAGTCGAGCCCCGTGTCTACTACCGCGACGCCGACGCCGGTACCCGTCCAGTTCAGCGCGCCTGGCGCAGCGCCAATACGCTGTACGCCCGAGGGCACGACCTGCGTGTTCGCGGGTGCGGCCGGTGTCGTCACCTGTGCGGGGTTGGAGTAGGCCGATTGGCCGTTGCTGTTGAAGGCCCTCACGCGATACGTGTATGTGGTCTGACCTTGAACGCCAAGATCACTAAGACCGTTGATGTCTGCAATGACCTGTCCAATCTGGACGAAACTTGTGCAACTCGCCATCGTCCCGGCACAGCGCTCGATTCGGAAACCTTCTTCGTCGCCGGAATTGTCCGCCCAGCTCAGTTCGACGTGATTGTATGAGATTGCTGCAGCAGTCAGACCTGTTGGGGCAGACGGCGGTGGTGGCGGAGCAGGTGCAGGAGTTGTTGCTTCCGCGATGTTCGAGTATTGCGAGTTGCCGGCCGTGTTATAGGCCCGCACGCGGTAGCGATAGAGCTTTTGAGCCGCAAGTCCGGAGTCCGTATAGTCGATGACGTTGGCGGCGACAGTCTGAAGCGGCGCGAAGTTAATACAGCCTGAGTCCACGCATCGCTCTATCGCAAAGCCCTGCTCATCGCCGGAATTGTCCGCCCAGTTGAGCGTGATACTGCTCGATGTTGGCGCCGTCGCTCCCAGATTACTCGGCGCTGCCGGAGGAGGCGGGGGCGGTGCCAGAGTGGTCGCTTCCGCGATGTTCGAGTACGGGGAGTTGCCGGCCGTGCTGTAAGCCCGCACGCGATAGCGATAGAGCTTTTGAGCCGCAAGACCGGAATCCGTGTAGCCGGTGACGTTGGCGCCGACAGTCTGAAGCGGCGCGAAGTTGATGCATCCCGAGTCCACGCATCGTTCAATCGCAAAGCCCTGTTCGTCGCCGGAGTTGTCCGACCAGGTCAATGAAACATCGCTCGACGATGATGCCGTTGCCCCCAGGTTGCCTGGCGCTGCAGGAGGCGGCGGAGGCGGTGGCGGCGGAGCCGGAGTTGTCGCCTGCGCTGTATTCGAGTATTTCGAAGTGCCGGCCGTGTTGAAAGCCAGGATGCGATAGCGGTAGACGGTCTGAGCGTTGAGCCCGGAATCGGCATACGTCACAGCATTTGAGCTAACTCTGAAAATCTCCGAGAAGTTGGCGCAACCCGCACCAACGCACCGCTCGATGGCAAAGCCGTCTTCATTGTTTGCAGCGTCAACCCAGGAAAGATTGATCCGGCTGGGAGAAGCCGCGGTTGCGGACAGGCTCTCGGGCGGCTTCGGCTTGCTGACTCCCCCTCCGCGGCCCTGCACATTGAGAAGAATCTTGTGGTTCTCAAAAACGCTGAGAACACGGGGATCGTTTCGCAATCGTGCCAGAGCGCTCGCATCGGGAAGATCCACGGATGCCGCGTTCGTTGCGTCGTAGGCTGCGCGGAGTCGCGCGCCTGTCGCTCTCACGATGGCTGCTTTGTCCGATGCCGGTGTGCCGGGCCGAAAGGTGACGAGATACACTCCTGTTCCCTGCGTCACGGGTCCGCGTGCCACGGCCGCAGCGCGCGGTGTGGGCGGTGGGACGATCTGGCCGGCCAGCTTCAGGCTGCTGACAAACACAAAAACAGCAATTGCGAAAAGAGTCCTCATCCTTGATGCTCCTTCCCCTTAGGCTTCCGGGCAGAGTCCGCCAGTGCCACGAAAAGAGCAAGGCATTACGGCTTGAAAAATCCAGGCCTTTCGCGTCTGTCAGTTAGGAATGGAGCGACCTTCCTTCTGCCGCATTGACCTGTTCATCCGGGCAATGCTAGGTTCGGTATCAGATAAGAAAGTCCGAGAGGTTTACATGAAAGACGATTTGAAGGGGCAGGGTTACAGCAAGGAAGACGAGTACTTTCATCGAAAAGACCAGGAATTGATTGCAAAGCTCCGCGAGAAGGCAGAAATGGAACGCGCCAGGCTCGAAGGTGAGAACAAGAAGAAGGAATACTGGATGCGCTGTCCGAAATGCGGCTCCGCAATGACCGAAGAGAAGTATGACCAGGTGCTTGTTGATCGGTGCAGTTCGAAGACCTGCGGCGGAATCTACTTCGACGGGGGAGAGCTGGAAATCCTCATGAAAGCGAAGACCCCCCTCCTCCAGAGAATCTTCAGCCGGTAATAGTTCGACGCTTCCTCACCCCTAAGGGGCTGCACATAAGGTCGAAGCGAGAGCAGAATTCCCCTCCTCAGACGAGGAGGGGTGGCGCGAAGCGCCGGGGTGGTGTTGATCAAGAGATTGATTTCTTGAACCAACCACCCCGCCGCTCCATCTTTGATGGTGCACCCCGCCCGAAACCAAGGCGGGGAGTTCGCTCGTTCCGACTTCCTTCGCGTGCTTTTCTCTGTTCCGTTTTGAACGCATTCAAATTTTGAATTGACTTGGCGCATTCACCGGGCCAGACTTGGTTTTGAACACGTTCAATAAAAGGAGGAGCGGATGTATATCGAAGCATCGTACATGGTGTACCTCACTATCAGCATTGGGGTCACAATCTGGGTCGCGCGAACTCTGCACAAGAATGGCGGCGTCTTCCTCGTTGACGCGTTTCACGGGAACGTCGAGCTCGCGCAATCCGTGAACCATCTGCTTGTCGTGGGTTTCTACCTGATCAATCTCGGGTATGTCACTTACGCGCTTACCACCGAGAGAACGGTCGAAAACCTGCGGCAGGCGATCGAGATGGTGAGTCAGAAGATCGGCGTGATACTGGTTGTCCTTGGAATCATGCACTTCTTCAATCTGTACGTCTTTCATCGTCTCAGACGGCGAGCGCAGGAAACGCCGGGCCGTCCGCCGGTTCCTCCAGATCTCCACATCGCACCAGTTCGTTAGCACTGCTCCTGGAGGTGAGAATATGCGAACCCTCTACGTGTTATTCGATGCACACTGCGGGCTCTGCACCGAGCTCAGCGGCTGGCTGCGGGAACAGCCCGCGTATGTTCAATTACGGCCGATCTCCTCTGCCTCGACGGAGGCACGGGAGAAGTTTTCCTCCCTGCCGCCTGGAGAGCTGGCTGTGATCAGCGATGCAGGGCAGGTATGGCTTGGCAACAATGCGTTTTTGGTTTGCCTCTGGGCCCTGCGCCGGTACCGGGCGTTCGCACGAACACTGGCCAGCCCGCTGCTTCGTCCTCTGGCGCGCCAGGCTTTTTCGGAGCTCTCCCATAACCGCGGCAACATTTCGCGACTCCTCGGCCTCAGAAGTGAAGTCGAAATTCAAAAGCATCTTGCCCGGGTGGTGACCCCGCCGTGCGAACTTCCATGAAGCCGAAGTTGAAAAGTGAGGAGACTCGCGAACGCATACTCGAGGCTGCGCTGAAACTGTTTCACGACCGGGGATTCGACGCGACGACGATGAGAGACATTGCCGCCAGAGCAGGTATGGCGACAGGCGCAGCCTACTACTACTTCGATTCCAAGGACGCGATCGTGCTCTCCTTCTACGATCGAGCTCGGACCGAAATGGGACCTCGGTTTGAAGAAGCCCTGGCTGAAACTCGCGACCTTCGGGAAAGGCTTCGCCGCGTGATACAGATCAAGCTGGATTATTTCGCCGCGAGTCGCAATCTGCTTTCGGCTTTGAGCCGTTATACCAGTCCGGAGCATCCCCTTTCACCCTTCAGCAAGCAGACACGCGACATTCGAGAAGCGGACATCCACGTCTTTGAGAGAGCACTGGAAACCAGCCGGACCCGCGTCCCCGACGACTTGCGGCCTTATCTGCCCCGGCTTTTATGGATGTATCAAATGGGCATTATTCTGTTCTGGATTGGAGATACATCGTCCGGACAGAAGAAGACCCAGGCCCTGCTGGATAAGAGTCTGCAGCTGGTAACACGCCTGATCGCGTTTGCCGGACTGCCTCTTACGCGGCCGCTTCGAAGGAACGTCGTTGAACTTCTCGATACGATGATGTGACGTTGGGTAACGGGCCGCACGGAAGAAAGGCGGCCTGTTATAGAATCTCGGCCACTGCAGGAGCGTAAAAAGATGGCCGAATGGACTGTTAAAACCTTACTGGAGGACTTCAAGTCCGGAAGAATCAACCGCCGGCAATTCATCACGGCACTGACGCGCATGGGAATCCCTGTCGGGGTCGTGGCCGCAATGCTCGCATCATGCACCGGTGGTGTCGAGCCTGCAGGCGGCGGGGACGTTCCATCGTCCAACGAAGTTCCATTCGAGCCGAAACAGCGCGGGGGCGGCGGTCAGCTGAAAATGCTCTACTGGCAGGCGCCCAGTACTCTGAATCCTCACATGACGAGGGGTACGAAGGACGTTGACGCTTCGAGCCTCTTCTACGAGCAACTCCTCTATATCGATGGCGACGCCAGCTTCGTGCCTCGGCTGATCAGCGAGGTTCCCCGCATAGACAACGGCATGCTGGATCCCGCCGGGAAGTGGGTAGTCTGGAAGTTGAAGAGCGGCGTCCAGTGGCACGATGGGAAGCCGTTCACTCCCGAGGATGTGGTGTTCAATTGGGAATATGCCTCCGACGCGACTACTGCGACGATCACTCAGGGCGCCTATACGCGCATTCGCTCGGTTGAGAAGACGGGAGACCTCGAAGTCCGCGTGAATTTCACCGAGCCCACGCTGGACTGGTCGAGCCCGTGGAGTAACTCCAACGGCATGCTCATTCCCCGGCACCTGTTTGAATCGTTCAAAGGAAAGGAGTCCAGAAACGCTCCGACGAATCTACGACCGGTAGGTACAGGCGCATACAAGATTGTCGAATTCAGGCCCGATGATCTCGTGCTTGCCGAGATCAACTCCGCCTATCACATCGTCAATCGTCCATTCTTCGATCGAATCGAACTCAAGGGCGGCGGTGATGCGGCAGGGGCTGCGCGAGCTGTTCTTCAGAGTGGAGAGTATGACTTCGCGTGGAACCTGCAGGTCGATGGCAATCAGCTGGAAAAAATGGAGGAGGAAGGCATCGGTGTCATCCTCAAAGCGCGTGGTGGCACCATCGAGCACATCCTGCTGAACTTCACCGATCCCAACACGGAAGTCGATGGCGAGAAGTCCAGCGTAAAAGTGCCGCATCCGTTCTTCTCCGATCTCAGGGTTCGACAGGCCTTTGCTCTCGCGATAGATCGAAAGACCATCGTGGAACGGCTCTACGTCAAAACGGCCAGCGTGGCACAGTTCTACGTGTGGGCGCCGCAAAAGTATGTCCCGGAGGGGAAATGGGCACGAGACCTCGACAAGGCAAACATGCTTCTCGATGAGGCGGGGTGGAAGAAAGGTCCCGACGGTGTACGAGCCCGCAACGGCAAGAAGATGAAGGTCGTCTTTCAGACTTCGAACAACAAGCTGCGCCAGGATACCCAGGCTGTGATCAAGAAAGACCTGGAGTCCATCGGCGTTGAAGCGGAACTGAAGGCCATTACCCCGGATGTCTTCTTCTCCGGAGATCCTACGAACCATGACACCCTGATGCATTTCTACGCGGACATGGAGATGTTCACTCAGGAGCGAAGCGGTCCTGATGACGCCGTGCTCTTTCTGCAATCGTTCGATTCGAGCCAGTTGCCTCAAAAGTCAAACAAATGGGCGAAGCTCAACTACAGCCGTTACGTGAACAAGGACTTTGATTCGCTGCACGCACAAGCAGGCAAGGAACTGGATCCCGTGAAGTTTGCCGAACTTGTAAAGAAGATGAATCAGTTGCTGGTGGATGACGTCGCGGTGATACCGCTTGTGGAACGTTCGGATGTATCCGGAGCCCGACGAAATCTCAGGGGAGATCAGCTGTCGGGCTGGGCTTCGACACTGTGGGCGCTTCCGTTCTGGTACCGTGTCTAGTCCGTGACGAAGTTTCTCTTTCGACGATTACTCATCGCAATTCCCACCCTTCTCGGAATCAGCCTCGTGCTTTTTGCCGTTGTTGCTCTCGCGCCCGGAGACCCCTTCGCCGATCTCGCTCAAAATCCAAACGTCCCGCCGGAACTGCGCCTGCAGCTGCGACAGCAACTCGGAATAGATGATCCACTCCACATTCAATATTTGCGCTGGGCCGCATCGATGGCCCGGGGCAATTGGGGTGTGTCGTTCGTGAATCGCATTCCGGTTGCCGATCTCATATGGGGACGGCTGCCCACGACATTGTTCGTGGTCGGATCTTCCTACCTGGTAGCGTTATTGATCGCCTTGCCGGCTGGAATTATCTCTGCTGTAAAGCAGTATTCCTGGTTGGACAATCTCGCCACGACATTCGCATTCCTTGGCTACTCCCTGCCGACGTTTTTCACCGGACTGCTGTTCATCCTGATCTTCACAGTGAAGCTCGGCTGGCTCCCGGAGGTCTACACCACCAACATTCCGGAATCGGGATGGCGGTGGGCGCTCTTCATGGTGCGCCAGGCCGCGATGCCGGTTGCCGTGCTCGCTATGTTTCAGGCTGCAGAGCTGGCACGCTTCGTCCGTGCTTCCGTGCTTGAAGTGCTTCACCTGGACTACGTGCGGACAGCGAGAGCGAAGGGACTGAGTGAACGTCGCGTTGTGACGTTACATGTCGTGAGGAATGCGCTTATTCCGGTTGTCACCATCATGGCTCTGCAAGTGCCGGGTATCTTTACTGGGGCGCTCGTGACGGAGCAGATCTTTCGCGTGCCCGGTATTGGATCCCTTCTCATCCGCTCTCTTAACTCCCATGACACGCCCGTGGTCATGGGGATTTTCTTTACCTATTCGATTCTGGTTGTCCTGTTCACACTGGCCGCAGACATTGCGTACGGGATTCTGGATCCACGAATTCGTTACGACTGAGAAGAGAATGGAAGAGATATCCCGTCGAGTCGCTCATAGAACACTGTGGTCCGATGCATGGCGACAGTTTCGACGGCATCGCCTTGCCATGGCAGGATTGGCGATCTTCGGGTTTTTCGTCGTGGCCTGCGCAGCCGGCCCGCTTGTTTACCGGACGCCGCCGGATACCATCAACTTCGCGCACGCCAATGAAGGCCCGGGAATCGATCATCCTTTTGGCACGAATGATCGCGGTGAAGATATTCTGGCGCGCATTCTGTATGGCGGACGAGTGTCGCTGGCAGTCGGCATCGTGGCCATGCTTATCGGGGTTCTGCTCGGTACCGCGATTGGCGCAATTGCGGGATATTTCGGAGGCATCATCGACACGATTCTGATGCGCATCACGGAACTGCTGATCTCACTGCCTCAACTTCCTCTCCTGCTGCTGGTTGTGTATTTCTTCAGGGACAGCCTGCGCGAATGGATCGGCATTTATGCGGGAACGTTCCTGATGATGGTGATGGTTTTGGGCGGACTGCAGTGGATGTCTGTTGCGCGGCTCGTGCGCGCAGCTTTCCTTTCGATCAAAACGAAGGAATACATTGAGGCCGCACATTGCATCGGCGTACCTCCATTGCGGTTGATGGTGGGGCACATGCTGCCGAATGCCGCGAGCGGAATCATCGTATCCGGATCGCTTGCGGTAGCCGGCGTGATCCTGGCGGAGTCAACGCTGTCATTCCTTGGCCTTGGTTTTCCGCCGGATTATCCGACGTGGGGACGCTTGCTGTTTGATGCGAAGGACCTGCTTGCGATCGCGCCGCACGTGGTGCTGATCCCCGGCGCAATGATTTTCCTGACGGTGCTTTCGATCAATTTCATAGGGGATGGACTTCGGGATGCGCTGGATCCGAGGAAGAACGTTTAGGATTGAGATCCGGTCCCAAGTCCGCTTATCAACGGACAACACCTAAGAATTTGAAATCGGAAAGTCCTGCATTGGAAACTCCAAAAGTGGAAACCTAAAATTGGACTGTGACCCTGCAACCGGCTTGTCCAATTTAAGGTTTCCACTTTTGGAGTTTCCAATGCAGGACTTTCCGATTTCAAATTCTTATTTTCATTGCTTCCTTCGTCGCCTGGCTTCCTCCAGCCGAATCTTGTGCAGGACGCGATGTATAAGCGGCGCCACCAGCAATCCCGCCGTGCCTATAAACACGATTCCCGCATACAGCGCATAGACGCTCGCAAACAGTTTTCCGGGAACGGTTTTGATTTCCCCGACCGGGCCCATTCCTCCCAGCAACATCGATGAATTGAGTAACCCATCGATCCACTCCTCCTGGGCGAGCCAATGGAATCCTACGGTGCCGATGGTGAGAGAGAACAGAAGGACTGCTCCCGCGATTCCGCCATGGCGCGCAACTCGTGAAGCGAATTGCCGCCAGGGAAGCAGGGGCTCCTGGTGCTGTTCGTACATGGCGTCAGGGCGCGTCGGTAAACTGTCGCCCTCGTGTTTCAGGTCCAAGCCAGATCAGAATCGCGGAGCACGTCAGTGAGGCCGCGATGGGGACCGTCATGGCATTGGCGACACTCATTCCGTTGTCCTGCAGTCTGCCAATCAGCAGGGGCATGATAGACCCGATTGCCGCGGCCGCGTGATAGCAGAAGCCGGGGCCGACACCCCGTGTTGCCGTCGGATAGCGTTCCGTGACATAAGCGGGCGCCATACCCCAGATCCCGCATCCGAATGCTCCCATCATCCAGGCGCCGACCAGCAGTGGCGTCATTGTCGTCGCATGCAGGTATAAGGGAACGGAGGCAACGCCGACAAGTGCGGTGATGGTGACGGCTCCGCGCCGCCCCAGCTTCGTTTCGGAAAGGCGGCCCCAGAACGCGGTTCCCACGATGGCGCCGATGTTGAAGGCGATCATGAAAGGCAGCGTGGTTCTTCCTCCCTCGCGCAGGAAAGTCGGATACCACTGACTGATGGAATAGAACGAGCACATAAAGGCGCCAATCAGCGCCGACGTGTGAATGGTAGTGACCAGCAGATCCTTCTGGAAGATTCGCACGAGTGAGATTTTCGGTTCGATTACCGGAGTCCCGCTATCGGCCGCCTCCTTCAGACGCTGCTGGCGTGCGAGCCACACCGGACTTTCGCTGACTCCCCTGCGAATCCAGAGCGTAAAGAACGCGGGCAGAATAGCGATCCAGAACATTGCTCGCCAACCCACGTCCGGCCTGCTTTCAAACAACGGGTAAAGGAAATGAAACGCGGTCGCCGCGAGCAGATAGCCCCAATACCATCCCCCAAGCAGCAATCCTGAGGCAATCCCGCGCAGCCGTGCCGGCCAGTGTTCCAGGAGAAGAGGCATTCCGGATGTCCATTCGCCGCCCATTCCGATCCCGAACAGAGCGCGGAACCCAAAGAGCATCGCGTAGGATGTTGAGAAGCCGCTGAGGAACGCGAACAGCGAGAACCAGAGGATCGATAACATCATCGGCAGTTTCCGACCCCATTTGTCGGCTGCTGATCCTGCGATCACGCCGCCTGCCAGCCGCATTACAAGGGTGACCGTGGCCAGAGCGCCGGCCAGCGTCTTGTCCACGGTAAAGCTCTTCTGGATGTCGATGAGGACGAAGGCCAGAATGTTGTAGTCGAATGCGTCGATCACCCAGCCCAGGAATGTCGCGAAGAAGGCGCGCCACTGCTCTCTTGAAATCGCTCGGTACCAGGGAATAGTTGCCGTCAGAAGGTCCGCTCTTGCCATTGTTGTTCCTAAACCCGATTGGTGGCGGAGTTTATAGAAATTCCCTGGTGAAAGGAACTGTGTTCAGGCAATCACCGCTATAACCGGAGCCTTTCAGCGCTTTTCATGAGGAAAAATCGATGCAGGCAAACAAGCGTGGTGACTTCTTCCAGCGACATATCCAGCAGCAATTTCCCGGCTTCTTCCATCGAGAAGCTTACCCACCCGCCCAGGCCGATCTCCGAAGTATCGGTCCTCGTGCTGCGCGCGCAGTCCAGGGCGGCGAACAGCGCGACGCGGGCCTGCAGTGTGCTGGCTTCAGGGAAGCATGTTCCCAGACTTACCAGCCTGTCTGGTTGGCAGACCAGGCCAGTCTCTTCGGTGAGTTCTCGCAGCGCCGCTTCCTCTGGAGTCTCATTGGGGTCTACAAAGCCGCATACCGTTTCGTGGAGGAAGCTTCGAACAGCATGGCGAAACGTCTTTATCAAAACGATTCGTCCCTCAAACACGGGAAGGACGGCTGCGCCCGTGATGAGCGCGTTCGAATGAACCCGAGGTTCAACCACCAGATAGTCTGGAACTTCGTGGCCGGTTTCATCGGCAATGTGGTCGGCGTGTACCAGAAACCTGGAATTCTCAAATACGGTGCGACGCTTCTTCAGTAGCACTTCACGAGGATTGTCCGAATCGTTCAATCTGCCTCCATTTCCTGCTCTAGGTGTCGGGATCGATGTTGCTCCCGTTTCGGGCCAGAACGGGGCTATGCTGCACGCACCACTCTCTGGAGGTCCCTGGCAATGTCCACTTTTGGCTCGATCAAATCCCGTTGCACGAGAACCGCACTGTTCATGGGCGCACTTATTCTCCTGACAATTCCGATGCAGGTGTTCGCTTCGACCTGGGATGAGCCCTGGCACCGCGACGTGGTTGCCAAAGCCGATAGCTTTGGCCGCTACGAACTTATCAGTGCAACACCAACCAGGGCGGTCTTCAAAGAGATTCTGCATCTGGCGGGCGCCCAGACCGGAGCCAACGTGGAAATCGACGGATTCTATGGGACGCTCACGAGCCAGACCACTATTGTCGGGCCCGGAGGTCGAGTTGTAGACGATGAGTGGTCACTGACCTTCCGCAATCCCGGAACACAGTACTATCTGTTTCTTCAGAAGGCCCCTTCCGGAAATACGTGGCGGATTGCCACTCCCACTTCAGGTTTCGCCCCGGTTCGGGACGAGAAGGTGACGGCTACATTCCGAATCAGTGTTCACCTGGCGCTGGTTGATGCCAAAACGTTCGAAATGACACAAGCATGCATCTTTGACAAGCTGCATGGGAAATCGGACTGTTCACCGAATGTCTCCGCCTTTATCAACCAGCAGCTCTCGCTGCCTCCCGCCGAAGTATCCGCAGCAGCGCCTCCCGCACAAATGGACCGGTTTTTCAATCAGCATGTCGCGCTCGAGACGGCTTACCTGACCCGCTATTCTCTGAGCCGGGAGACTCTCGTGAAATTTCTGAGCGACTCTTCCTTCCACACCCAGATATCGGCGGTACGGGCGCTTGCCGCATCGACCGTTGCTGATCGAAATGCGATGCTCATGAATTTCGTTACGGACGACACACGCGATGCATTGGCTCGTGTCGTTGCCGTGGCGATGATTCGGGAAACTAACGGCAGGGAACTCAAGGATCAGCTGGCCGCTTACGCGCCGAAGGCTTCCGTCCAGGAAGTCGGTCTGGTTGCCAACATCATGGATCCGCGCGTAGGTACCCGGTTTCCGGAAAACTTGAAGAAAGCGATAGAGGAGTTGCTGACGTCCTGGAAATAGTCTTCACCTCAGGATCTGGAACGGCGAATCCGCCGCACCAGATAGATACCCCATAAGCCAATGCCGACAATCCAGAGAATGGCCGCCCACGCCAGGTGAGTAAAGTAGAAACTCTCCGTCGGGGACGCAACTACGCTCAAACGGGCGGACATCCCGATAAGACTCGCGGCAATACCAATACGCAGAGGCCAGGATCGGCGTTCCTCGGCCAGCGGATAACCTCCATGTGAAAGAACAACGCGAGTCCCTACGGCAAGAATGAGGAGAGTAAAGGCTCCCATGAACAAAATGTGCAGATAGTCGATGTGGTGGTTTCGGAAGAGTGCGATCAGCCACACTCCTCCGATCAGGAACCAGTGTGCGATCCACACGCACCATGCCAGCGTTGTTTGCGTCGCCGGTGCGCGGAACGGTTGCACGTTTACGGCAACAACGGCCGTCACGGCTGCTGCCCGAACCCAGACGAGGAGGTCGGTGAAAGGATGATTCCATCCATACTCAACGAAAACTGACGCCAGCAGCAGAATGCCACAGGCCGCATTGAGACGCCCTCGCCACTTCGTCACATGCGGGACGACTCTGCCTTCCGATAGCTTCTCGAGAGTCTGAAAATTGGGGAGCTGGGCAAATCCCATCAGCCGCGGCCCAAGGAATCCACCGACACCCAGAACGAGCAACAGGGTCATGCCTTCTGTCAGCAGTCGTTTTCCCAATATGTCCCAGCCGGAGGAGATCCAGTCCAATGCGCTCGCAGCGTTGATGATCGCCGCAGCCAACCCCGCCATCAGGCCGAGTCCAACAAAAATGAATGTTTCCGGAGGCGGATGCCTGCGCTGAATGAAGCACCCGACGATCACGGCGATCAGCATCGCGTGCGCGACAAGGAAGAGAAGATGTCCCGCAGTGAAACGGTATGACTCGAACGCCACGAGCTCAGCGATAAGAATCGCCGCCAGTCCGTATTGAACGGTTCGACCTGGTGCGTTCGTACCGGTAAAGCGCGGGACGGCAGTCCACAGGAAACCTGCGATGAACGCGTAGAGGAAACAGTTCGTCTGAACAAAGGCGTGAGCCCGGCCGGAGTAGCTTTCCGTAAAGCCCCAGTGAAACAGTGGCCAGATCGATACGCCCGCAATTCCCATGAGCACACCCAGGGGAAAGAAGATCCGGTAAGGGTCTGTCGTTGTGCCGTGACCGGCGGTTGTCTCAACCGACATAAGCATCAACGATAGGCCTTTTCTTACCCCCGCATGTCACGATTTGTGGCAAAACACTCGTCTATTGGAATCATGAAACCGACGACGACATCCGGGCTCATCGCGATGAGCATGGATCACCCGGCGCTTGAGATCGAGGACTTCGAACGCTTTATGGAGTTGTACCGGGCCCGCGTGTTTCGATTCGTCTATGCGGCCGTGCGTGATCTCGACCTTGCAGAGAGCCTGACTCAGGACTGCTTCTGGAATGCCTACAAACATCGGCAAGGGTTTCGCGGCGACTGCAGCATGAGTACATGGCTTCTCCGGATCGCGATAAACCTGATCCGAGATCATGTCCGCCGGCGACGGTTTCAATTCTGGAAAAAGACCAGGTTTGTCCCTGGCGACGAAATGCGGAAATGGCCAGACAGCGGTCTTTCGCCTGAACAGAGGGCTGTTGTGAATGATCAGGTTCGCGCGGTCTGGGAAGCGACGGGAAGCCTGTCCGAGAAACAGCGAACCATCTTCTTCCTTCGCTATGTCGAAGACCTGAATGTTTCTGAAATTGCGCATGCCACCGGGCTTACTGAGAGCACCGTCAATGTGCATCTTGTTCGCGCTGTTCGGGGCATTCGTAAGCAATTGGGGAGATTGCCATGAGCCAACATCTATCCGAGAAGGAGTTCGCGGTCGCGATCGTCCATGGACTCACTCCGCAGGAGCGCGAGCACGTGTCGGAGTGTTCGCAGTGCGCCGCAGAACTGCAAGGTTTCCAGGGAACGGTTAACTCATTTCGAAGCAGCTTTCGCGAAGTCATCGATACTCAACTGGCTCGCGGCCTGGATCTGTCCACACTTCCGCAAAGCGCGCATCGGCCGATTGGCCTCTGGGGGCTGGCCGCAGCGATGATCGCGATGGTGATTGCCGTTCCCGCGTTTCACGACAACATGGGACAGACGCGCCTGGGCGGCGAGAGCGCGGCGGATACCGATCCCAACGCGTTAATGAATTCGATCCAGACTCATCTTTCGCGAACGGTTCCTGGCCCGATGGAGCCCATCCTTATTTTTGTGCGTGACCGCGATCTCGATTCTGATCAGAGAGGTGTGCAATGAAACGCTATCAAGTTCTGCTTCCGATTCTTTTGCTTTTGTTCTCTCCTTCGATCCTTTGGGCTCAGGCCAGGGGAGCGGAGCCGGGTGATGACGTGGCCGTGCTGAGGGAGGTCAAAGCACTGCTGGAGCGAATCCCGCAAATGCCGCAGCCGGAACGCGTGAATGCCTATCGTGAGTTGGAGCGAGTGTTTGCAAAGCTGCAACAGCCTGCCCCGCGGGAAACAGCCAGAGCCGACGGTCAGCGTCGAGTCCGGGTACAGGGAAACGCTCTTACAGGCGGACTGGACGTTCAGGTGGGCGGAGCCTGGTGGACCGACGCCGGTATTATTGCGAGCCTTGGGCTAAGCGGCGATCAGAAGGCAAGAATTGAAAAAGCGTTTGAGAATCATCGGCTGAACCTGGTCTCGAATCGCAATGCGCTGGAGAAGGAAGAAACGCAGCTCACACAGTTGCTGAACACGGAGCGTCTGGATCGAAACGCGGTCTCCTCGCAAATACTTCGCGTGGTGAACGCGCGGGGAGAGATGGAACGAACCAATGCCGCGATGATGTTGGAAATGCGGGAACAGCTGACTAGGGCCCAGTGGAGTCAGTTGCAGGCGTTGCCTCCAAGTACGCTGTCGGTCACCGTTCCGTACTCCACTCTTCCTGCGGGGGGGCTTGGAGCGGAGGGCGCGAGGGGTGGAGGCGGACTCGGTGGAGGGCAACGCAGCGGCGGAGCGCGATGACAACTGCTTAAATCCCAGGGCCACCTGAGGTGACCCTGGATCCGTCACTAGTCTCGTGAATAGTGATTGCGATTGCTCCCATCAAATCGACCGGACTTCAGGCAACATCTCTTGAAACCGAAGGCCGGAGGCGCAGGGGCACAAGTCATTCCGTCCCAATTTCTCGAGGAGTTCTTTGTCGCCATGCACGACGCGGTTGCCGCAACGGACATGGGTTTCGGAAGGATATCCCCTTCCTCCGTTTGCTAGTGGGCTCGAAAGCAGGTGAAGTTGTCTTTGTCGTCTTGTCGCACGAGGCACCTCCTGAGATTGGGTAGCTGTAGATTGTAGCGGTGAGGAATGAAGAATTGTATCGGGACAGCTGTTTTCATGAAAAATCTCAGCAACTTCGTTATTTAGGGAATTTGCCGTGGTAGGCTCCGAAGCAATTCGTATGAAAAAAATAGTCGCGCTATGCATTGTCGCAATCGTGTTTGCGCCCACCCTTTTCGGGCAACTCAGAGACTCCAATGGCGCGGGTATCGCTGCCGCATTTGTTGGGTTCTCGCACACCACTGCTGGATCGGATCAATTCAACAGCTTCTGGATTGCGCTGGGAGGTGTTGAAAAACGGTTGGGCCCCAAGAAGGTGTTCTCGTTCCCCGGAATATTCATTCAGGGGGATGATAGGCAATTGAGCAACCCGTCGGCCAGTACAGGGGGACAACTAGGCCCACTGACTTCAAAGTCACCGAGGCCTGCTCCGGTACCTGGGTCCATTAAAGGAGGAAGTGAGGGTTCGCGTATAGACTACATCGGTTTTAAGGTCCGCGACCTCACGACAGTAGTTCGCAGCCTTGAACGCGCGGGGTTTCCGCCGACTGCAAAACCAACAGGTGGAACACTCTTTCTACTGAGCCCCAATGGAGCCAAAGTGCAACTGAAAGAAGAAAAAACTCTAACGGCGGCGATCGAAGCCGATGAGGTTCTCATTAGAGTTCCTGACATCGATGAAGCTGGACAGTGGTACCAAAAGTGGTTAGGAGCAACCGTTGCCAGAGATGGTAACTCCCGAATAGCTCAAGTTCCGGGCTTAAAGATGAGGTTTGTTGAAAGCAAAGAAGCCTTAGCCCCGACTAATGGACGAGCGATCGACCGCCTCGGGTTTGAGGTAATGGATCTCCGCACGTTCTCTGAGCGCATCGTACCCAGTCAGATAACGGTCCGAGGTCGGTACTTTACTGTTGATCCGACCTTTGCCCCATTGAAGGCAGCATCGCTGGTGGTCGATCCTTGGGGGGTAACAATCGAATTTGACCAAGGGTTCCGTGACATAAGGTAAAGCCGATCCAACAAAACGAAACCTCGGGCTTCATACGGGCTTCAGTTCAACCGCGATGTCGTTGTTGTCTGTGAAACGCAGGACATCCGGTTCATCTGCTGACGGAATGACCTTCAGGCCGATCTGCTGCAACGCCCTCGTCACCGCATCCCGATCGAACGCCGCGACCTTGATGCAATAGTGATCAATACGAGGCTTTTGGCCCGTGGGAACCTTCTGTAGACCGATGCGTGTGTTCGCTTCGAGCTGAATCCACAGCCGGTCGGGATTCGATTGCCGCGTCGTCTTAATATTGGCTCCATACACAAGGTGGTAGTAAGGCAGCGACTTCTCAATGTCCGAGACGTGAAGCAGCACGTGATCCACACCAAGCGGCTTCACGAGCCCATTGGACTCTACCGGAAGCGTTGACGGTACCGCGGCAGTCACGAGACCTGCCGGAGGTTGAAAGAGCTGTAACTCGATGCCGTCCGGGTCAGGAAGCATTCCGAATCCGCCACCTGTTCCCGAAGAGAACCCCGCGGCCTGCAGTGCGCTTGATACGCCTGCGCGATCGTAACGTTCAGCGAGCGCGCAATAGTGTCCGATGGAAGTAGGACGATTTCCCTGAGCGCCGATAGCGATGTAACCCACCTGCCGGTTTTGCGGCAGATCGCCGAGCAGGATGAAGTAACGGATGCCGCCCTGGAAGGGTTGCTCGTGAAGCTTCGTCCTGAAGATCCGCATGTAGACTTTTGCAGAAGCGGCGGTGTCGGGCACAAGAATGTCGAGGTGCTCGAGACCCAGATTCTTCAGGGGCAGCGCAGGCGCTGCCGGCGCCTGTCCCTGTGCAAAGGCGTTTAACAACGGAATTCCAGCGAGCGCTCCGATTCCCGTAAGGAATTTGCGGCGAGTGCTCACAGTTCTCCGATCGTCGCGGTGCTGTCGCCGATCTTCTCCGCACGAACGCCGGCTTTATGAAGGATCGTCAGCAGCAGGTTGGAATGCGTCGTCAGCTGAGCCAGACGCACGTGTCGTCCGCCCTTCATAGATCCGGATGCTTTTCCCGCCAGGATCATCGGTAGCGGAGTGTGGTTGTGCTGATTGCTGTCGCTCATGCCGCTGCCCCACAGAACCAGGGAGTGATCGAGCAGGTTGCCGTCGCCATCCTGTGTGGCCTTCAGCTTCTCCAGGAAGTAAGCGAACATGCCGTGATGATAGGCATTGAGTTCCGCAAATCGATCCATATTGGAGCGCACATTGGAGTGGTGCGAGAGATTATGGAATCCTTCGCGGATATTCGTTGCCGGGAACGTGTCGTTGTTGAGTTCCTGCGCCAGCATCAATGTTGAAATGCGGGTGATATCCGCGCGGTAGGCAAGGATCTGGAGATCAAACAGCAGCTTGATCTTGTCTTCAAAAGCAGCGGGAGCACCGGTTGGCGTATCTGGTACCTCAAGCTTCGCGGCCTGCATCTGCGTCTCGGCCTTCTGAATCCGTCGCTCAATCTCCCGGACATCGTCGAGGTATCCGGCGAGCCGGCCGCGATCACCGGCGGGCAGCTGAGTCTTTAAGGTATTGACCTGGTCCATGACCGAGTCCAGAAGACTTCGGGACTGTTGTCGCCGCGCAGCGCGCTCCGCCTCGGTTGTTCCGTCACCGAAAAGTTTTTCGAAAATGACCTGCGGATTGTGTTCCATCGGAAGCGGCGACGTGTCGCCTTGCCACGAGATCGTGTTCTTGAAGGGACTGGTCAATCCACCGGGTTGGACCGTCAACTCGAGCGATGGCAATGGCGTGTCCTGACCGATGGCCTTCGCAGCCACCTGATCGACAGTGATACCGAGCGCCTGTCTGGCGGACTCATCAGGCCTTGCTCCGGAAAGGAACACCGCGGAAGATCGGGCATGGTTTGCTGCCGCCGAGGCGTCAGCGCCATACGCCATCGGCGCATAGGTGTTGCTGACAACAGTGATGTATTCCCGGAATGGCTCGAGCGGCTTCAGAATCTGCGTGAACTCAAAGCCGGTGCCGGTCGCTGCAGGCAGCCACTTGTCCATTGTCACGCCGTGAGGAAAAAAGATGAACGAGAGTCGCGTCTTCGCCGCGGCTGCCGAAGGCGTTTGCGCAGGAAGCATGGATTCCAGGAAAGGCAGCGCGAGCGTCACGCCGCTTCCACGAAGAAACGTTCTTCTCGACAGGTGTTTGTTTGTAATGAAGTTCATAGGCGATCTTTCATCCTCATTTGAAACGGCTCGCTCTTGACGACACCAAGAACAAGCGATGAAAACCGGTAATCGTTGCGGCCTGATGCTCGAACAATGCTTCGAACGGCAGGTATATCGTACGCGGTCACAGCCCTCCCCATGGCGTAAGTCAAAAGCTTTTCTGCGGCCACGGTGACAAACGCATCGGATCGGCTCAGTAATGCCTGGCGGAGACTGGACGGGCCGTTGAGCTTCGTGCCGTCCACCAGTTCGCCCGTCGCATCAATCGGAGACTGTGCGTCAAGCGTGCGCCACTTGCCGACCAGATCAAAGTTCTCGAGGGAGAAGCCGACGGGATCCATGATGTTGTGGCAGGATGCGCACGTGGGATTGCTTCGATGCAATTCCATTCTTGCTCGCAGCGTCTTTACCTGGCTTGCATCCGCTTTCTGATCCAGGTTGGTTTCAACCCCTGGAGGAGGATTCGGCGCGCGGGAACCCAGCAGGTTCTCCAACACCCATTGCCCGCGTTGAACCGGCGACGTGCGATTTGCGGCGGACGTAATCAGCAGAATGCTGCCTTTACCGAGCACACCGCGGCGGGCGTCATCTTTCGATAGGGCAACGCGACGGAAGAAGCTTCCCTTGATGCCGGGGATGCCATAGTGCTGCGCCAGACGCTCATCGACAAACGTGTAGTCGGCATCCAGAACCGTGATGATGCTTCGATCTTCGCGAAGAATGCTCTCGAAGAACAACTCCATCTCGCGCGCGAATGCGTAGCGCAAATTGCCATCAAAGTCAGAAGACTCTGGTTCAGCGTTCTGCAGTTCCCGCAGGCGCATCCACTCGGAAGCGAAGTTGTCGATGAGAGACTTCGACTTCGGGTCCGCGAGCATCCGTCGCGTTTGTTGTTCGAGCACGGCGGGATCGGAGAGTTTTCCTGCAATGGCGAGGTTCAGAAGCGTGTCGTCCGGAATGCTGCTCCACACGAAGAAGGAAAGACGCGTGGCGAGTTCGACATCGGTCAGCTTGTAAACGCTGCCTTCCGAGAGATTGGGAGGAACGTGCTCCATCCGGAAAGCAAATTGTGGATCGACCAGAACCCGCGCCAGGGCGTTTTCAATCCCTTTGTCGAATCCGCCCTTCTGCCGCCCTTCCTGGTAGAAGCGGAGCAACACCTGCAAGGACGGATCATTTTCAGCAACACTGCGCCGGAAGGCGCGCGTCGCCAGGGTTTTCAGGATTTGCGTGGCGCAGGCCTGTTCCTGAGCTTCGATGGCCGGCTGGCAGACGAAGATGCGACGGCGGCTGGGTGTGTCGCCCGGGCCAGAAGCTCTATAAGGGCCGGTGATTGTGATGCTCATGCTCCCGCGTCCGCGGCCTGGAGGCGCCTTGAACACGCCGTCCATTCCTGCGCTGTCGAAAGCCGGAACATTTGCGACTCCGATGGTATGCGGTCCTGCCGGTATAGGAATGCGTCCGCGACCGCTGGGGATCGGGGTGCCGTCGATGGTCAGGTCAACCCGCCCTGCACCCGATTGAATCTGATATTCCGCATCGAGCGGGAAGTTATGCCGAACGCTCATTCCACCCTGAGTTCCAAGGGGCATGCCTTCGACGTGTGCGCGCTGCGAGAGGCCGGCAGGCGCGCTATAGGTGACAGGGACTGGAGGCGCTGAAAGATCACCGACGGCGAGGCGGCTGATCTTCATGGCGGCGGACACGTAAGACTGAATCAACGCAGGTGATGTGCCGAGAACATCGGCAATGTTATCGAACCCGGAAACCGTGCTGTCACTCGGAAGCATTTTCGTGACGTCCACCTGAAGATCCAGCAGGTCCCGGATCGCATTCGCATACTCATTGCGGTTCATTCGATGCAGCGAGGGTGCTCCCGGATTCGGATTGCGTTCCGCCGCACGATCGAGACCACCTTCCAGCCATGAAGCGACGTTGTCGAGCGTGGCGCGATCCGGACGTGCCATCGACTTAGGCGGCATCATTCCCGTGCGCAGTTTCCGCACGACAGATTCCCAGGCGGCGGTGTCGAGGTCGAGGTGTGCCAGGTCTTTCGTGTCGAGTTCAAGAGACCCGGTCTTCTGCCGTTGGTTGTGGCACGTGATGCAGTACTGAGCGAGTACCGCCTGAACCTGTTGTTGCGACATCGCGGGAGCGGCCGCTGAGCGTTGCTGGCCGGCAGTCTGTGATGAGCGGGAATTAAAGATCAACGCGCCAAACGCGATAATCCAAATCCAGCTGTAAACCCGATTTCTCTTCATGTCTTACTTCGTTGACGCCGACAGTTTCTGAATCAATGCCATCGATGAAGGCTTCGGCACCGGCGCGTGCGTTGCAAGAAAGACTCCCTCGGCCCAGTTGAATGCGGAGCGGCCTTCTTTGTCCTTCGCATCGAGACGAGCTCCCCTCGATACCAGGAACTCGATGATGGAATCCGACCCGCGATTGGCCGCGCCCATCAATGGGGTCAGCCCCATGGAATTCGTCGCGTTCACATCCATGCCAAGCTCGACGCAAAGTTTAACGGCTTCCAGCAGCGACGCCTGGCCTTCGTCATAAGTCTGATTGACGACCCAGTTCACGCCGGCAGCAGCCATGAGCGGAGTGGTTCCTGCCAAAGTCGCAATGTTCGGATCCGCGCCGTGCTTGAGCAGGAGGCGCATTGTGGAAACGTCACCCGAGAGTGAGGCGAGCATGAACGGAGTCTGGCCGGTAAAGTCCACCCACGCGAGCGATCCGCCAAGCAGGTACATCCAGCTTCGAAGTGGAGGAACTTCCTTGACCCTGATGTTCGGGTCCACTCCCTTTTCGAGCAGGAATCCGATGAAGTCCAGAATGACCTTTCGGTCTTCGGCAGTCACCATGTGCTCGAACGTGGTGTAGTGGAGATCGACGTTGCGCATTTCGACCGCGGCGAACAGCGGTGTGCGGCCGTACCAGTCCTTCGCATTGATGTTGGCGCCGCGTTCAATAAGGAATCGTGCCATCGGAATGCGGTTGCTGCCTATTGCCATGAAGAGAGGAGTGATGTCGTTCTGATCGACGGCGTTGACGTCCGTTCCCGTGTCGAGAAGCAGGCGAGCAACGTCAACGTGCCCTTCACGCGCTGCGAACATCAGCGAATTCATCGCTCCGGGAATGGGGGGACGGTAGCCTTGTTCTGGAAGGCCTCCTCGAACAATTCCCAGTCCATGCGAGCCGCAGCCGGTTTGACCTGCACACGGCATCTTGCGTGAGGGCGCTGCACCTGCGCGGTTCCGAGCGTTCACGTCGGCCTTGTATTCCAGCAATACCCGCACGACATCGGTGAATCCGGCCTCACTGGCGATCATCAGGGCGGTCAATTGGAGCTGAGGTTCTGCAGTGTTGGGATCAACCTTGCGTTCCAGAATAGCCCGCGCAGCATCGGCGTTGCCCGACCGCGCGGCAACCATGAGGATGGTCTCGCCCGTATTCTCCACCTGATTGGCGTTCGCTCCATGATCCAGAAGTTTGCGGATCATGGCTCCGTTGCCATTCGCGGCGGCCAGGGAAAGCGCGGTCAGTCCCAGGCGATTCTGGGCGGTCGCATCGGCGCCCGCTTTGAGAAGAAGGTCCGCAATCTCCAGTTCGTCTGCGCGGACAGCCCAGTGCAGCGGACGTGTGCCGTCCTTGTCCGTGCCATTGACGCCATCGCCTTTCGCGCCGCTTGCAACCAGCGCCCGGACGGCTTCCCAATTCCCGGCCCGGGCGGCGTTCGAGAGCGCAACGGGATCGCCCGCGGCCGCGAAAAGGGACGTGCCGCCAATCACCACAATCCCCATGAGGATCAGGATCTGTCTCAGGCAGGATTGCCGCATGTTTCGCACGGTCATAGTGAACCCCCATCGTTGCACTTACGCGTTGCTGATGCGCCCTAGCATATTGCCGTTATCCGGTTGGTTCCTAATATCTTTTGCTCGGTCTTACGGCGTATGAACGGGATAGCGTCCTGCCGGTTTATACTCCGTTCACCTGTGCATTACCTGAACAAAAGCCGACGTCTTATTGCGCTCATTGCAGCCGTTATCGGTGGATCCTCCATCGCGGTCAGTCAGGTTCCCGCACCACCGGCCGCAAGGTTTTCGGCACAGACCGCAAATCTGAAGGGAGGGCCGGATTCATTACGAATCGATGTGCTCGCCTGGTCTGCCGACAACGTTCGCAGTCAATTGGTGGATGCCTGGAATCTGGTGCCGCCTTCACCCACTGCCGCCGCTCCACGCGGCGCAACCGATACCGCTGCCGCACGCGGCGGCGCGGTTCCCGCGGGACGGGGCGGGCGAGGCGCCCGTGGTGGCGCGCCTGCAGGCGTTACCCGCGGCACTGCCGCCACTCCGAACACTCCGGAGAAAGCGCTGGCTGCCGCGCTGGACGCTGCGACAGGTGTGGGATATCTGTGGACCTCAGAGAGCACGGGGTATTCGCTCCGTTACGCGTATCGCTTCGTTCAACCTGACGGCGGCGAACGCATCATTCTCGCTACGGATCGCCGCCTTGGAGACCGCGACGATTCCTGGAAGGCTCCCGACGCGCCCGCTTCGCCTTATGACTTCAGCATCATCGAACTGCATTTGAACGCGAAGCATGAAGGCGAGGGCAAAGCGTCCGTCACCGGAAAAGTCGGTGTCGATAGCTCCGCAAACACGATCGCGCTTGAAGGCTATGCCGCGCTGCCCGTGACGCTCAAGGACGTCAAGTTAAGATTTTGAAATTGGAAAGTCCTGCATTGGAGATTCGAGATTCGAAAACTCAGATTGGACTTCGCACCGCCGGAAGTCATGGTCCAATCTAAGTTCTCCAATCTCGAATCTCCAATGCAGGACTTTACCGATTTCAAGATTTCCCTTCTTCCTGTTATAGACTTCCCCCGACCTGAGAGGGGGGCACAAACCTATGCGTCGGACACTGAAATCCGTGACAACTCTTGTCGTCGTTTTGATTCTGGTCACCGCGCCGGTAGTCGGACAAACGACGAAGGCAAAGCCAGAAGACGTCGGGATTTCCACAGAACGTCTCAAGCGGGTTCACGAACTCATCCAGCGACATCTCGACGCCGGTAGTTTCTCCGGCGCTGTGACGCTGGTAGCGCGCAACGGACGCATCGCGCATCTCGAGGCTCAGGGACTCATGGATATCGAGACAAAGAAACCTATGGCGACCAATGCGATGTTTCGCATCATGTCGATGACCAAGCCCGTCGTTGGCGTTGCGACGCTGATGATGATCGAAGAGGGCAAGGTTCGCCTGACCGACCCGGTGTCTCGATTCGTTCCGTCTTTCAAAAACCTCAAGGTCGGCGTGCTGATTCCCGCGGCGCCCGCACCTGCGGGCCAGCGCGGCGCCGCGCCCGCTGCAGCCACCGCTGCTCCAGCCAACCCCGCTCCGGCAGGTCAACGCGGCGCGGCACCGCCCCCCGAGTTCTACACGGTTGCTGCGGACCGGGAGATTACGATCAAGGACCTGCTGACTCACACTTCCGGACTTGTGAGCGGGACAATCAGCAATAGTGAGAACCGTAAAGTCGCGCTGAAGGGAAAGGAATCCAACGCAGACTACATTCCGCGACTTGGGAGTGTGCCTCTCGAATTTCAGCCGGGAACGCGCTGGGCTTACAGCGCACAGGCTGCATTTGACACTCTTGTCCTTGTCGTTGAAGTTGCTTCCGGGCAGAAGTTCGATCAGTTCGCTCGCCAGCGAATCTTCGAGCCACTCGGGATGAAGGATACTTTCTTCTATCCTCCGGAGTCGTATAACCCGAGAAAGGCGACGCTCTATTCCCGAACCGCGAATGGTCTGCAGAAGCAGGAGGATCCAAACTTCATGAACGGCGCCTTCTTTTCAGGTGGCGGCGGACTGTTCACGACAGCGGAAGACTATCTCCAGTTTGCCCAAATGCTTTTGAACGAAGGCCAGTTGAATGGAAAGCGCGTGCTGAGCCCTCGGACTGTTGAATTGATGCGATCCGTTCACATTCCGGACACTCTCCAGGGCAGGCAACGCGGGGAAGCTTTCGGACTCAGTGTTCGTGTCATCAGCAACTCTGCGCAGCGGAACACTTTCCTTTCCGATGGTTCCTTTGGATGGAGCGGAG
>Ga0070675_100000521_pt1 | contig 26237 bp, 23 predicted proteins | sample KBSM43metaG_FD_65343 | JGI IMG/M metagenome (GOLD analysis project Ga0070675, IMG submission 65343) | Miscanthus rhizosphere microbial communities from Kellogg Biological Station, Michigan, USA - KBS M4-3 metaG | ecosystem: Host-associated > Plants > Roots > Rhizosphere > Soil ... | reverse complement strand
GCCTCCGGCGTGCGTTTCTCCAGGATTCACCAACCCCCGGTGGCTCGCTACGCTTCGCTCACCGGGGGCTAATTTCCTTCACGCCTCCGGCGTGCAAACCAGCAGCCCGAAAGGGCTGCGCGACTCCTAATTCCTGGCCATCCTGCGATATTCGTCAACGACCGCCAGGACTTCTTTGAACGCCTCGTCCGTCCGCAGGCACGCGAGACTCTGCTCCATTTGCGCGATCAACTGGTCGAGTTCAAGCGCCTCGGCATTGCCTCGAATCTCCAGGACGATCTCCCCGAAAGGTTCCTCCATCACGATGAGCGGCGCATAGCGCGGATGATACGGCAGCGCTTTGATCTCGGCCGTGAGCTCGTCCGCCTGTTCTTTCAGCACGTCATTGTAGACAGCGAGTTTCTCATCGCTCAGCCGATCCAGATCGCCTCGCTCGCGCTCGATCCACTCGATCTCCAACCGCAGCAGAGTATGCAAATCATTATTCCGGTAGGCCACGGTCAGTTCCTGCATCAGCACGGTCTTGCGCTGCCTCAACTCCGCATCCGGCTCGAGATCCGGATGCAGCGCTCTTGCGAGTTGCCTGTAGACGCCGGCGATGCTTTTCTTCCGGAGTTCCTCGGCCATCTGGAGGCGCCGCTCCTTCTCTATTTGCTTCGGCGACATGCGCCGATTTTTGCTCGCGCGGAGCCGGCGCTGGTCGAATTGGTCTTTGATCTGTCCGGTAACTTCCTCGAACCTTGCCGCGAGGGACTCCTGGTTCATTCCGGGACCGAATCCCGATAGATCGACCTCAATTCCAAAATCCTCGAGCATCGACTCCATTTCGAGTCGAGCCGCCTCGGCGTCTTCGGTTCGCGCCTGCTCAAAGCTGACCTTGTGAATGCGCTCAAACAATTCGAGAAGCTCGGTATCCTCGAGGGATCCTTCCGCGCCAATGACCTGATCGAGTTGGTCCGCGAGGATCTTCCGGAGAGTTTTCTTCCGGTTATTTCCTTTCAGACGCTTGTCGTTAAGGTACGGTGCGAGCGCACGCGTGAGGTCTTTTCGCAATCCCGTAATCCGCTGTAGCCTCGGATGAATGTGTTCCCCGAAGTACGCGAGGCCGGCATCCAGGCGGAGGGTATCGAATTCCAGTTGCGTGCGCAGTAACTCAACTCTGCCCACGCGCTTTTTGAACAGTTGCTGAGCTTTCGTGAGCGGGCGTTTCGGGGCCTGAGGGACCCGGACAATGCTGTCCTTCTCCCGCTCTGTCGATGGGACGTCAAACATGGAGAGCTGTTCCGCCATGGAGATCCTCCTCGGTCTTTTCCGTGAAGGGAAATAGTGTATCAGGTCGTGGACAGAGGCGGTCCGCACCTCCATCGGCCCCTCCTTGCCGGGGCTGTCGCTCAACGGGAATCTCCTCGCACGCTTTCAGCGTGCGTCTGTGTAGGCGTCGCGGTGACCCCGGGTATCGCTTCGCTCAACCCGGGGCTAATGTCCGCGCAGCCCTTTCGGGCTGCTGGTTTGCACGCCGGAGGCGTGAAGGAAATTGGCCCCCGGTGAGCGAAGCGTAGCGAGCCACCGGGGGTTGGAGAATCCTACACAAACGCACGCTGAAAGCGTGGGAGGAGATTCCCCTGGAGCAACAGCCCCCTGGCCAGGCGGCGCCGATATTTTTGCCCCGGCTTTCGCGAAACGCACGCGACAAGAACATGCCCAGATGATCTAATGTCCCGCGCATCGACTTGTGATGGAAGGACGCTGATCGTCTGATCTGATGATGGAACGCCTGAATTTCTGTTTTCTGCTTTCCGGTTTCTGCTCGCTTCTCTATCAGACCGTCTGGCTGCGGCTGGCTGTCGCAAAATTTGGAGTAAACGCCCCCGTCATCGCTTCGGTACTTTCTGTTTTCATGCTGGGCCTCGCCCTCGGGAATTTGCTGGGCGCAAGATACCAGGCCTGGTTGCAGAGCAAGAGATTCATGACTGGTCTTCGCGGGTATGCCGTGCTGGAACTGGTCATCTCCCTTGGCGGATTGCTGGTTCCGTCGCTGATGTCTTACGGAGCATCCTTGATCTCTTCCGTTCCCATGACCAATGGGGCGTATTTCGTTTTTTCCTTCCTGATCATCTTAATTGTGCTGGTTCCGTTTTGTGCGGCCATGGGAGCGACCCTTCCGGTGGCCCTCTCCTTTATCGGCAAATCCGAAGACTCCCGGAAGACTTCAGGGTTCAGCCAGCTTTACTTCGCGAATGTGACCGGCGCCATTTACGGCGCGGTCGTTCCGGCTTTCATTGCTTTTGAAGCGTTCGGATTTCAGAAGACGGTCTACCTTGCGGTGGCTGCGAACTGCCTGATTGCGCTTCTGGTTTGGAATGTCTCTCCCTCGATCAGACTTTCAAAATATTCCGGCGCCGGATTCGCGTATACAAGATCCTTCTTGATGGAAAAGCGCTGGGTCTTAGCCGAGCTTTTCATTCTGGGAATGAGTTCGCTTGCGCTGGAAGTTATTTGGACCAGGATTTATGTCTTCTTCGCGGGTGCAGTGGTCTATTCCTTTGCATTTATTCTCGCGACGTATCTCGCTTCTACGGCGCTGGGCACGAACTTTTACAGGCGTTTTCTCGCGCGTGGAAATTCCGATATCGCGACCTGGTGGATTGGGCTGGCGCCGGCGGCTCTCCTGGTCCTGGCCTCGATCCATCCTGGGTTTCATGTTCCTCCGATCGTGAGAATTCTTATTGGAGTCGCTCCCATAAGTTTCCTCCTGGGTGTGGTGACACCTTCTCTGATTGATGAATGCACCGGCTCAGAGCCCCATAAGGTCAGCATCGCATATACGTTCAATTTGGCCGGCTGCATTGTTGGGCCTCTTGTCGCGGGCTTTTTGATCATTCCTGTCTTTGGAAATCGCGTCGCTTCCTTTCTGGTGGCGTTTGTCTTTCTGATGCTGTCCTTGTTTCATCAGTTTCTCGAATCGCGCAGGCATCCCACGACGCCGGCACGATGGAAAACTCCGGCAGTCGCGGCGCTCGCGGTGTCCGGGATGATTATGGTTTGGGATAAGCCGTATGAAAGCCGGTTCCCGAATGCTCAGGTTCTTTATGATCACACCGCGACGGTCATTGCCACCGGCTCGGGCATGGAAAAGAGGTTGATGGTCGAGGGCACCCACATGACTTCGTTGACGGTCATGACCAAGATGCTGGCCCATGTTCCCCTCGCCTTTTTGGACCATAAGGCGCAGCAGGGAGCTGTGATTTGCTTCGGAATGGGAACCACCTTTCGCTCCATGGCGACGTGGAACATCAAGACGACGGCAGTGGAACTGGTGCCTTCGGTCCCCCAATTTTTTTCGTTCTTTTTCCCGGACGCAGGAAGAATCCTGGAGTCGTCCAACGCCACGGTAGTGATTGACGACGGCCGCCGATTCCTGAGCCGCGGCACTGAAGAATTCGACGTGATTGTGGCCGACCCTCCGCCACCTATCGAATCGGTAAGCTCCGGGCTTCTGTATTCCACCGAGTTTTATGACATCGTCAAAAAGCGCTTAAGGAAGAACGGCGTCTTTGGAACCATTATTTTAAACAGCGATTCTCAAAATCTGTTTTCAATGGTGACCGCTCTGAAAGAATCCTTTGCGTATGTCCGGATATTTGAACCCTACGGCGAGCAGAACATTTTTCAAGTCGTCGCTTCCGAAAGCCCGATTCCCGACTGGAATGCCGAAGAGTTGGCCCGGCGGATGCCGGCAGATTCAAGGGAGGATTTGACCGAATGGGTGGCTTCGACTCCGGAATGGTTTCCGACTACGGTGCAGGGTATGTACCAATGGTTCCTCGATAAGGAAATCGATACGTCTGATTTCCTGACGAAACACGAACCATGGCAGAGAATTGCTCTTACGGACGATAAGCCGGTCAATGAATACTTTTTTCTGAGAAAGATGTTTGCGCGCCGGTGATCGCTTCAGTGCAGAAGCGACTGAATCCGGTCGAGGAGCGGAGCGTACCCCCGCGGCGAGAGCAATCCTGCCAGAAGTAATCCGGCAAAGGCACCCGCGAGGTGCGCTTCGTGACTGATATGCCCCCTGCCGCGTTGCATGAAGTACGTCGAGAGGAGGATATAGGCGATCGCGAAAACCGGCGCAGGAATATCAACCGGGATAAGGAAAAATCGAACGTACATGCTCGGCAGCAGCACGATTGCCGCGAACAGGATTCCTGTTACGGAATCGCTGGCCCCAAGCGCCCGGTATCCCGGCTCCGCGCGGTGTCTATAGTAGACAACCAAAGTGGAGAGGATTCCCGAGGCCACATAGATCAGCAGCATGTTGGCGGCGCCCAGGCCTTCCTCGACGACAGGGCCAAAATAGTAAAGCGTCATCATGTTGAAGAGCAGGTGAGCGCCATCCGCGTGAGAGAAGTGCGAAAGGAACATTCCGGGATAGTTTTTGCCCGAGGAAACCTCGCTCGGCGAGAAGAGGAACATGCCCGCTCTCGCCCCGCCGAGGTTCATTCTTGAGAAGGCGATCATCGAGACGAGGACGTTGAACGCGATGAACAGATAGGTCGTCGTCGGCATTTCAGTTAGACGTCGATGACGGACCCCGGCGGCAGTGGCGGTGTCGTTTCAGACTGCTGACGCTTGCGCATGGCCACGACGATTCCCACGCACCCCGTCCATGTCGGCAGGATGTCGACGATCGGCAAAACCTCCAGCAGAAACGTCGGCAACAGCAAGGCATGGAACCCGAGAAGCCGCCACGTCAGAATCATCGCGATGACATCGAGCACTTCGTCGGCAAACGTGATCCCGAACGGCCCAAGGAGTACCTGGATGGCATCCGTGGCCGCCGCGACCGCAAACGCACCGATCATGCGTTGCCGGGTGAGGACGGGTGTCTCAAATAACCGCGGAAATATGTTAAGCATCGGGTGATTGAGTATAGCAATCCGGGGGCAACTTCAGGCCATCATTCCTTGGTTTTTAACTGGCTGTCGTTGGCTTGAATAAAGTTCCGGATATCGTCACTCATATCGAGCAGCTTCTTCCATTGCTCCTTATATAAGGTCACGGGGAATCGTCCGAGCCCGTAGACGGAAACGCCACCCTTTTCGCTGACTTTCAGGCTGATTCCTCTCGCGGAGCCTTTCTTCAGGCGCTCGTTTTCGGCGCGGAGTCGTTCGACTTCATTTTTGAGATCTTCGGGATTATTGCTGGACATGGGTTTCCTTTCGAGTGTGTATTGCCCCTCCTGGCCAGGAGGGGAGTCTCTGGCACTAAGAAAAAGACGCGATAGCGACCCTATCGCCAGAGACGGGGTGGTGGCTCAAGATCAAAAAAGATTTGTTGCAGTTGAACTACCACCCCGTCCGCTCCATCAACGGAGGCTTCGAAATATTTTTTTGATGTCGCGGCCACCCCTCCTGGCCAGGAGGGGCAATCGATCGCCTCCGTAGCTCACGACACTAGCAGAACCGTCGCCAGGAACAAAGCTACGGCCGCGCGATGATCAGCCGCTTGCCTTCCTCGACAACGAAGCCGCTCTGGACCGGAATCTTCTTTTCGATTTGAGAAACCCAAAGCACGAGGTCGTACTCTCCGGGAGGAAGTCGCACTTCGAACGATCCATCCATTTGAAGATCGGCATTGAAGCTGGCTCCCTGATCGCGGGTTGTCGCTCGGAGTGCGATTTCAAGGGGGATGGTATCCCCGGGCCGGACGTAGGCTCTGAGGTCACCGGACAAGCCGTTTTGTTGAAGGAACTCTTTTCCCAGCCGTCCACTCACTATCCCTCGTTGAGTTTTTCGAATGACGAGAGGTTCATAGGTTCGTTGGGCCGGGAGACTGTGGGGATTGAGGGTTGGGTCCCAGAAAAATGTGCCGTCTTCGGTGCTCAATTCAAACCGGGGACTTTTCTGAAAGAAGGGATCATCGAGCAGGGAAGGAACGCTGATCGTGAACTCGCCCTTTGAATCCGTTTTAGTGCTTCCAATAGGAATGTTACGAACGCCTCCGTCCAGATAGCCGAAGTAGCTCATCGCATCGGTGAGGGTGTAGTCGACACGCAGCGTCTGCCCGGCCAGTGGCCGCGACGAGGAGTCCAGAAGAACTCCCTTGACGATGGTCGTCCGCAGATCCACGAGCGGCGGAATGAAGACTCTTCCGGCGGTGAGCTCCGACTCTTTGAACTCGGGCGCGACTATCCGATAGCCCGGGATATAGATGAGCAGCTTCAGAGATTTTGCGGGACCCACGGAGGAATCGTTGAGGCGGATGAGGTAGTCAAACACACCGGGTTTCGTCTGAACTTGAGAAAGGTGCAGGCCTTGTCCGAAAATCCCGGCTTCAATCAACACAGTCTCGGGAGAGACATTCAATGGAAGCGACACGGTGAAGGTCGACGTAGTCGCGACCTGTTGGCTTCCTGCAAGTGCCGGCCATGCGAGGAGAAGGATCAAAAGCCAACGGCATTTCATTTCGAGGGATTATAGCCGGTGTTAATACTTTCAGGCTCAGGACGTAGTAGCAATAACGGAGACCGCAATGAAAACGTCTCAATTTGCCTTTCTCGTCCTGGCCTTGTCTATCCCTGTGGTCGGCGTGGCACAAAGCCCCGCCGTTTCCGACCTCGGAGCGATTCGAGGAACGGTTACCCGGGCGGGCAATGGAGAGCCTGTGCCCGGAGCTACAGTGACACTGCAGGGCGGGAATGCCGATCCGCAGGCAATCCAGTCGCTGTTGAGTGCCGCAGCTTCTCAGGGAATCGTTGTCACGCCCCGGCCAGGCGCCACGACCCTGGACATCGTTCACGCCGTATCGAATGCAGCGCAGGCCCTTGGCAGACCGCAGCTCACAGTTGCGAATATTCAATCGCAGCTCTCTTCCTTTTCGGGCCGTACGGCGCCGACAGCCACATCGGACCGCGAGGGTCGCTTCACATTTGCGAACGTGACTCCCGGGCCCTATACAATTCGAGTTCAGAAGGACGGCTACTTCGGGAGACCCGAAGGCGGGAACTATCCGCCAACGGCAGCGATCCACGTGAGCGTCGTTGCAAAGGACACTAAAGACGCCAGCCTTTCGATGATTCCAGGCGCACTTATCGGCGGACGTGTCTTCGGACTGGACGGGCAGTTGCTGTCCAATGCCATCGTCAACGCGCTTCGGGTTAGTTACCCGCTTGGTTACGCCGTATTGGAAGGGCAGGTCTCCAAAGGCACAGACGACCGTGGGGAATTTCGACTGTTCTGGGTTCCACCCGGGGATTACTACCTTACGGCAGAGCCGCCGCGTGCAGCGCCGACTCCCGGCGGCGCGCCCTCAGGCCAGGGCGTCAAGACCTTCTATCCCGGTGTGACTGCAGTAACCGAAGCGAAGATGGTCAGCATTAAGGGCGGCGAAGAGACGTTAGGGATGGATATCGGGTTACGCCCGATTTCTCTCTTCAAGGTTTCCGGACAGGTCAGCAGCCTGATTCCACCGCCGGCGCAGCAGTTGGACGCTCCCGGTGTGAATGCGGCGGTATTGGTGCTGCTCAGTCCGGATGGAAATGCGCCCGACGACACGAAACAGGTGGGCACTGTCCCCCTGCTTCCGACCATTGGACAGTTTGAAATCCCCGTTCTTCCGGGAATCTACGACCTGTTCGCCCGGGTGCCGGATGCCGCATCGCAATCTGCCGGCGGTGCGCCGCAAGCGTGGGGACGCGCGCGCCTGGAGGTTCGCGACACGAACATCAGCAACGTCCTCATCACGATTCCCCCTTCTGTCGACGTGAAGGGCACGGTGACTGCACCTGGCGGCAGAATTCCGGGCGCGATCCGCATCCAGTTGACGCCTGACGAGCCGTCAGCATCAAAAATTCCGGCCTACCAGCAGGTGAGCCGGCGCTCCGTGCCGGTGAATGCGGAAGGCGCGTTCTCCCTGACCGCCGTTCCAGAAGGCCGTTTCAGAATTTCCAGTGTCGCCGGTCTGCCACAGGACATGTATCTCGCCGATGTCCGGCAGAATGCTCAAAGCGTCTTCGATTCCGGCTTCGACGTGAATGCGAGAAACACCACGCCCGTCGAAGTTGTTCTGGGATCCGGCGCGGGAACTGTGAATGGTGTCGTGATGGATGGGCCCACTAAAGTTGTCGCCGGCGCGACTGTCGTGTTGATACCTGAGGTAGGACGGCGAGATAACCGAGCGCTCTATGTCCTCGCCAGCAGCGACGCGGCCGGCCGGTTCACTCTTCGCGGTGTTGCGCCGGGCGACTACAAGGTTTTAGCCTGGGAAAGCATCCCGGCCTTCGCGCACGTCAACGCCGCCTTCATGGCGAAGCATGAAGATCGCGGCAAAGTGGTACACGTCGGGCAGAGCGGAACCGTCAGCGCCGATTTGACGATCATTCCTGCGGTGTCGAAGTGACTCCAAAATAGCCAATGTCCGATGACTGTGTACTTAGCCAATTTCCCGATTCTGGATCCTTTCTTGACGCTTCGCGGCGTGACAAGCGAGACGATATCGCGCCTTAGGAAATGAGCCGGCATCCTGGCGCCTACTTCCAGAGAATCCGGACATTGGCTATTTAGTTCTGATCCGTTGCCTACCGAAACTTCCGTTAACTTGCTAGACTTCACCGGCGGCCCCGTAGCTCAGATGGATAGAGCAGCGGTTTCCTAAACCGGAGGTCAGGTGTTCGAATCACCTCGGGGCTATATAGACTTACGGACAATGCAGCGGTTGAAAAAGTGGTCGGGGTAACAGCAGGGGTAACACTCGTGAAACTGGTCGCTGAAGATCCCGACGAGGAGCCAGGGTCGAGAAGTTCTCCGAAATTACTACATGACTCATCGTGCGAATCTCAACACGACAACCTACTGTGTTACGGAGACGCTCACTGTCTTTAAGCGGAAATTCCAGCAGAAGAAAATCACAAGAGATGCGTACATCGAGTATGTGGAGACATTCATTGGCCGGTACATCGGTTGGAACCTTCACATCGAAGATGAGATCGGAATCTTGGACCCTGTGCTGTGGAAGCAGAGCGCCTCTTCAGGAAGTACGACATCGATTTCGTCGACAGCCTGCAGATCGTGACACTGATGCAGGGTAAGGACCGCATTTTCGTGGGTGCGCTGAGGGCGCCAGAGTTTGGCTCTGTACTCGGGAGGCCCCTCCCGAAGACTGACAATCATTTTTCTACTTAGCCGCCATACTTCCCGCCACCTTGCTCCCGTTCCACTGATACTCTCGGCATCTGGCGCAGAAGAATTCCCAGCGAAACGTCCATAGCTTTGTCGTAGGCGCCTCGGTGCACGCGCCGGCTGAATGCCCGTGCTCTTTTCCGCATCGCACATCGCGGCAGCTACACCGGTTCGGATCTGGTTCCTGGGCAACCCAGGCGAGTTCATGGCGGATCTGGTGAGTGGTGAGAGACGCACGCGGCACGAGAGGACTATAAGAAACCGCAACTTCTGCAACCAAAGTGCAACCAGTGCTAACGTGGAACCTGATTCGGCCATAAAAACGCTCGTCCTGTTGCGGCCAGTACGTCGATTGGTTCCGAGATCGATTGTGACGTTTGCGATTTCTCATATTGGACGCTTTATGCGGCAAGGGAGGTCCTCGTGACACGCAGGGCAAAGTCGATAGTCATGGCGAGTCTCGTTTCAGGGTTCCTGGCGAGTTCAGGGAAGCCTGCCAGTGCGGTCTCAATTTACACGTTCCAAGCCCTCGACGTCCCCGGCGCCATATTGACCGAGGCCTTCGGGATCAATGATGCCGGTCAGATTGCAGGCTCCTACAGCAACACCGACCAAAGGGGGCACGGCTTCCTGGCCACACCCATGGCCGCGCAGGTGCTCGAGCCCAGCACGCTCTCCCTACTCGGCGTTGGTCTCCTCGGTTTGTTTGCTTGCTGCTGGCTGCGCCATGGCAAACGGGCCTCTCAGTTTGAAATCAGAAGTACCAAAAGAACCGAGTGGCAAACCATATGCCTGTCCAGTCGGCACGATGTCCATTTTTGAGCGGCGCCATCAACACGGATTTCATTCGCTGCACTCCACGAGCGTCTTCTCATTAGTCGGCCGTTTACACTGCGGACACTTGGCCACGCACTCGACCATAATGTAATCCGTAGCCGCCGGATCGTTGCCGGTCACACGATCGTGCACGTTATCAAACGGGAGTTCGGCATCGTCAGGAGCGCAGCCCTCACAGCCGATGATGATCCTTTCCGCCGATTTACGTAGGGTCCCTGACACGTTTTTCACTCGATTTTCTGGCAAAACCGATCGCCGAATGGTGGCGGGCACCGCAGGGTTCTCTTTGGCGATGCCATTCAGAAAGACCTTCGCCCTCGCGTTCCGCTCTTTGGCCGACGTCTCCTCAATGCTTCGTAAACCGGCTCGATGATTTCTTCGTCATCGAGAATCTCATCGGCAACCTTCATCCACGGTTCCCAACAACCATCAATGCTGTCATGGATGAATCCTTCGCCCAGCTGGCGCTGGTAGTATTTTCTCCCGATCACCAGGGCAACTCCTCGCTTCCGATCGTCGAGGAGTTTTTTGAGATGGGACTTCGTCAGCTTAGGACCAACGCAGGCAGAATTTCGTCGTCCTTACACAAACTCGGCGTCCTTCCTCGTGTCAGTCCAGCGTTTCAGCCCTCATTTTTGCGACGAAAAGTAGCTAGTGGGCTGGGTACTTCCGATACTGAAGTTCGAGCAACAGCCTTCCCGTAAGAGGCGCCGCTCGTAATTCATGACGAGTGCTTTGCTTATCGCTCAGCGACGACTTTGGGTGATTTCCGTCTCAGGTCGTAGATAAAAATGGAGGCTCCGACGCGGTCTGTCGGTGTCTTCCGCTGAAGCGCTTCGAAGGGCGGGGCCTCGGTGGCGTATAGATGCTGAAGACTGACAGCGACAACGCAGTCCAAATTGTCTAGATCTTTAGCACTCTTCAGGTGCGGGAGAGGTTGGTGATGGATCCCGAAGAACTCCGGGTCCGCTGTGCCAAAGTAGCTCAGGCAAATCGCTGGGATGTCATGCTCCGCTAGGTAGTGTTTAAGGCGCTTCAAATCCTGTCCCCAATCCAGGTTGGAATCCAATAGATAGCGATGCCCGTATTTGGAGCCTCCCGCGGCAACGTTGAAGAAAGAAACATAGTTTGGATAAGCGCTTGCAGATTCGGCGAGGAAAAGTGTGACCAGGATTGAAGCTGACACCTTTATAAGAGTCTTTTGGTTTGTACCAAAGAGCACGATCGCTGCGATGGCGCAGAGAAATGGGTAAATCGGCAGGAGATGGCGAATGCCTATGTTGAAGGAACTTGCCAAGCTGAACCCGAAATAGACCAACGCCGGAGCCGCAAGTAGAATCACGTTGGGCCTTTTCTTCTGGATAATTGCGAGAACTGCCGCAAGAAACATTAACGCCAGCCATGCCAGAGAGCTTTTGAGTAGCACAGCAGTCGGGAAGTAACCCCATTTGCCCCGTCGACTAGCAGTCCCCATCAAATAGGTTGGGTACCCGCCGATTTGATCGCGCGCGAGCAGTTGGATGCCACGAATAAAGTAGTAGCCCGGGACGGGAAGATGCAGAGCGCCGCGCACGAGGGCATTTTCAGATGTCATCGCTTTCGAGTCGTGTACTGTCGGATCTTCCGCGATCGACAGGGTATCGAAACCATAAGTGGAGATGGCGACGGCGACCGCAATCCCGAGCAGGATCGGAATCTTCTGCCACGAGGGCTTTGACGCCTTGCTGCAGGTCACAACGAACATGAGGGGTAAAAACAACGCGCTAAATTTTGTTGCGAAGGCCAGCCCGGTCAGCACTCCCGTCCGCACAAGGGGCCAATCGCCTCCCTGTTCGAGGTAGGAGTACCAACTGATGCAGGCTAGCCAGATGAAGAGCGTAACTGGGATATCGGTTGTGACATAGCGGCTGTGTGCGAGAACCGTTGGCTCGAATGCGAACATCACGAGCGCCACAAATCCTGCTGCCCGACCCGCCTTCCGAGCAACCCACCACGTGAGACTCAATCCGAGGATAACGTACATGGCCATCACCGGAATCCTTGCCGCGAGCATTATCGAATCCGCAGAAATGACGTTACGGTAGAGAAACGATTTAGCAATAGGCCACGGGTCGGCGTTTTGCCAGTCCTGGGAAGACGGCGCGAATTGTAGTTCAAGCCAGAGAAGCGGCACGGACGCAATCATTTTAGATAGGGGTGGATGCTCTGGGCTCAGACGGAAATCGCCCGTCTTCCAGTAAGAATATCCGGCCACAAGATGCACACCTTCATCCTGAGTCTGCGAGTCTTGGATCGATGAACTGACCAACAACGTGGCACCGATCACGAGTACGGCAAGGACGCCAGCGCGATATACAAGCGAAGAAGCTCGCGAGCGGTATTCACACACGGCGCATACACAAGACCTTCATTCATTGTCCCTTCTGGAAATTGGCGCCGAAAGTAGCGAATCAGCTTTTGTAAGACAATACTGTCTACGGGGTAGTTCCTGACTTAAGGTCTTCGGTCGAGACTAGAATCCTATGATCGGGCAAGCGGGAATTGGAGCAGAGTCCCAGAATCAGCAGCATGAGCAGACGATATGCGAAGCCTGCCGTGCCCCTAATCCAAGAACGACGCAACTTTCAGGCCGGTGATAGCTTCCGTTTGACCGCCTTCGTAAGAGAAGCTGAGGTCATTGACAGTGATCATCGCCAGTGAACGATGCCCCATCCTCCGTCGATCGATTGCTCAACGAGCGTTGGTTCCGTTCTTTCGTTCGTTCGCGTTGTGATCGGTCTTGCGAGTTCGTCGGCTAAGGACCGCCAGATATATGACAAAGATCAGAAATCCCGCCGCTAGACATAAAACAAATATAGTTCCTGCATTCATTTTTTCCTCCGTTCCACGAAATGTCCGAACAGGCCATTTGCATACCCAAAGCTACCGTCTGCTAGAAGGCCTCAGAGAGAAACCGCTGAGGATGGACTTTGCAAAAACGGCAATTTGTATGGGAATTGGGTATGTCGGTCTAACAGAGGAGGGAGCAAATCAGCGCCATCAGCGGGCGCTGGGATTGCCGTCGCACAACGTTTTGTCTCCTGCAGAGAAGATTCACCCTGAAGGATCGAACCCAAATCATCGAGAAGATCGCTGAAATAACACACAAGAACAGAACGATGATCTTTACCGCGGATGACGCTGTCGGAGTGGGCGTGTACGGGGAAAGCACATCGATCACGAATGCCCCCGCTGCAAAGAGCAGAATAATGAGCGAAAGGCGTAGCAATCCTTCGGACATGTCCCCACGCTGCCACAAGAGTGACGACGGCGTCAATCAGCTTCGATCTCAAGACGTTTCCTGCATTGCCGACTCCAATTGTTCGAATGAGCCGTTGACGCGGGGCGACGACGTGAAAGAATAGAGGCAAGGGTGCGGTGAAGGTCACCGCAGGTAAACGTGTGGTCGGGCCGCCACCGTAGAGCGTGCTTCTGCACGCGAGGTTGCGTGACCAAGCCGAAAAAGTCTGATCTTACCGATACCGCAAGTCCCCATCCGCCAGGTGCCTGGTTGCCGGCGCGTAAAGGCGTCCAACGCATTTTGGCTCCAGTGGAACGATTTCTTGCCATCGAAGCCGCCAGCGGCATCGTCTTGATGATCGTTGCGGTTGCGGCGCTCGTTTGGGCGAATTCTCCCTGGCGTTCCCTCTATGCCGATCTCTGGCATTTCCCAATTGGAATCACATTCGGCAGTTTCGCGTTCGAACGAGATCTTCACTTTTGGATTAACGACGGCCTGATGACGATTTTCTTCTTCGTGGTCGGACTCGAAATCCGCCGGGAGATGCACGCCGGCGAACTGAGTGAGGTCCGCAGAGCCGCGCTGCCACTGGCGGCAGCGTTTGGCGGAATGCTGATGCCTGCCTTGATCTTCCTCACTATGAACGTGGGCCGTCCGTCTGTATCTGGCTGGGCTGTTCCGATGGCGACCGATATTGCCTTTGCGGTTGGCGCTCTCGCCCTATTGGGGAAACGCGTGGCGCCCGCGCTACGCATTCTCCTTTTGGCCCTGGCCGTAATCGATGATGTCGGTGCGATCATTGTGATCGCGGTGTTCTACTCAACGGGGCTGGTCACACTCGGGTTCGCGGTCCTTGGACTTGGAATAGCGGGCACATTCATACTGCAAATGCTGGGTATTCGGTCACCCCTGGCATACATTGTCCCGGCAATGGTGGTTTGGTCTGGGGCTTACTTCGGAGGAATTCATCCCACGCTCGCCGGAGTAATCGTGGGCTTTATGACGCCAGTCCGAGCATGGTATGGAGCAGAAAAATTTCTCGACCAGACTGAGGCTGGAGTTCGTTCGCTCCGTTCAAAAGGGGTGCCTGATGACAGGGAGCTGCTGCCGCAACTCGACACACTTCAGACCGCGAATCGGGAAGCTGTTTCCCCTGTGGAGAGACTTCAACATCTACTCCATGGGTGGGTAGCGTTCGGCGTCATGCCTCTTTTCGCCTTCGCCAACGCAGGAGTTCCTTTGGGAGAAATCTCCTTTGCCGGGGATGCCCTCTGGGTATTTCTTGGCGTCGCAATCGGCCTGACGATCGGAAAGCCGATCGGCATTGTGGCAGTGTCCTGGTTGGCCGAACGTATGGGCGCCGCCACATTGCCGGGAGGTGTGCGGTGGCCTGAGATCAGCGTCGTTGGCCTGGTCGGTGGTATTGGTTTCACAATGGCATTATTCATCGCTCAACTTGCATTTCCCCCGGGGACTTTACTGGAAACGGCTAAACTGGCGATTCTTTGCGGCTCCGGTCTGGCTGGCGTTCTATCGCTGTTGGTCGGGTATCGAATCCTGAAAGCAGACCAAAGGCCCGGTGCTGCGAGGACCGAGGCGGAAGCGGAAGCGTCGACATCGAGCTGACGCCAACACTGAGGCTGATAAAATTTCGGGAAAGTTCGTGTCCTCTGGGCGGAGCTGCGTAAGCGACGGACCGGCGGGCATTCAGAAGGTGTAGCCTTGAGCACAGAGGCGGCGCTGGTGTCCTGCCAGGAAACTGCAGGCAGGTTTGCGAGCAGGCCGCCGGAAGGAATCGAATACACGGCGACACTCCCGTGTCGCGCCAGAACAAACCGGTCGGTTGTGCCGCAGAAGGCTCCGTCGACCTGTTAACTGGGTAGAACCCAAGCGGTAGGCCATCAACTCCTTCATTTGCGTCCCCGATGTGTACAGTCTGGCGGGAGGGACTATCCTACTTGAGTGCTGTCCACAATCAGGCGAGCATGAAAGGAAACCCCATGTTGTTCAAAGTTTCAACGGACAGGACCGTGAGCGAGGCTGCGGCTGCCTTGGAGGCGGCTGTTCAAGCCAATCGCTTTGGCGTCATGCAGGTTCACAACCTCAAAGAGACCATGGCGAAAAAGAGCGTGGATTTGGCCCACGAGTGTTTGATCTTTGAGGTGTGTCAACCTCAACAAGCAAAGAAGGTGCTCGATCAAGATATGAGTGTCTCCACCGCACTGCCATGCCGGATCTCCATTTACGCAGAGGGCGGTAAGACCATTCTGGCTACATTGAAACCGTCAAAGCTCCTGATGATGTTCGATATGCCGCAACTTGAAGGGGTGGCGCAAGAAGTGGAAGACACGATTGTCAAGATCATGATGGATGCGGCGTCAGGCTGACTGGGACACGGCCGGACTTGAGCTTGGTTCGCGCGGGGGCATTCACGTCGACGATCAGATGCGTACGAGCGATCCGAATATTTGGGCGGTAGGCGACGCTGTGGAAATACGGAGTGTGATCACCGGTGTGCCCGAGTTGATCCCTCTTGCAGGCCCGGCAAACCGGCAGGGAAGGATTGCCGCTGAAGTCATTTCGGGGAGAGACTCACGGTTTCGTGGCATGCAAGGTACGGCAGTCTGCGGTTTCTTCGGCATCGTTGTCGCCATGACCGGTGCGACGGAGAAGTCTTTAAAGCGGGCGGGCAACACGGATTTCCAGGCGGTGTACCTGCACCCGGGCCACCATGCGGCCTACTATCCCGGCGCAAAGCCGATCCACATGAAGCTTCTCTTTAACAGGACGGATGGCCGCATTCTCGGGGCGCAGGCCGTGGGAGAAGAGGGCGTCGAACGCCGAGTGGATGTGATCGCCATGGCGATGCAAATGGGCGGAACAGTCTTCGATCTTGAGGAGGCTGAGCTTTGCTATGCACCACAATATGGCGCGGCAAAGGACCCTGTGAATGTCTGCGGTATGATCGCCGCAAATGTGGTGCGTGGGGATGTCGCGCTGGCAGATTGGACTGGCCTGAGCAGCACGACCGCGTTGATTCTTGATGTGCGGGATCCTGTAGAGTTTGAACAGGGCGCCATCGAAGGCGCCATCAATATTCCCTTAGGGCAGCTACGCGAGCGGGCGGAGGAACTTCCGAGGGATCGCGAAATCTGGATCAACTGCGGTGTTGGACAACGCGCGTACTACGCGTGCCGGCTGCTGACGCAGCGAGGATTCCAGGCTCGGAATCTTTCCGGCGGGTATGAATCCTACCGGGCCTGTTATCCTCAGGGTGTCCCGCGCGGTCTGACGACCTCGGCAAGAAACTGCGGCGCTGGACATTGTCCCTACACCATCCTTTGTGTAACATCCTTCCCCCAAGATAAAGAAAGCGAGGTTCTTATGAGCGAGAACGATTCATCCGGCTTGGGCCGGCGGTCCTTCTTGACGACGGTGGGTTCTGGCGCGACCCTTCTCGGCGTAGCGGCAGCGGCGCGCGCGCAGTCTCCACAGGCCTCTTCCGGCAGTGCAGAGAAGTGGCAGCCGATGCGGCATAAGGAAGATGACTGGTTGGAGCTACCCGGGCAACATCGATTCATTTTCGACACGACGACCCCCGACAGCATGAATGAATCGCTGCTGTTCGCGGGCAACTTTTATATCGCAAACAGCAACGGTTACGGCCTGAAGGACGCCGATCTTGCCGTGGTCTTAGTGGCTCGGCACAGATCCACACCTTTCGGATACACGAACGCTATCTGGGAAAAATACGGCGTACCGATTTCCACGCGGCAGAACTTCGTCGATCCCCAGACGAAGGAAGCGCCGAAGGTCAACGTCTACTCTCGACAGATCGATGGATTAGTCCGCCGCGGGACACATTTTGCCGTTTGCCAGATGGCGACGCGGGCATATGCCGGAGTCATCGCTGCCGCCGTCGGCACGACGCCGGATGCCATTTACAGCGAACTGGCAGCGAACCTTGTTCCGAACGCACATCTCGTGCCAGCGGGAATCGTCGCCGTCAACCGCGCTCAGGAACGCGGGTATTCGTTCATGGCTGGATAGCCGACCTAGCCAAGGCTATCCGAGTAATTGCCGTTTCCTTGCGTGTTCGCCACGTGATAAAAAGCTCTCTACTATCATTCCTGTGGAGGGCGTTATGTCTCAAAAAGTCTCTCGTCGTAATGTACTGAAGGGTGGAGCGACTATGGCTTCTTTGGCGGCCATGGGGCTGATGGAGTGGAGCCTGCCGGCCCTGGCCCAGGGGGAAGAGATCATCGCCTTTACCGACCTGCCCGCCAATTTCACAACGGCTGGACGCGGTGGGCGTTCTCTGGACACGCGGACGGTGCAACCGTCGGCGTTCATCACGCCGGTTGACGACTTCTATCTCGTCCAGCATTACGGACAGCCGACGGTCGATCCGGCAACATACAAACTGCGCCTGACAGGTTTCGTCAGCCGCCCGGTGGATCTAACGCTCGACCAACTCAAACGCCGTCCCCGCGCCGAGGTTGTGGCCGGGTTCGAATGCGGAGGTAGCAGCAACGCGAATCAGAACCGCCTTTGCGGCAACGCGCGATGGGCCGGCACGAGCCTGAGCGCGCTGCTTCGCGAGGCTGGTCCCTTGCCTCACGGAAGGGAAGTGGTTTTTTTCGGCGTGGATAAGGGAATGGAGTCCGTCACTCACGGACGCGGCACGCAGATGGTGGAGCAGCACTTTGGCCGCAGCATGAACATCGACGATGCCCTGAAGCCCGAGGTCCTGATCTGCTGGGAAATGAACGGACAACCGCTGGTTGCAACACACGGCGCTCCGGTTCGATTGATTGTGCCGGGTTGGTATGGGGTGTCGAACGTCAAATGGCTCGATCACATCCACGTTCAGGATACCCGGTACCAGGGACGCTTCATGTCGCGCGATTACGTGACTTTGGTCGGTCAGCAAATCGGCGGTGAAACGATCTGGAATGAAACATCCGTCTCCCGAATCCGCATCAAGTCGGTGTTGTCCCGCCTGACGCGCACCGGTTCGCGGTTCACGGCGACGGGTTTCGTCCTGCACGATGGCACGCCGCTGCGATCCGTGGAGGTCCGCATCGACAACGGTCCATGGCAAGCCGCGCGGATGGATTCGCAGAACACGCAGTTCTCCTGGAAGCTCTTCACCGTGGATTTCAACAACGTGCCTGCGGGAGAACACACCATGACATCTCGCGCTACGGATACAAACGGCGTCGTTCAGCCCGAAGAAACGGCTCTCGCCGACAAGAAAACCATGTGGGAGAACAACGGCCAGTTCGTGCGCAAGTTCACCCTTTAGCAAAATCCAACAGGAGATATGGAGGCAGCATGAAGCGAGTGGTTCTGGCCATGGCGATGGTTTGCGTGATGGCAACTATAGCGATGGCGCAGCAGGCACCGGGGATTAGGAACTTTCTTAAGATCAATACGGAGTTCTGCAGCGGCGGCCAACCAACGGCAGCGCACTTGGCCGAGCTCAAGGCGCAGGGTATTACGACTGTCATTAATTTGAGGGTTGTGGGCGAGGCAGGCTTCGATGCCCCGGCCGAAGAGGCCGACGTGAAGAAGCTGGGGATGAAGTATTTTCATATACCGGTAGCGGGCCAGGCGCCGAAGGACGAACAGGCCGAGGAGTTCCTGAAGATCACCGACGACGCCAGGAACCGGCCTGTGTTTATTCACTGCGCCTCTGCCAATCGCGTGGGTGCATTCTTCATGATCCGGCGCGTACTGCGGGATGGCATGACGTTCGAAGCGGCTAAGGCCGAAGCAACGAAGATCGGGCTGCAGTCAGCGGCGCTGGAAGCATTCGCAAAGCAATACATCGACAAGCAAAAGAAATAACGGGAATCGGACGAAGACCGTGGATTCCCCGGTCGTATTTCAGAAAGTGCGATTTGGCTAGGCTCAGATGTTGCCGGAGAACTATCCGGCTCACGGCTTACTGCGACCATCGCTTCAGGATTCGCAGGCGTAATGTGAGAGCACCAGCGCGTGCCGTTTTGCCTTCAGCCGTTTCATCACGGACACGCCTGAGTAGTTCAAATACCGCTCAAGGTTTCTCGACCTTTCCCGAGTCGCCCGTCATGTGATCGCTAATCTGAAAGCGTAGGAACTCGTGGACCGCGGACAGCGCTTCAGGATTAGACGTGGTGATGTGGACTCGGCCGCCCCGAGAAGTTGCTTCGAACCGGTATTTAATAGCCGCTTTGAGCCGTTTCATCGCCGGAACTCCCGGCGGGGTCTGTGCATGAATCAGCATCGGCGACGTGAAGTCTCCATTGGAGAAGAGTTGGGCGATATGGCCCAAATGCTGGCGGATCTCGTCACGGCTCTTTGTATCCTTTGAATCGTTTGAGTCAACCTGAATCACGCCGCCGTCAGGCCGCAACATAAAGTGATGAGTGGTCTTCATGTGGTCAAAGGCCATCACTTCATCGCCCCTCTTATTGACGTCGACGTGGTGCTGGTCATGGCTTTGAGCTGCTGCGGTCTGATCGTGAGCCTGCGGTGGAACTGCGGATTGCTTCCTCGGCAAGTTCACCGGATCGAAGATATGGCTTCTGATCCATACATTCATCCTAAACCTCGGAACCGATTCCAGGGTCAAGATCTTTCTTTTGAATATCACGAAGGATCGGCAACAGCGGTGCGGATCGCGGAATCATTTCGTTCGCAGATTGACAAACAGGCATGATCCAACGGTTACCGAATCGCAGGCGAGACAAAAAGTATCAGTTCCTGAGCCTCATCCGACCGCGCCGGACCAAGTGGCTGCGGGTGCCAAGTGGATGGGGAGTCTTCGCACCGCGTCTGCGATACCTGCTCGAAAGTCATTGGCTTGGAATCACAGCGATCCTTCGGACCGCCTGTCGTGTTTGGATTCATGCGTGCCTATTCGAATATGCATTTGACGGGACCAACATTTTGTCCCGTAGCCTAGAGCCGATGGTAGGACGCATGAGTTTTCCAACCCGGTGCCAATCCTTCGCCTGACCGGCTTAAATCGCCGAACGAGAGATAGGTGGGAAGAATAATGAAATACAACCGACCGCACGGTACTGCGAGCTGGGGCACGATGGCGAAGGACTGGGAACTCGGCGTCGACTATGGCCGCCTGATTCGCGAACGCTTTGAACGCGGTCAGTCGGCCGTGAAGGCGGCCGGCCTGGGAGCGGTGCTCTGTTTCAATGTCGACAACGTCCGGTATGTCACCGGCACGCATATCGGAGAGTGGGCACGCGACAAGTTTGACCGGTATTGCCTGTGTCCGAGCGACGGTCCGCCCTATTTGTGGGACCCCGCGCCACCCGCCAAGCGCATCAGTTCGCCCTGGATCGCTGATCGCGTCGCTGCGCCCATCAGCATGATGCAGGGCGCGCTGCCACCAAGGATGAACGTTCAGGTGGACTTCGCACGGCAAATTAAGAAGATGCTCGTTCACTACGGTATAGATAAACAGCCGATGGGCGTGGACTTGATGGAATTGCCGATGCTGCGGGCACTTGAAAAGGAAGGCATCGAGGTTGTCGATGGCCAGCAGGCCATGCTCGATGCGCGAGAGATCAAAACGCCGGATGAGATCGAATTGCTCAAGGTTGCTGCCGCCATGGTGGACGCCACCTATGTGGACATCGCCAAGGCGATCCGGCCCGGAACGCGTGAGAACGAACTGGTCGCCATCGCGCATGATCGGCTGTTCCGCCTCGGATCGGAGCGCGTGGAATGCGTGAACTCCGTTGCCGGCCCGCGAGGTAAACCGCATTCCCACACGTTCTCCGATCGCATCATCCAACCCGGAGACATGGTGTTCCTGGATATCATGCACTCCTACAACGGTTACCATACCTGTTACTACCGCACCTTCATATGTGGCCAACCTAACAAGTATCAGATAGAAGCCTATGAGCTTTGCTCGAAGTGGGTGAGCGCGTCGATCGACGCCATCCGGCCAGGAGTAACCGTGGACGAGGTCGCTTCAGTATGGCCCGCGGCGCCCGAGTTCGGCTACAAGGACGAGGAGGAGGCATTCCTGCTGCAATATGGCCACGGAATTGGCTTGAGCTTGTGGGAGCGCCCGATCTTCACGAGAAGATTCCATGGTCAGAACACTGTGCTAAAGGAAGGCATGGTATTTGCGGTGGAGTGCTGGAAGGGCGCCGAAGACGGCTCCGGCGCCGCACGCATCGAAGAGGAAGTCGTGGTGACGAAAGATGGCTGCCAGGTCATCACGAATTTTCCGTCTGACCATCTGATCTCTTGCGGCCTTCCCGGATGTGAGGTGTTTTGAGCGTGCGTTCCCAACCGCAGCCTCATACTCTTGATCTTAGTCGGTCAATTTCGCAGGATGCCCACGTCGCGCTGGGCATCCCTATCCCTCGACGTTGAGAAATTAAGGATGCAAACCCCTGGAGGTCAAGATGAACATCGACATCGGAATCGACGCGAACAAACGGGAAGCAATTGCGGGAAGGCTGTCGCGTGTCCTCGCGGACACCTACACGCTCTACCTCAAGACCCACAACTTTCACGCCCGTATGTAACTCATTTTGATGCATTGAGAATTATCCCCAGTCGGAAGCTCACGTGCAGACTGACGATGACGGGCTGTTACAGGTTCCGGCAGACCATCAATGAAGACTGAAGGGACGCGTAGGCACAGGTGAACATGGAAATGCCTTTTGATGTCATTGCTTTCGGCGCGCACCCGGACGATCTCGAGGTGTCCATGGGCGGTACGGCCGCCAAGCTTGTTGCGGCTGGTTTACGGGTTCTCTTTGTGGATCTGACCGACGGAGAACCGGCCCGATACGCTTCCAGGGGCGTTCGCAGGGAGCATGCAGCCCGGGCGGCCAAGATCCTCGGTGTGGAGCGATTGATTCTCGACGAGTGCGATCGCCTTCTTCAGGATTCAGTCCAGATACGGTTCTCAGTTGCTCAACTGATTCGCACCCATCGTCCGCGTCTTGTCTTTGCTACTCAGGGCGACGGCGTCCATCCTGATCACCGTGCACTAACGGATATTGTCGTCGCCGGCGTGTTCTACGCTCGGCTGCCGAAGTGGGAACAAGTAGAAGGAGGAGCGTTGCTGGGTGGGAGTGACCCGCATGAAATCGAACGGTTGTTTTTTTCCCGATGCCGAATGGAGCGCCCGTGGACGCAGTTCGACTTTTCAGTCGACGTAAGCGGCGTTTACGAGAGAAAGCTTCAAGCAATTGCTGCATATGAGTCGGTGTTCCAGGGCGAGCAGGCGTCGCTCGTGGAGCGCTATCGCGCTGAAGATCAGTATGTAGGGAGCCTTGTCGGTGTGCAGTATGCGGAGCCCTTCAGGGCTCGCACCCCGCTGCTTGTCGATACGCCACTGGTCTTCCGAGGAGTGCGTTTTGGTTAGCATCATGGTACGAACAGAGTTGACAACGGAAAGACGAAGCTACTTCTTCCGCGATTCCGTCACAAAGAACAGGATGGGTACTGTCATACGTGACAGAAACAACGACGCCACTTCACCCGCCATCAGTGAAATAGCGAGACCCTGAAATATCGGATCGAACAGAATGACTCCAGCCCCAACGATGACGGCCGCGGCCGTGAGCATCATCGGGCGGAATCGCACCGCGCCGGCGTCGACTACGGCGTCGGCCAGGGGCATGCCTTGTTGCAGACGCAATTGAATGAAGTCGACGAGAATGATCGAATTACGCACGACGATTCCCGCGCCCGCAATGAAGCCGATCATGGATGTGGCCGTGAAGAACGCGCCCATCGCCGCATGCGCGGGTAGAATCCCAACGAGCGAGAATGGAATTGCGGTCATGATCGTCAACGGAATGCGGAACGACTGAAACCAGCCCGTCACCAGAATGTAAATCAGTACCAGTACCGCGGCGAACGCCAGACCAAGATCACGAAATACTTCATAGGTGATGTGCCACTCCCCGTCCCACTTCATCGCCAGCTTCTCTGAAGAGAACGGTTGAGTCGAGACGAAGCGATCGAATCGATAACCTTCCGGAAGCAGAATCCTGTCAATTTCCTGATTAAGTTTCACGATGGCATAGACGGGGCTTTCCACTTCTCCCGCCACATCCGCCGTCACATATACGACCGGCATCAGATTCTTGTGATAGATGTTGGGCTCGGTTTTCCCGCGCTCAATCCGGACCAATTCGGAGACGGGCACGAGCTGCCCGTTAGCTCCCGCCAAACGGATCTGGGACAAGTCCTGAACGCCGGATCTTTCGGCCACCGGAAGTCTTAAGACAAACGGGACGTCCTCCCGTTCCTCGGGTTCGTGGTATAAGCCGGCAGGACTGCCACCGAGAGCAAGCTTCAGTGTCGACGCGACCTGAGCGGTAGAGATTCCATGAAGTGCGGCTTTCTCCTTGTCGACAACGAAGCGCACTTTGTCCTGGGGATCTTCGACATACCAGTCCACGTCCACGACACCCTCGACCCGCTTGAACGCATCCAGAACCTGGCGCGCCACTTCGATTTGCCGCCCGTAGTTCGGCCCATAAACCTCTGCAACCAGAGTCTGAAGAACCGGCGGCCCAGGGGGCACTTCCGAGACTTTCACGTTCGCGCCATACTTTGACGCGATTTCCTGAATTCGTGGCCGCATGCTTTTTGCAATCTCGTGACTCTGTGCGGCGCGGTTGCCTTTCGGCGCCAGATTCACTTGAATATCGGCGACGTTTGAGCCGCTGCGCAGAAAGTAATGCCGCACAAGACCGTTGAAGTTATAGGGCGAAGCGGAACCCGCATAGATCTGATAATTTTCCACATCCGGAACCGACCCGATGTATTGGCCGATGCGTTGCGTTACGGCCGCGGTCTGTTCGAGCGTCGTCCCCTCCGGCATGTCCACGATGACCTGGAACTCGCTCTTGTTGTCAAAGGGAAGCATCTTCACCCGCACCATACGAAACGCGACGAGCGAAGATGCTCCGATCAAGAGGAGAACGACCAATGCCAGAAATCCAAAGCGAAGCCGTGCATTATGTAGGAGCGGGGACATGATCCGGCGATAGGCTCGCGTCGAGAATCCCTCTGCGCCATGCCCACCGGCGCGCTCCCGCCTCAAAAGTCTGACGCTGGCCCAGGGAGTCACAACGAACGCCACGAGGAGCGAGAACACCATCGCCGCCGATGCCCCGACAGGAATTGGCCTCATATAGGGACCCATCAACCCGCGGACAAAGGCCATGGGCACTATCGCGGCAACCACGGCGAATGTGGCGAGAATCGTGGGATTCCCGACCTCGTCTACAGCTTCCACCGCGACCTCGTAGACAGATCTGTCTTTGTTTTCGGGAAGCCGGTAATGACGCACGATGTTTTCTACGACAACGATCGCGTCATCCACGAGAATGCCGATCGAAAAGATCAGGGCGAAGAGCGTTACGCGGTTCAGCGTATAGCCGTAGAGGTAGAACACCATCAGCGTCAGCGCGAGAGTCACCGGAATTGCCAATGCGACAATGCCAGACTCGCGACGTCCCAGCGTCAACCAGATCAGCACGGACACCGAAACGATGGCGAGCATCATGTGAAGAAGCAGTTCGTTGGATTTCTCGGCCGCGGTCTCGCCGTAGTTGCGAGTAACGTGCACTCCAACGTCACCGGGAATCATGGTGGACTTCAGACCATCTACTTTTCGGATCACCTGGTCCGCCACTTCAATGGCGTTGGCCCCTTTGCGTTTCGCCACGGAAATTGTCACGGCAGGTCGGGTCGTTTGCCCTTCACCATAAAGTACATAGTTCGCGGGCTCTTCGCTGCCGTCCTCAATGGAAGCGACATCTCGAAGATAGACGGGGTGGCCGGAATGGACGCCGACGACAACTCGGCCAACTTCATCGACGTCCGCAAGAAAGGTGCCGGTCTCAACGGCATACTCCTTATTTTGGCTGGAGTATGCGCCGACCTGAAGGTTGCGGTTACTCTGATCGAGCCTCGCAGCCACGGAACTGAGGTCAATGCCGTACGCTGCGGATTTCGCGACGTCCACCGTGACACGCATCTGGCGGCGAAGCCCTCCAATGATGCGAACTTCCGAAACGTTTGGAACCTGTTTGATCTCTTCGTGAATCTGGGCCGCAATGCGGCGCAGAGCGTAGTGGTCATAACGATCGCTGGCGAGAGTCAATGCAAGTATCGGAACGTCGTCAATCGAGCGAGGCTTAATCAGAGGTGCCGACGCGCCTGGCGGAATCAAGTCCGCATTGGCAAACAACTTCTGGTTGAGGCGGACAATGGCGTTCTCCTCGTTCTCTCCAACCTTGAAACGAACAACCACCATGGCCGATTCCGGGCTGCTGGTCGAGTAGACATACTCGACACCGGGAATCTCCCAGATCAGCTTCTCCATGGGACGGGTTACCCGTTCCTCGACTTCTTTAGGCGTGGCTCCGGGCATTTGCACGAAGACGTCAACCATGGGCACAACAATCTGGGGTTCCTCCTCGCGGGGCAAGAGGAGAACGGCTCCCACGCCCAGGAGCAAAGAGGCAATCACGATCAGCGGAGTGAGACGCGAATCGATGAAGGTGCGTGCAATCGTTCCGGCGATGCCCAGGCGGCGGTTGCTCATTGCCGGACCTCCATCCCATCGATAAGTTTTTCGCGAGGCTCCACGATCAGAAGATCTCCGTCTTGCAGGCCCGCAACAACCTCCACGCGATCACCCAACGACTTGCCGAGCTTGATCAACCGCTGGCGTACAATTTTTTCATCGAGCACGTAGACTGATGTGAGTTGTCCGTGCTGCACCACAAGTTCACGTGGAACGGAGATGATGGAACGTTCCCCGGACGCAAGAAACGCGCGCCCAAATAGCCCGGATCGAAGTGAAGGGGCTTTGGGCAGGTCCACTTTCACGATGGTCGTGCGGGTGGCTGGATCCGCCGAGGGAACGATTTCTGAAACCCTTC
>Ga0070675_100000520_pt1 | contig 26280 bp, 21 predicted proteins | sample KBSM43metaG_FD_65343 | JGI IMG/M metagenome (GOLD analysis project Ga0070675, IMG submission 65343) | Miscanthus rhizosphere microbial communities from Kellogg Biological Station, Michigan, USA - KBS M4-3 metaG | ecosystem: Host-associated > Plants > Roots > Rhizosphere > Soil ... | reverse complement strand
GAGTGGTGGGCGCTATAGGACTCGAACCTATGACCTCGTGCGTGTGAAGCACGCGCTCTAACCAACTGAGCTAAGCGCCCAAACGATTGACTCTAGGTGGGGTTACAGCTTTTCATGACCGATTCTATCAGCGTGTGGTCCTTTTTGTGGCCCCTGCTGCAAGTTTTTCACAGATCGATCGGAATCATTGTTCCATCACTTCGTATTCACTCTGAACGAGACCGCTCATGTACTGCCGCGTTGCGATGTGCCTGAGGACGATGTCGCGAGGCACAGTACCGAAAAGCGGAATCCCGGAACCGATGAGCACCGGAACGCGAGTGATGATCAGGCGCCGAATGAGGCCGGCGCGAAGAAAGCGCTGAATAGTGATTCCGCCATCGACGTACACGTGGCGGACGCGGCGGGCCGCGAGCTGTGATGCGATGTCAACCGGATCCCCTGACATGTGCTGCACCACGGCCCCGGCCGGGACGGAGCCGAGCGGCCGAGTGCTGAGCACGAAGACCGGCTTGTTAGCGTAGGGCCACTCGTCGAATGTCAAGACGGTATCGAACGTGTTGCGCCCCATGACCACTGCATCCACTGTGGTCATGAACTCCTCGTAGCCGTGCGGTTCGCCGCCGCCCGGCGGCAGGAAGTCGAGGTCGCCATTGGCTCGTGCGATGAAGCCATCGAGGCTCGTGCCAATAAAGACGGACGCCTTCATGAATGAATCCATTTCAAGGTGCCTTGCCGACGAAGTTCTCAGGCCGATCGGTGCTGCCGGCGCCGGAATACTCCGCGACCTTCGGATATGCGCAGAGCATGGCGCAATTCTAGTCACTGGCGCCATCGGTTAGGATGGACAACAGCACCGCGGGCGGAGGTATCTCTGACGAAGAGCTCGACGCGCACGCCGGAAGAATTCCAGCGCTTCCTGTCGTGGCTGGACGAGGGCGTCGACTCGGGCGGCGAGCGGTACGTGGAGATGCGACGTCGGCTGGTCTCCTACTTTGGCCGCAAGCTCTGTTTGTTGCCCGACGAGCTTGCCGACGAAACGCTGATCAGGGTCGCGCGCAAGCTCGAAGAACAGGGTTCGATCACCGATTCGCCGCCGGCCCGCTACTGCTACATCGTGGCGAGATTCGTGTTTCTCGAGTACCTGCGCGGTGCCGATCAACGCCGGGCCAGCCTGGACGACCGGCACGCTGCCACCGATCCGGTGGTCCAGTCCGCGGCGTCCGAGGAAACGGACCGCGCCTCAGACGAGGCGCTGCTCGACGGCCTCGACCAGTGCCTGCAACAGTTGGACGAGTACGACCGCGCGCTTATCCTCGAATACTATGCCGGCGAGCAAGCGGAGCGGATCGAACGCCGCCGCACCCTGGCGGCGCGGCTAAACCTGACCTTAAATGCCTTGACCATTCGCGCGTGCCGGATTCGCGACCGGCTCGAGAAGTGCCTCGACGCGCCGTCGTCTGGGACGTGACATGTTTCCGCCGAACCTGTCTTATCAGGAGGGATGATGTCGGCGACGCATTCGCACGGGCGTGACGACCAACTGCTGATTCGTTACCTCCTGGGCTCGCTGAGCGAGGACGAGACCGAGCGGCTCGACGATCTGAGCATCGTCGACGATCGATTCGCCGTGGACCTTCATGCGGTCGAACACGACCTGGTCGATGCGTATGCCCGCGGCGCGCTTGACGAAGACACGCTGCGGCGCTTCGAGCTGCATTACCTCTCGTCGCCTCAGGGGCGCGCGAAGGTCGCGTTCGCCAGGGCGTTAGTGCGCTACGCGCGGAGCGGCGGGCCCGCTCTGAGCCTCGACGCAGGCGTGCGCGAGCCGGGCGCCGCTCGCGGGCTCCTGCAGTGGAGCCTGGCCGCGGCCGCCATGGGCCTCATAGCGGTCGCCGGTTACCTGTTCTCCGAAAACACCGGGCTGAAACGCCAGCTGATCGACGTGCGCGCCGGTCTCGAAGAGCGCCAGCAGCAGCTGGAGGAACAGCTGCGGCATGAGCAGGCGGCAACTGCCGAAACCACGCGCGAGCTGGACCGCGTGCGCCAATCCATCGCCCAGCTCCAGGGAGCGACGCGGCTCGTTGCGTCGTTCGTGCTTCTGCCGCCCACGCGCGGCGCAACCGAGCTTCCGACGCTGTCGATTCCACGCGGACCCGGCGTGTTTGCCGTGACGGTGCACCTCGAGTCCGACGACTTTCCGGCGTATCGCGTGACCCTGACGGATCCCGCAACCGGCCAGGTCATCTGGCGAAGCGGGATTCTTCGGGCCTCCGGCGACGCCGGCTCGAAAGCATTGTCCATAACCCTGGGCGCCGATCTGCTGAAGCCGCGCAGATACATGCTGGAAGTCAGCGGTATTCCGGCACGCGGCACGGCCGAGTCGGTGGGCATTTACCCGTTCAAGGTCGTGCTACTGTAGCGCCCCAGTTGCGTCGATGCGAGATGTCTCTATGACGCAAGGCACCCGGCTGGCTGTTCTGATATCGGTGTGCTGCGGCGCGCTGATCGCGGGTCAAGGTGCTCCCGCAGCATCGCAGGCGACCGAGACAACATCACGGCTCGAGGTCGGGACTCCGATCGACCGAGCGATCTCGGGCCGGCAGCAGCATGTCTATGAATTCGCGCTGAAGGCAGGTGAATACGCCAACGTAATCGTCGAGCAGCGCGGCATCGATGTGGTCGTGAGCGTGCTCGACGCCAGCGGCAACCTGATCGCCGAATTCGATGCCGAAAGCCGCAACGACGGAAGAGAGCGTGCCGGCGTGGTGGCAGAATCGGCGTCAGGCTGCCGAGTGAGGATCCGCGCGCGATTCTCGCGAGCGCCGGCCGGTCGCTACGGAGTCTGGCTCGGCGAGATCCGGCCCGCAACCGAGCGCGACCGCGATCTGTTCGACGCGCACCGGCTCAGCACCGAAGCCGTCGTGCTTAACGGCGCTGGAAAGTACGACGAAGCGCTAAGCTTTGCCGCGCGCGCGCTGGAACTCGGCGAAAAGGCGCTGGGGGCGCAGGATGCGTACGTCGCGGACCTGTTGGCGAGGCTTGCCGACATCCATCGGACGAAGGGCGACACGTCGACCGCGGAACAGTTGTTCGTGCGCGCCATCGCCATTGACCGGGCGACTCTCGGCACGAATCGCCTTCAAACCGCGACCCACATCGGGCGTCTTGCGGCGCTCTACAACGCGGCAGAAGACTTCGTGAAGAGCGGACCGTTGCTCGACGAGGCCCTGGCGATCACGGAACGCTCGGTCGGTGCGGTCCATCCGCAGATGGTACAGCGGTTGATGGATCTCTCGTTGTTGCATTCAAGCCGCTTGGACTACGACCGCGCGGTGCCGCTGCTCGAGCGTGCGTTAACCATTGCAGAAGCGACGCTCGAGACCGGAGATATCCTGCGAATAGCGGCCCTCAGCAATCTCGGCGACGTCTACTCGCAGCTCGGCGACTACGATCGCGGGGAGACGTTGCTGACGCAAGCTCTGGAGGCCGCGGAGAAGACCTTCGGCCCCGAAAATCCGCGACTCACTACTCCTCTGCAGAACCTCGGTACGATCGCGCGCAACCGGAAACAGTATGCACGGGCGCTCGACCTCTTGTGGCGTGCAGAAGCGATTCGGGAGAAAGCGCTCGGTCCGCGACACACTCAGACTGCGACGCTACTTCTCAATATCGGCAACGTGTACAGCGATCAGGGCGACTATACGCGCGCGCGTGAGATGTTCACGCGCGCGCGCGATGTGCTGGAGACGAGCGCCGGGCCGTTCCACAAACTTACGATGCTATCGCTCAGCAACCTTGCCCGCGTCTACACCGCCGAAGGCGATATCGCGCACGCGCTCGAATACCAGGCACGCGTCGATGGCGTCCTGGAGCGGCAGATTCAGTTCAACCTGGCGATCGGTTCCGAGCGGGAGAAGCTCGCCTATTTTGCCAATACGATGGAGCGGACCAGCCGCACCCTGTCGCTGCACGCGCAACATGCAGGGAACGACGCCGCTGCCGCCGAACTGGCCGCAACCGCCGTGGTGCAGCGGAAGGGTCGTGTGCTCGATGCGATGGCCGGAAGTCTGCTCACGTTGCGCGAGCGCCTGAACGCAGACGACCAGGCCGCACTCGATCGTCTGCGCACCACGACGTCGCAACTGGCGGCGCTGGCGCTCAACGGTCCGGGGCGGACCGCGTTCGCCGACTATCGAGCGCGCTTGACATCGCTCGACCAGGAGCGGGAGAAACTCGAATCGGAGGTCAGCGCGCGCAGCGCCGAGTTTCGCGCGCAGTCGCGTCCAGTCACGCTCTCAGCGCTACAAGCAGCCGTTCCGGACCGCGCCGCGCTCCTCGAATTCGTCGTCTTCCAGCCATTCGATGCGAAAGCGCCAGTCGACTCCGAATCGCAATTCGGCCCCAGCCGCTACATCGCGTACGTCGTTCGGCGCCAGGGCGCCGTGCGTTGGAAGGAGCTGGGATCGAGTGAAGAGATCGATGCCGCCGTGGCAGCCCTGCGCGGTGCGTTACGCGATCCGAAACGCGTCGACGTGAAACAACGGGCGCGCGAGCTCGATCGGAAGGTGATGCAGCCCATTCGTGCGATGGTGGGCGATGCCACGCAGTTGCTGATCTCGCCCGATGGGGAGCTGAACCTGATTCCGTTCGAAGCGCTGGTGGACGAAGAGGGTCGTTATCTCGTCGAGCGCTTCGCGATCAGCTACCTGACCACCGGGCGCGACCTGCTGCGGCTTCAGGTGCCGCGCCCGAGCCAGGGCGAACCGCTGATCGTCGCCGACCCATTCTTTGGCGAGCCACCAACCGTCGTGACGACGCATGCGAGCGGAACGAGCGTGACGCAAGCGTCGATGAAAACCGCGCGGCGCAGCATCACGACGGCTGGAGATCTATCGGGCGTGTATTTCGCGCCGCTCGCCGGCACGGGAGAAGAAGCCCGAATCATCAAGTCGTTGTTTCCAGCCGCGCGCGTGCTCACCGGGACGCACGCGACCAAAACGGAGCTTCAGCAGGTTGGCGCGCCCAGCATCCTGCACGTCGCAACGCACGGCTTTTTTCTGGAGGAGGCGGCCGTCGGCGAAACCGCCACGATCCAGAATCCGCTGCTGCGGTCAGGCCTCGCGTTGAGCGGGGCGAACCTCCAGAGGGGCGCGGCAGACCGCGGTATCCTCACCGCGCTCGAAGCCGCCAACCTGAACCTCTGGGGAACGAAGCTCGTGACCCTGTCCGCGTGCGACACCGGCATCGGAGAGGTGCGCAGCGGCGAAGGCGTTTACGGATTGCGACGCGCGTTTGTTCTCGCCGGCGCCGAGACACTGGTCATGAGCCTGTGGCCTGTCAGCGACTACGTCACGCGCGAGATGATGACCGGCTACTATCGCGGCCTGCAAACCGGCCTCGGGCGCGGCGACGCGCTCCGTCGAACGCAGCTCGCGATGCTGGCACGTCCCAATCGCCGGCATCCGTTCCACTGGGCCAGTTTCATCCAGGCTGGCGAGTGGGCGAACCTCGAAGGCCGGCGCTGACCCCGACTCGCTGAAATGGTTGTTCCCCTTCTGTCTTAAGAACTATGAAGGGTGACTCGCCGTCACCCTCCTAGGTTCCCGGACGGCGTGAGTGGTTTCCCCCGCCTCCACGGTCGCGACCGGACCACAGGAGCAGCCATGTCCAACCGCCTCATAAATGTCTGGATCGTCGTGTGCGTGGGCGCGATCGTCGGCCTGACTGCGGGACAACGTCGGACGCTGGCGCAGAATGACGACACCACCGCCCTCGTGGCCGCCAACGCGTCGGGAATCGTGCGCACCATCGATGTGAACGGCGCGCTCGATCTGAACAACCCGTTCTTCAAGGAGCTCGGCACCAACGGCCGCAGTTGCTTCTCGTGCCATCGCCCCGCTCAGGGCTGGTCGATCACACCCCAGTCAGTTCGGCGCCGGTTCGACGAATCGCGCGGCCTCGATCCGATCTTTCGCGCGAACGACGGATCGAACTGTGAAGGAGCCGATCTCTCCACTCTCCCAAGGCGCCGCGCCGCGTTCAGCCAGTTGCTCGACAAAGGGCTGATTCGTGTCGGCATTGACGTTCCGGATTTCGCGGAGTTCGTCATCGAAGCCGTGGACGATCCGTATCTATGCGGCGCGCCTCTCACCACGGCGTCCATGTATCGCCGCCCGCTGCCGTCCACCAACCTGCGTTTCCTCAGCGCGGTCATGTCGGATGGCCGTGAGTCGACGCCGACCACCTCAGTGCTGGAGGACCTGGCGCATCAATCCAACGACGCGACGCTCGGTCACGCGCAGGCGTCTCTCGACTTGACGACACAAGAACGGCACGACATCGTCGCCTTCGAGACGGGGTTGTTCACAGCGCAGGTCTGGGATCGGGACGCCGGCCGGCTGCACGACGCCGGCGCGCAGGGCGGGCCGGTCGGGCTCTCGCAGCAGCCGTTCTTCATCGGGATCAACGATCCAGTCGGCCTGAATCCTACCAACACGCCGTTTGATCCCCGTGCGTTTACGATCTTCGACGCGTGGTCGGCGCTGAGGCCGCGCCACGGCGGCGACGACGGTGACACCAACGAAAGCATCGATCGTGCGCGGCGCGCCATCGCCCGCGGCCAGGAGATCTTCAACACGAGGCCGATCGTCATCAGCGGCGTGGCCGGCCTGAACGAACAGACGTTCCCCAATGGCGTCACGCTTCCCGCATCGTTCACGGGGACGTGCACCACGTGTCACGACGCGCCGAACGTCGGCGACCATTCCGTCAAGGCACCCTTGAACATCGGCTTGACCGACGATTCTCGCCGCACGCCGGACATGCCGCTCTACACGCTCCGCCGGCTGTCGAACGGCGACCTCGTCAAGACGACGGATCCGGGGCGGGCCATGATTACCGGCAAGTGGGCGGACATCGGAAAATTCAAGGGGCCGGTCCTTCGCGCGCTGGCGTCGCGTGCACCGTACTTCCACAACGGTTTTGCCGCTTCGCTCGAAGAGGTCGTGGATTTCTACGAGTCGCGGTTCGGCCTCGGGTTGACCGCGCGGGAGAAGGCCGATCTCGCGGCGTTTCTGCGCGCACTGTGATGACATCTTGAAAATGGATCGGCCGTCATATCAGCAGCTGCATGCGTTCGTCACCGCTCGGGGATGGCCTGGCTGGACGTGAAGCGGGTCCACGCCAAAAGGCTTCGCGAGGCCACTCGTCGCTTAGCCTCCTCAATCCCGCGATTTGGGTCTGTCCTCCGGGCGTCCCGTGCGGCGACTCTCGGGCGAAAGCGGCCAAAGGGAGGCTCATTGTGGCCCAAACGTCTCGGCGAGGGGCCGTGGAATGCCGATATGGAAACCCTGCGCGTAGTCGATGCCGCTGCGGCGGAGGCGATCCGTCATGGCTTGATCGGTGACAAACTCGGCCACGGTCTTCTTCCCCATACCTCTCGCGATTCCGACGATCGCCTCGACGACGAGCTGGTCGGTGGGATTGGCGCCAAAGCCACGAATGAAATCGCCATCGATCTTGAAATAGTCGAACGGGAGATGCTTCAAGTAATAGAACGAGCCGAACCCCGAGCCGAAGTCGTCCAGCGCGAAGCGGCATCCGCGACTCCTCAGCGCCGTCGTAAAGGTCTTGGCGTGCTCGATGTTGCCAATCGCCGCCGTTTCGGTCAGTTCGAAGACCAGACACGCGGGGTCAATCCGCGAGTCGGCGAGCGCTCGATCGATGACCGCCACTAGTTGCGCGCTGCCGATCGACCTTGCCGAGATATTCACATTGAGTTTCAATGAACGGCCGGCCTTGGCGTGTGCGGCGATGAGTGCGACCGCCTGCCGCACAACCCAGGCGTCGATCGCGAGAATAGTGCCAAACCGCTCGGCGACGTACAGAAAGGCGCTCGGCGGGAGCAGGTGGCCGTCCTCCGTGCGGAGTCGAAGGAGCAACTCGTACTGACTGATCTCGTTGTTCGCCAGATCGAGGATCGGCTGGCAAAGTAACTCGAGGCGATCATGTGTGATCGCGCTTTGAATGCGCTCGGCCTCAGCGAGCCGCGACGACAAGCGAGGCGGCGCGCCCGTCAACGGTCGATACACCGCGAAGCGGTCTCGCCCCGCTTCTTTCGCCTCGTACATGGCGAGATCGGCCGCCGCCAGAAGCTCGATGTTCGTGAGACCGTCGAACAGCGCGACGCCGACACTGGCCGTGACCGGGATCTGGTGTTCGGCCAGCATCGCGGTTTGGCGCCGTAGCGTTTTCACCAGGCCTTCCGCGACCAGCGTCGCTTGCTCGCTGTCGACCTGGGGCAGGATGATCCCGAACTCGTCCCCGCCCAACCGCGCCAGAACATCCGTCTCGCGCATCCGGCCGCGGAGCGCCGCGGCGACGGTTTTGAGCAGGTCGTCGCCTGCTTTGTGGCCGAACTGGTCATTGACGGCTTTGAAATGATCCAGATCGAGCAGCAGAACGGCGCCGCCACCGCCATAGCGGGCTGCGGACTTGGTCTCCAGCGCCAGCGCGTGCTCGAAGTGGCGCCCGTTGAACAAGGCTGTCAGAAAATCGTGATCAACGAGCTGCTCCAACCGCCCTTCCAGCTCCTTGCGCTCGGAGATGTCCTGCACTTGCGCAATCAGGTTCAGCGGGCGGCCTTCGTCGTCGCGGACGAGCGACACGCTCAAGAGCACCCAAACCTGATGGCCCCACGCGTGTCGGTAGCGCTTCTCGATGTGATAACTGGGTATGTGCCCGTCGAGCAGCTCCCCGAGCTGAAGCTCGTCGACATCGACATCCTGCGGATCGGACAAGTCGCGGAACGATCGGGCGCAGAACTGCTCCGCCGTGAACCCCGTGATCCGGCAGAGCGCGTCATTCACGCGCAACGGCCGGCCAGCCAGGTCCACGAGGGCCATGCCGATCGGCGCGTGTGTGAACGCGTTTTCGAAGGCGCCGAGCATGGCCGCGGTCATCCCTTGTGGTCCCGAGCCCGTCGGGACCGGAGACAGCGTCCCATAGGCTCTCAGATGGCGATGTTCAAGATGAGACACCGGGCTGCTTCAATCAGGCGTCCCTCGATTCACCCTTGTGTGCCATCTTCTCTCGCGCCTAGCGCGTCTGCGGCGATTCGCGTCTCGTCGTTGGGCAAGCCGTCGTCGTCCAATCCGGGCGCATTCGTCGTCACGCTGGGCCGGCCGTCCTCGATCGCCCCCTTGTGAATGTCATGGTCCCGGGACGTCAAAGCTGCGCGCGCAACCGGTTCGTTGATCATGTGGCACCTTCTGAGACTCTGAAGTCGCGGCCCGATCGCGGCGTCTCGGGAACGCGGAAGGTCCAGTATCGCCCCACCCGCCAATCCTGGTTGTGCAATCGGAAACAGTGCGCGCGACACGTCGGAGGTACGCTGATCGAGTGAAACGGATTGAAGCGATCCTAGCGGCAGAGCGACGCGCGCCGATCGCGCAGATGATCGAGAGATATCGCTAGGACAGCGTAGAACGATCCGAGGTGCCGCAACATCACCGACGCACTCGCCTGCACCGGAGCATCCATGAGCCCAAGTACCGCAGAATGGCAGGAAGTCGATTCTGATCGTTTTGATCCGGTTGAGGGCTGCCCGGGTCCGACGCTCGCCGGAGCACACCCGCGGGGCGTGTTCCAGACCCGCGTCGTTCTTCAAATCCTTCTCATCATTGCTGGGCTTGCCCTGGGCTTATGGGCGCTCCACAGGCTCTCATCCATTGTCCTCGTGCTGATTCTGGCCGCTTCATTCGCCTACGTGATTGCGCCACTCGTGGAACTGGCGCAGCGCCCGATTCGCCTTGCGGGCCGGCGACGGCGTTTGTCGCGAGGGGCCGCCATCGCCGTGGTCTATGTGCTCATAGCTGGCAGCGTATCGGGAGCGGTGGCGCTCTTGCTGCCCAGCGCGACGGAGCAGGTGAATGAGGTGATCGTACGAGCCCCGGCCTATGCGCAGTCGATCCTGACGTGGGAGCATGGCTGGTCTCGCTATTACGGGCGTCTGCGGATCCCGCTCGAGCTGCGGCAGAGCATTGATCAATCCGTGCTTGCCGCCAGCCAGGGCGCCGCCGAATCGCTCCGGGGATCTCTGCTGGCGCTCGTCGGCGCTCTCTCCTATGTGCCCTGGCTTCTCTTGATCCCCATCCTGGCGTTCTTCCTCTTGAAGGATGCCGCGAGTCTCCGACGCACGATCGTCACGGCGTTGCCGCACCACGGTCAGTTGCGCGGTCACCGGTTGTTCGAAGAGCTGAACGCCACTCTCGCCGCGTACATTCGCGCGCAGTTGCTGGCGTGCGTTCTGGTCGGTACCCTCAGTGGTGTGGGATTCGCCCTGCTGGGGATTCCCTATCCGGTGCTGCTCGGCGTGTTGGCGGGCGTGCTGGAATTCATCCCGCTCGTCGGCCCGCTCGTGTTGGCGACGGTGGCCGCGGTCGTCGGCGCACTGCATGCACCGATGTTGGCGCTCTGGGCTGTCGGGTTTCTCGGCGTGCTCCGACTGGTTGAAGACTATGTGATTTACCCCCGGCTCATGCGCCGTGGTATCCGATTGCATCCGTTGGCGGTGATCCTCGCGGTGCTGGCCGGTGCCGAGCTGAATGGCGTCGCGGGAATGTTTTTGTCGGTGCCCACCGTCGCGCTCGCAACGGTCGTCTACCGGCACTGGCTCGAGTGGCGCAGCGGCGACGATGAGGTCAACGTGCTGAGTTCGACCGGCACCGGTTAACGGTGTGCAGTCGGGAACACGCAGGATCGCCCAGTTGCTGCTACGCTCGTCCCCGTCGGTTGTCCTCGCGCAACGAACCTTCGAGTCGTCAATCCAGAAGGAAGTGTCAGATGAAAAGAATCGTCATCGCAGCGGCGATGAGCTTGTCGGTGGTGTCGCTGGCAGTCATCGCGTCAGCCGACACGCTGATCCTCAAGGACGGCACGCGCGTTTCCGGCCGAGTGGTCAGCGTCGCTTCACGGACGATTACCTTCGAGGATGCGTCGGGCGTCTCGCGTCGTTACAACGCCGCCCAAGTCGACGCGCTCGAATTCAGGTCGGCGAGTCCATCGAATGGCGCCGTCGGGACGAGCGGTAGCAGCCGCCGGCTCGAAGTGCTCCCGAGCGGAACCGACCTGACGGTTCGAACGGCCGAAGAGATCAATTCCTCGACCGCCGTCGTGAATCAAACGTTCTCAGCCATCGTCGAGCAAGACATTCTCGGCGAGTCGGACGCGGTGATCATCCCCGCAGGGTCTCACGCCGTACTCATCGTGCGTGCGGTCTCTTCAGGTGGGCTGACCGGCAGCCCCGACATCTCCCTTGACATGCAATCGATGACCGTCAGCGGGCGACGCTACCTGGTGAGTACCGGCGACGTCAAGACAGACAGCGGGACTGGCATTGGCAAGAACAAGCGGACCGCCGAGACAGTCGGCGGCGGAGCCGCACTGGGCACGATCATCGGCGCGATCGCGGGTGGCACGAAGGGCGCGGCCATCGGCGTTTTGGTCGGCGCCGCGGGTGGAGCCGGCGTCGAAGTGCTCAATAAGGGCAAGGACGTGCGCGTGCCGGCGGAAACGCTCCTCAAGTTCAGGCTGGATAAGCCCGTGAGCCTCCAGGCCGAGCGTTAGACGGACATGACCATGAACACGCCATTCACTCGCGTCAGCCCGGCGGCCATCCTTGGCATCGTGTTGTCGGTGACCGCGCTCTGTGCGCAGAGCGTCATCAAAGCTCCAGACAACAAGTACACGCCGGCGCAGGACGTCGAACTGGGGCGAAAGGCGGCCGGTGATGTTGAACAGCAGCTTCCGATGCTGCGCGACGAAGACGTGGCGTCGTTCGTGTCGTCGATCGGCCGACGGGTCGTCGACGCCATTCCACAGGAGTTTCGACACGCCGAGTTCCATTACTCCTTCCAGGTCGTCAACGTGCGCGAGATCAACGCGTTCGCCTTGCCAGGCGGGCCGATGTACGTCAATCGCGGGATGATCGAAGCGGCGCACAGCGAAGGCGAGGTCGCCGGCGTGATGGCCCACGAACTCAGTCACGTTGCGCTGCGTCACGGCACGGCGCAGGCTAGCAAGGCGACGAAATACGAGATCGGCACGCTGCTGGGGGCGGTCGTCGGCTCCATCATCGGCGGCAATGTCGGGAGCGCCGTGGCGCAGGGCACGCAGTTCGGCCTCGGCACCGCCTTCCTGAGATTCAGCCGTGAGTTCGAGCGCGACGCCGACCTGCTCGGCTCGCACATTATGGCCGGGGCCGGGTACAACCCGCTCGAGATGGCCAGCATGTTCAAGACGATCGAAAAGCAGGGCAGCTCCGGCGGCCCTCAGTGGCTGAGCGATCATCCCAATCCGGGCGACCGCTATGAATACATCACTCGCGAAGCGCAGTCGCTCAAGGTGCGCGATGTCGTGCGCGATACGCGCGCGTTCACACAGGTGCAGGCGCGGCTGCGCCGGATGCCGGCGGCGCCGACGACGGAGGAGGCGACCCGTAAGCCAGTGGGTACGCGCGGGTCCGCTCCCGTCGCCGACGGCTCTGGTGGTCGCTCAGGTGACATCGCATCGCCTTCGTCGAGTTACACCTCGTACAGCGAAGGCAACCTGTTTCGGATCAGCGTTCCATCGAACTGGCACGAGTTGCCGGGCAGCAGCGCCGTCACGTTCGCGCCCGACGGCGCGAACGGAAATGGCGAGCAGGGCAGCAGCTTCACTCACGGTATCGAGGTTGGTGTCGCCCGCAACGAGACTCACGATTTGCGAACCGCGACCGACGAGTTGGTGTCCACGTTCGCTCGCAGCAACCCGAATCTGAGCCGTCCGTCGTCGTACGATCGCACTCGGATCGGCGGCCGGCAGGCGCTGCACGCGGAGCTATCGAACGGGTCCAATACCGCCGGCCAGCAAGAGCGCATCGCGGTCTTCGCGATGCTGCTCCCCGACGGGAACCTCTTCTACGCGCTCGGCGTCGCTCCGCGCGACCGCTTCTCGGAGTACGACGCGGCCTTCCGAAGGGTCATCGAATCGATCGAGATCATCAAATGACAAGATGGAGTGTTCTTCAGTGCCCTATACCAACAAGTCTCATGTCTTCCTTTGGCTCACTACCCTCGGACTATTTGGCTTGACCGCGTCCGGTGCCGTCACGCGCTCATGGCTGCCTCTGATCCTGCTGGTCGCCCTCGCGGCGCCGGCCCTCATCCTCAGGAACCAGGATCCGGTCGCCGCGATCGCGAGATCACGCGCGCGTCCGAGAATCGCCTTCGCGCGCGATCCGTCGCCGTCGGACCTTGGCGCGGTCGACGTCTATCGGTGGGAGAACGAAGGCGGCGCACCGCCCATCGGCGTCATCGGCGGGATTCGTGAGCCGGCCCATGCGGCCCGTAACGCTGCTCTCAAGTCATAACCAGCGTCCGAGCTCTTGGGGTGTCGTTCGGAGTTGAAGGCCGTGAGGTGTGCAAAACAGTACAGCCCGAAATGGGCCGGGCCGTTAGTCTGACGCGAATTTCTGGACGCGAGCCCCGTTTCGTCGCAACGCTCCGGATCGCTGTCGAGGGCACAGTGGCCAAGGCTAGTTTTCGAACAACCCCATCCCCAGATCTCTGTCGCCTTCGCGTCGCGGCCGGCCGGTAAGAAGCTGCCTCGCATCCGAATCATCGTCCGTACATCCTGAGAAGGCGCATCCGGCCCGCGGTGGAAGCGCCATTCAGTGGAGGTGTGACCGTGACCTCAGCACTGGTTGTCAGCCTCGTGATCGCCTTCGTGCTCACCCAGGTGGCCACGTTCAGCACGACGATTTACTTGCATCGCTGCGCCACGCATCGCGCGCTGACGTTGCATCCGGCCATCGCCTGGCTGTTCCGTTTGGCGCTGTGGATCACCACTGGGCTGGCGACGAAGGAGTGGGTGGCCGTCCATCGAAAGCACCATGCGTTTACGGACGAAGACGGCGACCCGCACAGCCCGCGGTTGAACGGCTTTTGGCGGGTCCAGCTGGGGAACGTGTTCTATTACGTCCGCGAGGCCCACAACACTGCGACCATCGAGAAGTACGCGCACGACATCACCGTGGATCGGTGGGACCGATGGTTGTTCAATCATGGGCTGGTTGGCCCTGTGGTCGGTACGGCCGCGCTCTGCGCGCTCATCGGCGTCGGCTGGGGACTGCTTGCGGCCGGCCTGCACGGCGTGATCTATGTCTTCTTCTTATCCTCCTCCATCAACGGTCTCTGTCATTCTCGAGGCTATCGGAACTTCGGCAATACCGCCACGAACATTCCGTGGCTCGCGCTCCTCACCGGCGGTGAGGGGTTCCACAACAACCATCACGGCTTCCCCCGCAGTCCCAAGTTCAGCGCCCGCTCGGGTGAAATCGATCCGAGCTGGCCGATCATTCAGCTGCTGGCCCGTCTGAAGCTCGCCCGGCTTTCTCAAACGATTGAAGAGATCGGCGAGGGCCGGCAAGCGCGACTCAGACCTGTAAACCCGGCCGGTGGGTGAGAAGTTAACCGCGGGTCTTCTTCTCGATCAGAGCCCGGGCCACGATCCAGTTCGATCCGGGGCATTTCGATGTCGCGGACGTTGAGCGCAGCGGCGGGCTTTCTCTTCTGGTTGTACCTGATGTTCACGTTTCCGCTCCCCGGGACCGGCGGAACTGTGCCCCGCGAGCTGGTGCTGTTGACGCTCTACTTTTTATGGTTGGGTGCTGCCGCATTTGCGAGCCAGCGGGCAGATCGTTCTGTTTCTGGCCTGCCGTGTGTTCGGCCCGCAACTGCATGAGGCAGCCAAAGCCACCGAGCGAGGACATGACGATCATATCGACGTCCAATGCAGCGTCTGGCATTCAGCTTCCGGTCCGTGTGCAGACGTATCTCGATGCGCTCGTACAGACATGCGCGCAGGACCACGCAGCATTGGTGAGCGTGGTCCTGTTCGGCAGCGCGGCGAAAGGTGGCTTCTCGGGTGACGTCTCCGACGTGGACCTCATCATCGTCGTTTCCGACGATGCGCCACGTGCGCAAAGGCGCCGGCTGGCCGAAGCTGTCGCGCGCCTCGAGGGATTGCACGGGTTGCGCCCAGCCACGATGAATTCCCGTGGAGGTCTACGGATGTTCATCGAGCGGATGATGAGTCACGGCTTCTCCTGCTTTGTCTGCACCCGTAGTGACCTGATCTCGGGGGACGTCGCTCGCGTGCTCGGCTTACGACGACTGGAGACGCCATTCGTCGACCGCATCGTCTTCGCCAGCATCGTTGCCTCGGCGGTGACCGTCTGGGGAGAGGACCTGCTTCCTCAAGTCGTGGTGCCACCCGTCCGGCGCCTCGATGTCTTCAAGGCGTTCGTAACGTTCTCGAATCAGGTGTTGCTGAGCGCGGTGGCCTTTCCCGTGCTACCCGATGCGACCAAGTACGGGATGGGAGCACTCAAGCACTCGCTGCACAGCTGCTTTTTCTGTTATCACCAGCGGACGGCTGCCGTGGAGGAAGAAGTCGACTTCTTCCAACGGCGAATGGGTCCGAGCCAGACCCTTGTGGAGTTGTTGGCCCTGCGGAGAGACTACAGACGCACGTTCGCTTTTGTGATCCGATGCCTGCCTGCGATCGTGCGACTCCACGTGCGGACCGCTCGGGATAACCGGTTCCCCGTCGAGTGAGGAGATGACAGTGTGAGCGCGTCCTATTGGTTTCCCACAAGAATGGTGTATACTCCGTTGGGAAACCCATATGAGCGGTAAAACCGAAGTCTGGCAGGGCACTCTCGCCCTGATGCTGCTGAAAACCCTCAACGCGCTCGGCCCTCAGCACGGCTACGGCATCGCCCGCCGCATCGAGCAGACCAGCGCCAACCTGTTGTCGATCAACCACGGCACACTCTATCCGGTGCTCCTCAAGCTCGAACAGGAAGGGGCAATCGCGTCGGAGTGGGGCCTGTCCGAGAATAATCGCCGCGCCAAGTTCTATCGCATCACCAAGGCCGGGCAAAAGCAGCTGGCCGCGGAAGTGACGCAGTGGGCGCAGGCCACCGATATCGTCGGGCGGTTCATCGCACTGAAAGGCTCGAAGGCGTGACCCGCGGGTTGCGCAGAGTATGGAAGCGGTTGCTCGGCAGCGTCGGCCGATCGGCACCGGATGCCGACCTCGCCGAGGAGTTCGAAACCCACATCGCGCTGATGGCCGACGACCATCGCCGCCGCGGCTTACCGGCCGACGAGGCGCTGCGGCAGGCGCGGCTGCAATTCGGCAGCGTCAGCGCGACGGTCGAGAACTATCGCGATCAGCGCGGCCTGCCGCTGTTCGACTCAATCGCGCAGGATTTGCGGTATGCCGGTCGCGCGATCGCCAAAACTCCGGGTTTTGCAGCCACTGCGGTGTTGTCGCTGGCGATCGGGATTGGCGCGAACACCGCGATCTTCTCGCTCGTCAACGGTGTTCTCCTGCAACCGCTCGGCTTTGCCGAGCCGAATCGCGTTTACGCCGTGCGGGAGCTGGCTCCAACAATCGCGCCGGTCAACCCGATGCACTTGCTGGAATGGGGCAGCCGATGCCCATCGCTGGAAGCCGTTGCCTTGATGCGAAGCGGTCGCGGCCAGTTGAGTGGCGGTGGTGATCCGATCTCGGTGCGCGGCGCACGCGTGTCGTACAACCTGTTGGAGCTGCTGGGAGTGCGACCACTTCTCGGCCGCTCGTTCCTGGCGGTGGAAGCGAGCGAGGGTGACGATCGCGCGGTCCTCATTGCTGAATCACTCTGGCGGTCGCGCTTCAACGCTGCCCCGTCGCTGGTCGGCACCTCCATTCTGATCGACGGCGAGCCGCACCACGTCGTCGGGATTGTGCCCGACTGGTTCCGGCTGCCATACGTCGGCACCGCAGACGTTCGCTTCGAGATCATTCGACCGCTGGTACTCTCAGCGGCGGAACGAATGCGTTCGACCGGCAATTTCAACTATGCCGCGGTGGTTCGTGTAAAGCGGGATGTCGACGCCGGCCGTGCGCTTGCCGAAATGAACGCGGTCGTCGCTCAGATCGCGCCGCGTCCTGCCGGAACCGCGAGCCTCAAGGCGGTGCTCATTCCGGTGCACCAACTCGTCACCGAACGAGCCCGCGTCAGTCTCTGGATGCTCGCGGCGGCGGTCGGGTCCGTCTTGTTGATTGTCTGCATGAACCTCGCGAACCTGCTGTTGTCGCGGATTGCGGGTCGCAGCCGCGAAGCGGCCATCCGTACCGCGCTCGGCGCGAGCCGTGCGCGACAGTTCCGTCTGATCCTCACAGAAAGTGTGCTGCTGGCGACGGCGGGTGGGCTTCTCGGCATACTCTCGGCCGCGTGGGCGATTCGCGTTCTCGTCGCCACCTCGAGCCTCGACATTCCACGCCTGCACGAAGTGCGGCCGGACGGCACGGTCCTGCTGTTCTGTCTCGGGCTGACGCTGTTCACCGGATTGCTGTTTGGTGTGATACCTGCCTGGCGTTTCACGCGATCGGATCCGCAGGCGTCGTTGCGGGCGGGGAGCCACACCATCACGGAACCGCGCAGCGGTTTTCGGTTGCGCGCGATCCTGATCGGCCTCGAGGTCGGCGCGAGCGCGGTGTTGCTGATCGTCACCGCGCTGTTGACGACGAGTGTTTTCCGGTTGTCGCGCGTCGACAAAGGGTTCGAGGTGGACCATCTGTTGACCTTCGACATCGATCTGACCGACCGTCGCTATGCCGACGCGGCGAGGCGACAAATGTTTTTCGACCGCGTGCTGGGACGGTTCGGTGCGAGCGCGGGGGTCGAAGCTTCAGGAATGATCACGCAGCTGCCGACACGCGGCGAAACCTGGAACGATCCGATTTACCTCGAAGGCGGAGTTCATTATCCAGTCAACAATCGCTACGCCAGTCCCGGCTACTTTTCCGCGATGAAGATAGGCGTTCAACTTGGCCGGGCCTTCGACGAACGTGATCGCGGCCGCGGTGTCGCTGTGCTGTCGGAGAAAGCCGCGCGGCTGCTGTGGCCCGGCGACGACAATCCGGTTGGCCGCCAGTTCATGGGCGAGGACGACAAGCCGAAGACGCTGGTCGGCATCGTGACCGACGTGCGGGCCACGCTACCGCTGGCCGCGCCGGCGACCGCGTACTACCCGTACTGGCAACGCGTGCCCGGTGAGGCGACATTCGTCATTCGAACCGCTGACGATCCGAATGGAGCGATCGGTCTCGCCCGCGAGGCCGTGCGAGGCGAGGACTCCCAGCTGCCACTGCAAGATGTTCGGACCATGGAACAGGTCGTCGACGTGTCGCTGGCGCCGCGCCGATTCCAGGCGACCTTGATGATTGCGTTCGCGGCGTGTGCGCTGCTGGTTGCCAGCCTCGGGATTTACGGCGTCGTGTCATACGCGGTGACGCGGCGCCGCAATGAAATGGGAATTCGGATGGCGCTCGGCGCGAGCCGGTCCGGTTTGCTTTCACTGGTGGTTCGGCAAAGCATGACGCCGGTGATCGTGGGGCTGGCCGGCGGAATCGCCGGGGTGCTGCTGGTCGGCCAGGCGATTCGCGGCCTGCTGTTTGGCATCCAACCGACCGATCCACTGACGATCACCGGTGTGGTCGCGCTGTTGCTGGTAGTCGGTGCCGGCGCGTGCGTCGTGCCGGCGTCTCGTGCCGCGCGAGCCGATCCTGTCAGCGCGTTACGAACCGAGTAACAACGGTAAGTCTGAAGTTTGAAGTCCGAAGTCTGAAGTCTGAAGTCTGAAGTCTGCCGCGTCGAACATGCTATCGTTACGTTCTCCCTTTTCAGGAGGCCGTGATGTTTCGATCGGCCGTGATGTCCGCCTTGGCGGTTTTCGCGCTGGGTGTCGTTCTCGCGTCAGTGGACGGACGTGTCGTGTCGGTCGCAGCCGAACCGACGGCGACGTTCGCCAAAGACGTCGCGCCGATCCTGCATGCGAAGTGCGTCAACTGCCATCGGGCCGGGGAAGTGGCGCCGATGTCGCTCGTCACCTACGAGGACGCGCGGCCCTGGGTCCGGGCGATTAAGACGAAGGTGAGCGCGCGCCAAATGCCGCCTTGGTTTGCCGATCCGGCCATCGGATCGTTCGCGAATGATGCGCGGCTGACCGACGCCGAAGTCTCGACGATAACCCGCTGGGTCGACGCCGGCGCGCCGTTCGGCAACGCCAGAGACATGCCGCCGTTGCCGAAATTCACCGAAGGGTGGCAGTTGGGCGAGCCGGACTACGTCATCAATCTTCCGGAAGTGCAGATTCCGGCCACCGGCAGCGACTATTTTCCGACACCGAACGTCACCGTCGATATCCCCGAAGACCACTGGGTTCGCGCGATCGAAATTCGTCCGAGCAATCGGTTGGTGACACACCACTCCGTGATCTTTTCGACCAACGCGAGCATTCTGAATCCGAACGGATTCTTTGACGTGCTCGGCGTCTGGGCGGTGGGCACGCCGCCGACTGTCTACCCCGAAGGATTGGGGCGATGGGTCCGCAAGGGAAGCCAGCTCCGGACGAACCTTCATTACCATCCCAACGGAACCGCCCAGGTCGATCGCACGCGCGTCGGCCTGTATTTCGGGAAGGGTGAACTGAAAAAGGAAGTCGTGGCCGGCGTGGCTGGCAACGTGACGTTCAACATTCCGCCTGGCGCGGCGAATCACGAACTGCGCGCGGTTTATCCGGTCGATCAGGACATCACCGTGGTGTCGTTGTTTCCGCACATGCACCTGCGCGGCAAGGACATGGCGATGACCGCGACCTTTCCCGACGGCCGCCAGCAGCCGCTGCTCAACGTTCCGGGCTACGACTTCAACTGGCAGCTGTTTTACTACCCAAGGATGCAGGTGAAGTTGCCGGCCGGCACGCGCGTCGATCTGGTCGCGCACTACGACAATTCACAGGCGAACAAGAACAATCCGGATCCGACCAGGGCTGTCCGGTTCGGCGAAGCATCCACCGCGGAGATGATGTTCGGCATGTTCGAGTTCACGGCCGACGCCGGGGTCAGCCCGAAACCGTCGAACGAGCGCACCAGGATGGAAGCGTTGATGCAGACCCTGCCGCGGGATTCGGCGTACCTGGTGCAAGTGCCGTTCAGCAAAGAACCGCAGAATATCGCGTTTGATCTACCGAAGTCGGGCGACGCTTACATGTACGTGTCGACCTTTGGCATCGTGATCAATCCGGTCAAGTTGAACGGCCTGAAATGGACCGACAGTTCATTCGAATTCCAGACGGCGATCGGCATGGGGCCGGGCCAGGGCTTCTACACCGTTCGTGGTACGGTTGCTGAGGACGGAACCGTGTCGGGAGAGTTCCGGCGCCGCGGCAACACGCAGCCGCCGGCCTACGAGTTCAGCGGTACGCGCGGACCGGTCAAGCGGACGCCGGCCAGCCAGTAATGCGAACGCCTCGCTCGCGGAAGGCGCGAGCCAGCTGTTCGATGCGCGAGTTCGCTTCGGTCGGGTCGGTGACGCCGAGCGTGACGTTGAGCAGATCGATGAACCACGGCAGCTTGTTGGGCTCGCGCACGTAGCGATCGACGATTTCCCGAGCGATCGGCAGCGTCGTCTGCTTCGAATCGTCGTGAACGTCGCGATCATCGGCGCGCCGCAGTTTGTCGAACTCCTCGCTGAGCAGACGCGCGAAATCGTCCATTGCCAGCGCACCTTTGTGAACCCATTCCCAGAGAATGCTCAGGCGAATTTCGCCGGTCGCCATGTCTTCCATCAAGTACAAGACGTTGTCGTCGCCAAAAAAGTCAGCCGGCTTCAGCGCCGCGGCCTGCATCCCCTGACCGAATGCGTTCGCGTACTGCAGGCCAACGCTGAGCAGATCGCGCGCGCCGCGCTCCGTGCGCGGCGCTTCGTCGAGCGCGAGCAGGGCCGCCGCGTCGGCCTCTGAGTGAGTCAACGCAGGGAATGCCCGCCCGAGCTGGTTTTCCGCACCGGCCCGCTCCCACACCGGCCGGACGATGTGCACCATCTTCCAATGCGCGACCCACTTGCCGCTGGCGCCGGCCTGTTGCTCGCGGGTTGCGCCCGCTACGGCACGTTGCATCGCCGCATCGACTCCAGCTTTCGACCCGACCGGAATGTTCGGCTCCATGCCGCCCTGCCAGAGCGCGCACTGTCCCAGGGCATCTGCCGTATTGACGGCACGTCGGACGCGATCTTCATACGCCCGCATGTAGCCGTAGGTCATCGTGATCGCATCGATGTTTGGATTGATGAACTGCGGATCCCACCGCATGGTGTCCGAGACGCTGTTGATGTAGTCCCAGCGGCCGGTGTTGAAACCGACAAAGCGGGCGTCGAGCGCGGCGCGGATTTCCATCAGCTGATAGCACGCTTCAAGTTGCTCGACCAGTACGTAGACCTTGATCGAACTCAGGCCGAGGCCCACCTGGCGTTCCAGCGACAGCAGGATTTCATTCCACAACGCCGCTTCGCCGGCGGTTTGAATTTTCGGCAGGTACAGCACCAGCGACGCACCGCTGCCTTCGATCCGTCTGTGATTGTTGACGATGAACAGCACGGTATCGACGATCGAAGCCGAAACAAACCGTCCATCCGGCCGCTGAATGTGCCGATCGTCGAGGTGCAGTCCACGCGGTCTGAAGATTTTCGTGGTAAACGCGAGCTGTCGTTTCCAGTCGGTGACGATCGGCCGGCCGAAGAAGCCGTCCGCCCATTGGTTCATTTCGCTCGCCACCTGTTCGGCGGCGGTCATGAACACGGCGTCCTGGTGAATGGCCAGTTTCAGATTGCGCTGGTTATCAAGCGACATCGTCGACAGCTGGCCTAATGCGTCTTCGCCGTCGAACATCCAGCCGTCGGCGCCCGACAGCAGCGCGTAGGCGACGTTGCGAATGCTTTTGGCGACCGTGCTGTTCGGTTTCGCCGCAGGGCCAGTACCTTGAATCCATTGACGCCGCAGATCGTGGGGTATGTCGCTGCCGGCGAATCGTCCGTCGCGGGCGTCCTGGACCATGATCGAGGTGCCCTCGATGGTCGACGCGGGATCCAGGAAACCAATCCGTTTCTGTTCCCGACCGCGCGCGGTGCGCCGGTCGAGGCGCGCCTGCATGACCGCCAGCCGTTGGTCGTCGAGCGGCGCCAGGGCGTGCAAGGCACCGAGGACGTCCCGGGTCAGGACATCATCATAGCCACGGGCGCAGATCTTCAAATCTATTTGCGCCCTTCCGGAAGACGTCGAGTGCGCGCACCGTCGTAGTCGTGATCCTTTGGATCGATTTGGCGCATCGGCGGCATACGGGTGCGCTCTTCGTGTGCATGTGCGATCAATCCAGGCAGGCGTGAGATCAGAAAGATGGCGTTGCCGAGTTCGTAGGCAAAACCGAGGTCGGCGGAAATGGCCGCGATGGCGCCGTCGACATTCACCGGCATCGGCCGATCGAAGCGGTCCTTGTAGTGTGATTCCAGTGCGCGTTCAGCAGCACGAATCAGCCGGACGTGTTCGCCTTCCACCTCGAGTTCCAGCGCCAGCTGAAAGAGTCGCGCCGCGCGAGGGTCGCGGGTGTGGAAACGATGACCGAACCCGGGCGGCGCCTCGTGCTGTTCGGCGCATTCCTGGACGATCGCATTGGCGGCTTCCTTCATCGTCTTGCCGCTGCGCACCAGTGTGAGGCCGCGATCGAGGAAGCGCATACACGATTCGATGTCGCCGCCGTGATGCGGTCCGAACGCGAGGATGCCGGCCGCGACGCAGTCCTTGAGCGGGGCGCCCGTGGTCGCCACATTGCGGGCGGCGAGCGTCGAGGGCGGCGACACGCCGTGATCGATCGAAGAAATCAGAACAGCGTTGAGCATTCGGCCGATCGTCGGCGTCGGCAGCTCGCCCATTAACAGCAGATACACTGCTTCGGCGAATCCGAGCCGGCCCATCATCTCGTCGAGCGGATAGCCACGGACCTCGATCTTGTTCGGCTCGATCGCGGTCAAAGACGTCTGCCAACGGCCATCCGTCGTCCTCGCCTGTCCGCGCCGGTCGATACTTTTTACCGCCATATGTTCCTTGAGAACTGAATAGTGATTGGGGATTGGGGATTAGGGGTTAGTGTTGGTCGTGATTAGGGCCGACCAATCACCGACCGCCACCAACCCCCAATCCCCAATCCCAATCACTAATCCCCAATCACTAATCCCCAATCACTAATCCCCAATCACTAAATGGTTCCATAGAGCCTGTCGCCGAAGTCGCCGAGCCCCGGAACGATGTACTTGTTCGTGTCGAGTTCTTTGTCAACAACCGGCGTGAAGATATCGACACGCGGATGCTTGCGTTGCACTAACGCCAGCCCTTCCGGTGCGGCGACGATGCAGATCAATTTGATCGTTCGGGCGCCGGCCGACGCGAGCAGGTCCAGCGCGGCGACGGCGCTGCCGCCGGTCGCGAGCATCGGATCGATCATCAACACGTGGCTGAGATCGAGACGGGTTGGGAGCTTCGAATAGTACTGCGACGCAATCGCGGTCGATTCGTCGCGTTGCAACCCGATGTGTCCGACGCGCGCACTGGGTACGAGCGTGAGAACGGCATCGAGCATGCCGAGCCCGGCCCGCAGCACCGGAACAACGACGATATCCGCGCCGATGCGGCGGCCTTCGGCTAACGCCAGCGGCGTGTGCACCTGCAGCGGTTCGGTTGGGAGATCGCGAAGTGCCTCGGCGACCAGCATCAGGCTGATTCGAGTGGCCGCTTGCCGGAACTCTTCATGGGTGGTGGTATGGCCGCGCAGTCGGACGAGTGCGTCGTGCACCAGCGGATGATCGACGATGTGGAGCGGCACGGAGGACACTATACAAGATTGGAGATTGCAAATTGCAGATTGCAGACTTCAGATTGGCAAGCGGAATTGTCGATTACGTCCGGTAAGATCCACAGACGATGAAACTCATTGTTGTTGCGCTCGTGCTCGCGGCCGGGGCGCTGGCGGGGCAGACGCGGCAACCGGCGTCGCTGGTTGTAGTTGGACGGTCGGTGATCACGCAGAACGCTTCGCGCGAGATTCTGTCTCCGGGCGCGGTGGCGATCAATGGCAACCTGATCGTCGACGTCGGCACGCCCGAAGCGATCGGCGGCCGATACCGAGCAGCGCAGACGATTTCCGTACCCGATCAAGTCATTCTGCCCGGTCTGATCAATACCCACACGCACGCGCCGATGGTGATGTACCGGGGTCTGGCCGACGATTTGGCCCTGATGGAGTGGTTGAACAAATACATTTTTCCGGCCGAGGCCAAGACCGTCTCGCCCGAAATGGTTCGCGTCGGTACGAGGCTGGCGGCGTTGGAAATGATCGAGTCGGGAACGACCACCTACGTTGACATGTACTACTTCGAAGAAGAGATTGCGCGCGCGACCCGCGAGGCGGGTCTTCGCGGCGTGCTTGGTCAGACCGTTATTCAGTTCCCGGTGGCCGACGCAAAAAACCCTGGCGAAGCCTTGATGCGTGCCGAGCGGTTCATTCAAATGTTCAAGGACGATCAATTGGTCGTTCCGGCGGTTGCACCACACGCGCTCTACACCAACGACAAGGCAACGCTGCTCGCCTCGGCCGAGCTCGGGCGCAAATATGGCGTGCCCGTCCTGATTCACCTGGCGGAAACCGAAGACGAGCTGCGTATCGCCCGCGAGCAATACCAGGCGACGCCGGTTGGCTATCTCGAGTCGATCGGATTCTGGGGTCCGCGAACTCTGGCCGCGCATGGCGTGTGGGTGACTGACGAGGACATTGCCATCCTCAAGCGGCGGAACATTGGCATCTCGCATAACCCCGAAAGCAATATGAAACTGGCCAGCGGCACCGCGCCGGTGGCCAAGTATCTGGCCGCGGATGTGGCTCTCGGCCTTGGCACCGACGGCGCCGCGAGCAACAACGACCTGGACATGTTCGAGGCAATGCGTCAAGCGTCGTTTCTCGCCAAGCACGCCGGCCACAGTCCGACCGTGGTTCCAGCACAGACGGCGCTCGACCTGGCCACCATCGGCGGTGCGCGCGCGCTCGGAATGAGCCAGTTGATCGGCTCGATCGAGCCCGGCAAGCGCGCCGATCTGATCGCTGTGTCGGTTTCGTCGGCCAGGCAAACGCCGCTTTACGATCCGGTATCACACCTGGTTTACACCACGCGCGGCGACGATGTCCGTACGACCATCGTGAACGGTGCGGTGTTGATGAGGGACCGGCAAGTGAAGACGCTCGACGCGAAGGCCGTGATCGCCGATGCCAATCGACTCGCCGAACGGGTTAAGGTGGCAGTGCGTTAAGTGTCCGTGCCAACCACTGCGATGTCCGGAAGGTTCCGATATTGTTCCGCGTAGTCGAGCCCATAACCGACCACGAAACGGTCTTCGATCGTGAAACCGATGTATTCCACTTTGACATCCACTTGACGGCGCGACGGTTTGCTCAGCAGGCAGGCGGTGCGCAAGGTCTTCGGGTTCCGCATGCGCAGGATGTCTTGCAGGTATGTGAGCGTCAGGCCGGTGTCGACGATGTCTTCGACGATAATCACGTTGCGGCCGTCGAGCGTTGTATCGAGATCCTTCAGCAGCCGCACTTCGCCGGAGCTCGTGGTCCCCTTGGCGTAGCTCGACACCGCCATGAAGTCGAGCGAAACCTGGCCGGGGATCTGCCGTATCAGGTCGGCGAGGAACACGAAGGCGCCTTTCAGTACGGCAATCACGTGCAGGTCGTCAGGGAAGTCGCGGCGAAGTTCCTGAGCGAGTTCGGCGACCCGCTTTTGAATCTGCTGATGCGATAGTAGGATTTCAGTCGGACGCAGCTCGGACATAGGGCACAAATCATAACCGGGGCTCCCAGAGCGATGAAGAAATTCGACATCATCACGGAATCCGATGCGCGCGTCCTGCCGCGCGGCGAGACCGTCGTGCTCTCGAACGGCGGGCACATCACGCCGCTTGCCCTCGACACCTTGAAGGATCGGCGGATTACCGTCGTCCGCGACGGGATGACTGCGCCAGATGAAGCGTCGTTGGCGCCGAAAGCGGATGTGCGGTCGATTGCCATCGCCAGCGACCACACCGGCATCAAGCTGCGGCAGGCACTCGTCGCCTTCTTGCGCAGCCGTGGCCTGGCCGTCAACGACCTGGGTACCGATTCCACCGACGCGGTGGACTATCCCGACGTGGCGGCGTCGGTCGCGAACCTCGTGGCGCACGGCGAAGCCGACGCCGGCATCGTCATCGATGGCGCCGGGATCGGTTCGGCGATCGCCGCCAACAAAGTGCGCGGGGTGCGGGC
>Ga0070675_100000519_pt1 | contig 26301 bp, 23 predicted proteins | sample KBSM43metaG_FD_65343 | JGI IMG/M metagenome (GOLD analysis project Ga0070675, IMG submission 65343) | Miscanthus rhizosphere microbial communities from Kellogg Biological Station, Michigan, USA - KBS M4-3 metaG | ecosystem: Host-associated > Plants > Roots > Rhizosphere > Soil ... | reverse complement strand
GATCGCGCTCAGCTTCTTCCACGCATTTGCGCTGCCTATAGTCGTAGCGCGGCCATTCAATACCTACGGGCCGCGCCAATCGGCCCGGGCGGTCATTCCCACTATCGTCTCGCAGATCGCCGCTGGTCAGCACAGCATCAAGCTTGGCGATCTGACGACAACCCGGGATTTCACCTACGTTGAAGACACCTGCCGCGGACTGCTCGCGGTCGCTTCGGCCGAAAAAGCCGACGGCGAAGTCTTCAATATCGGATCGAATGACGAGATTTCTGTCGGCAATCTGGTTCGCGTCCTCGGCGAGGTGATGGGAACTGCGGTCACCGTGGTCGCCGATCCCGAGCGGCTGCGACCGGCGTCGAGCGAAGTGCAGCGATTGCGGTGTGACGCGAGCAAGCTGACTCGCGCAACCGGTTTTCGACCGGCCGTGCCGCTGCGGGATGGACTCGCTCGGACGGCCCGCTGGTTTGGGGATTCAGTCAACCTGCAGCGCTATAAGACGGATATCTACAATGTCTAACCGCGCGGTCGTCCTCGCCGGCGGCATGGGCACGCGGCTGCGGCCCTACACCGTGGTGTTTCCCAAGCCGCTGATGCCGCTCGGCGACTACCCGATTCTCGAGGTGATCGTTCGACAGCTCGCGGCGAGCGGCTTCGACCACATCACGCTCGCCGTCAACCATCAGGCGAACCTGATCAAGGCGTTTTTCGGCGAAGGCGATTCGTGGAAAGTCGCGATCGACTATTCCGTGGAATCGAAGCCACTGAGTACCATCGCGCCGCTCTGCCTGATTCCCGATCTGCCCGAAACCTTCCTGCTGATGAACGGCGATGTCCTGACCGACCTGAGTCTGCGGACGCTGTTCCAGGACCATGCCCGCAGCGGTGCCGCGTTCACCATTGCAGCGGCCGAGCGCACGCAGCGGATCGACTACGGCGTGCTGACCGCCGACGCCAATCGGCGGCTGATCGGTTTCGATGAAAAGCCGTCGACCCGCTATCTGGTGAGTATGGGCGTGTACGTCGTCGAGCGGTCGGTCCTTCGAGCCGTGCCGCCGAACGCGCCGTTTGGTTTCGACGATCTGATGCATGCGTTGATCGCAAGCGGCGAACACGTCCAGGTCCGGCCGCACGCCGGCTACTGGCTCGATCTGGGGCGCCCGGACGACTACGCGCAGGCGATCGAAGAGTTCGATCGTCGCAAGGCGGAATTCCTGCCCTATGACTGACGGCGTGTTCGTGACAGGTGCGACGGGATTCGTCGGCACGCACCTGGTGCAGGCGCTGCGCGCGCAGGGGCGACACGTCGTCACCCACAGCCGCGCCGACGGCGACATCGCACGGTGTCCACTGCGGTTCGACGGTGTCGAACGCGTTGTTCATCTTGCCGGTCGAAGCTTCGTGCCTGACAGCTGGCAGCAGCCGCGTGATTTCTACGATGTCAACCTGCTCGGCACCGCCAACGTGCTCGATGCCTGCCGCCGGTCCAACCTGAAAGTGGTCTTCGTAAGCTCGTACGTCTACGGCAATCCACGTAGTCTGCCGATCGCCGAAGACCATCCGCTGCAGCCTCTCAATCCGTACAGCCATAGCAAGATCCTTGCGGAGGATGCAGTCCGGTACTACCGGTCGCAGTTCGGCGTGCGCGCAACCATCGTGCGGCCGTTTAATATCTACGGTCCCGGCCAGGACGAACGGTTCCTGCTGCCGACGATCATCCGCCAGGGTGTCGACCCGGCGATCGACCGCATCACCGTTCGCGATCTTCGCCCGCGTCGCGACTTCATTCATGTGCGCGATCTCGTCGCCCTGCTGATTGCCACCCTCGCCCGCGTCGACGACGGTGTATTCAACGCCGGCAGCGGAGCCTCGTTCGCCGTTGGAGAAGTTGTTGCCGAGGTGAACGCCGCACTCGATCGGCCCAAGCCGGTAGAGTGCACTGGCGATGAGCGCCGCGAAGAAGTCCTCGACGTCGTTGCCGACATTTCCCGCGCCGGGCGTGAGCTGGGATGGACGCCGCGCGTGGCGTTTCGCGACGGCGTCCGTGAAACGGTGGAATGGGCTCGAACCAGAGCCGCCGCGCTCCGATGAAAGACGCGCTCGATCATCTGACCGGACGAGCGGTCGTCACCACGGCACACTCGACCGGCGGCGACGCGGCGCTTCAGCACGGATCGACAACGATTGACGTTCGGCGACTGCTCGGGCTGATCACAAGGCTTGTGTTGTTCTCAGCGCTTTCCTGGCACCTCTATTCGATACGGTTTGTGCCGTTCAGAAATCTGCCCTTCGACGACGCCGAGACCGAAGCGGCCGTTCGAGCAATTAACGCCGGCCATCCATTCGAGCTGTTGGACATCGGGCCCGACGGCAAGCCGCAGGGGCTGAGAAAGATGTCCGACGCCCCGCTCGACCGCGGTATGCAAGTGGTGATGGCCATTGGAGCCGCTGCAGGACGGCGGATATTCGGATCGTCGTTTCAACTGACGGCGTCGCACGGGCGGGAAATGTTCCTGGTGCTGTTCGTCATCACCACGGTGGCGGTGGTTGCGCCGCCGGTACCTTTACTAGTCGCCGTTGGCGGAGCGCTATCGATTCGCTCGCTGTTCGAATGGGGACCTTTCGGCCTCGGTCCGGCACAGCACTGGGGAGTGGCCTACGCGGTGGTGACGACCTCAATCTATCTTGCGACCGTCTTGAGACGGTGGACCGGTCCTCGCCGGTTGGGCCTGTTGTTGCTGGCCGTGCTCGCGGCCTTCGCCCAGGTGCTCCGACAAGAAAGCGTCGGCGTCGCGTACCTGGCTGGCCTCTCGCTGATGATCTCAGGCGCGCTGTGTGTCCTGGTCGGGCGTCGCGCTTCGGCGCCGGCCGACGCTGCATTGGACCTGCGGGTCGTCGCACGGCGTGCCGTCGTTGGCGGTCTCCTGTTGGTTGCGATCAACGGCTCGGTCCGGCCATTGCAGCGTTGGTTCATCTCCAGCGCGTTGGGTACCCCGTTCACTGAAACGAGGCCCGCCGAGCACGGCGTCGGCGCACCGCTCTATCTCGGTCTCGGATACGTGTCCAATCCGTTCAACATCGGCTGGCGCGATCCGATCGCGATTTTGCACGCCAGGTTGGCGACGCTGCCTCAGGCCTATCCTGGCGATGCTGCCGCTCAGGAGATCCTGCGCAACGAGTTTCTGCGCATCGTCACGATGGAGCCGTGGCTGCTCGTGAGGAATATTGCTGCGAAGGCGGTACGCGTTCATCTTCTGGCGAGTCGGCAGATCCCGACCGAGTCCGACATCGCGCTGTGGCAACTCCCGGGGCAGGCGCGATTCTATCGGGCCGCGCCATGGGTGATTCTGATTTCGCTGCTCGTGTTGATGTGGCGTGGAACGCCGGAAGGCGTGGTATTTTGGGTCGCATCGTTGGCGCTCGTGATCGGCGGGAGCGCCGGCGCGCTGCTGGCATTTCCGGAATACCTGGGCGGCACGCAGGGCGTTAGCGTTGTCATGGTCCTTGTCGTTTCCACCGCGATCGCCGAATCAACGGCTCGAGCGTGGCGCAACGCCGGTGACGGTCGACACCTGGCGGCGCGGCAGCTTCTCGGCGCCCACGCCCTCATCGCTGGTCTGTGTCTCACGCTCGCGTTGGCGCTTGTCGGGATTCAAGCGTTGCGCTATCGCGCACTCCGGGAGACGACAGCTCAAAGCGATCCGCTTGCTGCCATCAAAGACCGGGAATTCAGATATGCCTACGTCTTCAATGATCTGTCGGTCGGACAGCAGGGCCGATTGGTGGCCAGGCTCCACGATTCGACCGACGCAAGCGTCGCGCATCTGGTGGACGACCGACATGGCGACTCGAGCCTGTTCCGACCCGAGCTGATCGTGCGCACCGATTCTCAGCTCCATCTGATCGCGTGGATGGGGCGTTCGTTTCACCCGCCGGTTCCCAGACTGTATCAAGGGACGACGCATGCTCTCGTGTTGATCTGCGGCGACTGCCCGTCGGGCGCGACGCTCAACGACTTCCCGTTCGATTGGATGATGATCAACGACCTCGAGTGGCGGGACCGCTATCGCATGGTCAGTCTGCCGGTGTCGCCGAGACTGAAGGCCGCCCGCTACTTCCAGGTTGTGGGTGAGCGGGTTGCTCGCCTCGATCCCAGCCTGATGACCGGTCTGATCCCGGAACTGATCGGCAGCGCTCGGGTGGGCTTCTGAATAGAATCGACTGCTGCGCGCGAGCCCAGTGAACTCTGTGAAGACCGTCGACATCGTTCTGCCTGTCTATAACGAGGAGGAGGTACTCGAGGCCTTTCACTCTTCGCTCACGGCAGCGTTACGGCCGCTCGAGCTCGCATGTCGTTTCAACATCTGTTATGTGCTCGACCGCTCCACCGATCGGTCGATCGATGTGCTGAGGAGCATCGCCGACCGCGATCGCTCGGTTACCGTCGTCCATCTGTCGGCGCGGTTCGGTCATCAGATGTCACTCGTCGCCGGCCTCGATCGGAGCCGGGGCGACGCGGTGATCATGATGGACTGCGACCTGCAGCACCCCCCGGAGTTGATCCCGCGACTGCTCGAAGAGTTCGAGCGGGGCTACGACATCGTGCACGCGATACGGCGGTACGGCAGTCAGACGGGGGCGCTCAAGCGCGGGTCTTCGGCGATGTTTTATCGACTCCAGAACGCACTGTCTCCCATCGAGATGCAGCCTGGCGCCGCCGACTTCCGGCTCGTCTCGCGAAAGGTCGCGCGCGTATTCCAGACGTCGATTCGTGAGCGAAACCAGTTCCTGCGCGGCCTCTTTCAATGGGTCGGCTTTCGCAGCACAGTTGTGCCGTTCGTGAGCCCACCGAGAGCGGGCGGAACGACGAAGTACGACGTCAAACGCCTCGTAAAGTTTTCCGTTGCCGGAATCTTGTCGTTCTCGAAGGTGCCGCTGCGCGTGGCGACGCTGTTGGGCTTCTTCATCTCAACGCTCAGTCTCGGCTATGCATTCTATTTATTCGGCGCCTTCTTTGTCGTCGGCCATACGCCGCCGGGTTACACGTCCTTGATCGTCATGATGTCGTTCCTCGGCGGGCTGCAGCTGACGGTTCTCGGTGTACTCGGCGAGTATCTCGGAAGCGTGTTCGAAGAGGTCAAGCAACGTCCCCTCTACATCGTCGATGAGGTCGTCGGCGGGGAGATGATCGTCAGCGGCGCATGAACCTCGCGGCCGAGGCGTGGCACAAGGTCGGCATTTACATGGCCGTTTGTACAGGTGTTCGCGACCCGTGGTCCGTCGTCAAGAATCAGCTCGGGTGGCTGCCGCCGGGGGAGCGCATCCTGGAGCTCCGCAACGGGATGAAGTTTCGCTGTCGCGCGAACACACCCGACATCAATCAAGCGGTTGTCGTCGGCCTGGCCAGGGAATATCCGGAGCGGCTGCTGACGATGCTTCCGCCCGGAGCGACTGTGCTCGACCTCGGCGCTCACATCGGCTCGTTCGCGATACTTGCTGCCCGGATGCGCTCCGACATCACGATCCATTCGTACGAACCTTCGTCCGAGAATTTCAGATTGCTGCGCCAGAACCTTGTCCTGAATGGCGTGCAAGATCGCGTCGTCACGTGCCGGGCTGCCGTGTCCGACGCCGACGGCCTGGTCCAACTTCGAGTCGGTGGGCCTACGGACGCCTTTGACGTTTCGGCAGCGCCGATCGAACGTGTGAACGATGACCGATCAATCGAAGAAGTGCCCGCGCGAACGCTGCGCTCGATCCTGAAAGATGTTGGGACAGAGCGCCTGGACCTCCTGAAGATGGATGTCGAGGGCAGCGAGTATGCCGTGCTCGAGTCATCTGCTGAGGCGATCGCGAAGTGCGACTTCGTGCTGATGGAATGGCACGACGATCCGCGCGGCGTCCGAAACGACGAGTGGCTGGTGGCGCGCCTTCGGCAGCTGCAATTCGATGTGGACCGTCCGCGCGCGAATTTGCTCGCCGCCGCGCGTCGTGGGTTGCTGAGAAGCGCGACCGCGCCGTGAGCACGTCTCCGGCCATCTCGGTCGTCATGCCGGCGTATAACGCGACTCGGTTCGTGGGCGCGGCTGTCGAAAGCATCCTGGCGCAGACCTTCGAGAACTTCGAATTCATCATCGTCGATGATTGCTCGACCGACGGATCGAGCGAAATCCTGCGACATTACGCGGAACGCGATCGTCGAATCCGCGTGCTGACGAACGCGCAGAACCTCGATTTCGTGCGCAGCCGCAATCGCGGCATTGCCGAGGCTCGGGGAGAGTTCATCGCCAACATGGATAGTGACGATGTTTCGCTGCCGACCAGGCTCGCCGAGCAATATGCATTCATGAAGGCAAATCCGGCGGTGGGTGTCTGCGGCGCCGCTGTTATCGTCATTGACGAGCACGATCGCGAGTTGGGAATCCGCCGATATCGCGCCGACGACCGCGACCTGCGCGCGCGATTGTTTCTGTTCAATCCGGTCGCGCAGCCGGTCACGATGATTCGCAGCGCGGTGCTTCACGATACCGGGTCGTACAACCCCGATCACATTCTGGCGGACGATCTCGACTTGTGCTTTCGGATCGGAATCAAACACCTTCTGGCGAACCTGCCGACGCCGTTGCTCAAGTACCGCGTGCACCCGGGTTCGGCCACCGGGCAGCGGCTCGCGGACATGCATCGTGCGGCCGCACGTGTGCGTGCGATCGCCCGACGCGAATACGGCTACCGTCCATCAGTGGTGATGCGAACCGGCGAAATTCTCGCGTCCTGGACGATGGTCATCCCGCCGGAGCAGCGGATCGCAATGTTCAATTGGCTGCGTTCGCGGTGGTCGTGACCACACACTGGACACAGGTTCTCGGGTTCAGCGAAACGGCCAAGCTGCGGCGCGACAAGTCCAATCTCGACAATGTCTGATCGCGCGTTCGTGATTGACGCGATCACCGCGGTCTGTCTGGTCGGTCTGTCGATGACCGTCGCCTATCGCTACGTCAATCAACATTTCGCCCTTGCCTATGATTCGGCCTATCGCGATTGCACCGAAGACTTGCTCTACCCGTGCGTCGGCCGCCTCGGATTTACGCTCGACGCGAGCGCACTCGACGCGTCGCCACACTGGCAGGCCTTCGTCGGTCGGCGGATCGATGCCCTCAGCTGCGACGCATTACGCGATCTGCCGCGCGTCAGTGCCGGTCATTTGTCGGTGATTCAACGCTACTTGCATGCGTCGCTGAGCGCGTTGTTTCAAGTCGGCGGTCCCCGGCGCTCGGTTTACATCGTCTACATGACCGCGATGGTCAGCTTGACCGTATTGGCCGCTTATGGACTGTTCCGACTCAGTGTTGGTCCAGTCACCGCGTCGTTGGCCACGCTGCCGCTGATCTTCTCGGATCTGCATCTCCGCAATGCGCTACACCCTGCGGAATACGTCAAGGCGCCGTTTTTTCTCGCTTGCCTCTTCTTTGTCGGATTGATCGTCGCCCGCAACCTTGATCGCCGGCGCGCGTTCGCGTCTTCCGCCGCGGCAGGTATCGCCGCCGGACTCGGCGTCGGCTTCAAGACCGATGTCCTGATCTGCATTCCGATCGCGGTGGTCGCGATCGCGATGTTTGCTCCGCGATCGATCGACGTTCGACAACGAGCGGCCGCTGTGGCGATTTTCCTGGGCGTCGTCGCGCTGGTCGGCTGGCCAGTGCTGAAGGCGCAGTTCCTTGGCAGCGAAGGAAGTTTGTTCCCGGTTCAAGTGCTCGGCGGGATGTCCTCGCCCTTCGACGACACTTACGCCCAACCCGCGCTGTATGACTATGGTGTCCGGTTCGACGATACGCACGTTGTTTACCTGATCAACAGCTACGACCAACGGGTCAACGGCGCAGCCTCGTACGCCGAGTTCTACTCGAAACAACTGCAGAACGCCGCGACGCAATTGGTGGTCGATCTCGACCGGACCTTTCCCAGCGACTTCTTGCTGCGGGCGTTCGCCGCCCCGGTCCGTGTGCTGAAGCTCGGTCGGTTTGGTATCGTCGCCGCACTGGTGGTGTTGCCGGCACTGTTGCTGATCGACGTTCGGCTCGGCTGCTGCGTAGCGTTCCTGTTGTGCACTGCGGTCGGATACACCTCGCTGGTACTTCAACCCAAGCACTTCTTTCACCTCGAATGGGTACCGTGGTGGTTCACCGCGATTGCCGCCGAACAGGCTGTTCTGATCGCGCTCTCGCTTCGCGACAGCGCTGCTTCGAGCGTCCTCGACGACGGTCGGCGCTGGCTGGTCGGCCGAGCGCGTCGAATGGCCGCGCTGGCCGTCATCGTGCTGGCGGTATTGACAGCGTTTCTGATCGTTCGCCAGTTTCAACAGGCCGGAGTCGTTGCCATCGTGGCCGATTCACTCCGTCACGCAACTGACCAGCAACTCGCGACCGTGGCAACGGTCGCCGAGGACGGGTCGAAGCGGCTGACCGTGGCAGGCCTGGGCGCGTCGCCGCGCTCGACGCCGCTCGTCGAGGACTACCTGGTGTTCGACGTCGAATGCAGCGCTCTCGACGATGCCGAGATCGTGGGTGTCTACGAGCAAGCCACCAGTCCTCGCGAACCGATGATCGTGCCGTGTTCGCGGAATTCCAGGCTCTGGAAACTCTTCTGGCCGGTCTACCAGCACCCGCCGGCGTCGCGCCTGCGCTGGTTCGAGACGGCCAGTAACGCGGGCATTCAGATTCTCGCGATACATCGCATTGCCGATTTACAAGGACGCCGCCTGCTTCTGAAGTTGGCGGTGCCCGAAGACTACGAGCAGCGCCAGTGGTATCACGTGCTTCGCCGTGACGTGTTCGGCAATCCGCTCGGCGCACCCCAAGGCACTTAAAGGCCAGAGTTCGAATTCACATGTGCGGCATCGTCGGAACGTTCAAAGCAGAGGGAACCGGTTCGGGTCCCGAAATTGTCGCGCTGATGCGCGACCGCATGGCGCATCGCGGACCGGACGGCGTCGGCATCTGGTGCTCGGCCGATCGGCGATGCACGCTGGCACACCGCCGTCTGTCGATAATCGATCTGTCCGCCGACGCGAATCAGCCGATGGTAAACGATGCCGGCACCGTGGCCGTCACATTCAACGGCGAAATCTATAACCATGCGGCGATCCGCAAGGAACTCGAGGCGCTCGGTAAGTACCGCTGGCGCACCGATCACTCCGATACCGAAATGCTGTTGCACGCGTTTGAGGAGTGGGGCGCGGACTGCGTCAAACGGTTCTATGGGATGTTCGCCTTCGCCGTCTACGACGGTCGCGATCACCAACGGCCGGTCATGCACCTGGTCCGCGATCGGGTCGGCATCAAGCCGCTCTATATCACCAGGACCAGGAATGGCGAGTGGCTGTTTGGATCGGAGATCCGCGCACTGCTTGCGCATCCGGATGTCACCCCGGAAATGGATCGCACCGCGTTCTGGCATTACCTGACATTCATCGTCGCTCCGGCGCCGCTGACGATGTTCCGGGGAATTTTCAAGATTCCCGCCGGCTGTCGTATCACGATCGACGCTCGCGGACAGGCGACTTCGACGGAATGGTGGGACTGCCGGCCGCAGCGCGCAGACTTGATGACCGAGCAGGACATCAGCGAACCCGAGGCGGTCGCCGAGCTGACACGTCTGCTGAAGCAGTCGATTGCGCGCCGCATGGTGTCGGACGTCCCGTTTGGCGTGTTGCTGTCCGGCGGCGTCGACTCGTCACTGAACGTGGCGTTGATGAGCGAGTTGATGTCGCGGCCAGTCACCACTTTTACGATTGGCTACGAGGGGAAAGAAGACTACAACGAGTTTCAGTACGCCCGCCGAGTCAGTCAGCGATATCACACCGACCATCACGAAACGTTGATTAATCGCGAAGAGGCGCAGAATTTTCTGCCGCTGCTGGTCAGGCTGCAGGACGAGCCGATCGCCGACAACGTCTGCATTCCGCTGTATTTCCTGGCGCGGCTCGTCAAGCAGAGCGGCACGACCGTCGTGCAGGTTGGCGAGGGCGCCGATGAAAATTTTCTTGGCTACTGGTGGTGCGAGTACTACCGCGAGAAGTATGAGTCCGTCTATCGTCCGAGTCGAAACGGCACCCACGGTTGGCGGCGCCTGCTGCCGGCGCTGAAAGCGCGAACGCCAGGGCTGAGTGGCGACGACCTCGCGATCCAGCGGCGCGCGCAAGCCGGACAGGAATTGTTCTGGGGTGGCGCAGTCTGTTGGTGGGGCGACCTCCGCGACCGCTTGACGCCGAGTCGCCAGCCGTTCGCCGAATCGATCGAGTGTCCGGTGGCCGGTCTACTGCCGCCGTCGTTCAGCGGACTCGACAGCCATGCGGTTGTGCGTGAATACCTCAGCCGCCTCGACGGCGACGTCCGCGAACCCGAGGTGTTGCACCGGATTCCCTATCTCGAAATGAAGCTGCGTCTTCCCGAGCATCTACTGATGCGTGTCGACAAGCTGACCATGGCTCATGCGGTGGAGGCGAGAGTGCCGTTCCTGGATCACGACGTGGTCGATTTTGCGACGCGTCTGCCGCCGTCTTACAAGCTCAAGAACGGTGTCGGCAAGCGGATTCTCAAGCAGGCGGCGGCGCCATATCTGGACGCCGACATCATCGACCGGAAAAAGCAAGGTTTCGGCGCGCCGATGGAGGAATGGTTCCGTGAGGGAGATTTCGGCCGGCGCAGCCTCGCGGCGTTCGACCGTTCAACGCTGGTGAAGGAAGGATTTTTCGATAACGCCTATTTCAGAGGCTTGCTGCAGGCGCAGATCGCGGGCACTGGCGGGTACAGCTTTCAACTGTGGACGGTGCTGAACGCCGTGCTCTGGCACGCCTCCTGGATCGAGGGTCGCGAAGATTGTTTCTGAAGCGTGCCGTCGATATCAGCGATCTTGCCGCCGTAGTGACCGCTGCTTTCGGCACCTGGCTGCTGTGGGCACAGCTCTCAGGCATCTCGAAGCTTTCGTGGTTCTATGACCACGTCGAATACGTGCAGTCGCAGCGCGAGAGTCCGCTCCCAAATCCCGACTACGACCTGGCCTCGCTGCCCTGGAAGACGACGCAGGTGGAACGTTTCGATTTCCAGCCCGGCGCCGCAATGCATCTGACGACGAACACGGAACCCTACGGATATCAGGCCTTCGCCGCTGTAGACACGAAGGGCGCGCAGTTGGCGGACCTCCAGTTCGAGGCCGACGTCGAGTCGGGGGGCGTGACGATCGGTGTGCTCGAATCGGGAAAATGGATCGCGTCGAGCGCGTCGCAGCGCCGCGGCCGGTTTGCCGACGCCAATTCCGTGCTTCTCGGTTACCACCGATCGATCACAGTAGTGATCGCCAATAACAATCCGGAAGGGCAGAGTCGGCTGACGGTCAAATGGCTGCGGTTGTACCTTCGGAAGTAATCCGGAGGCGCGCCGGAGCGATGGCCCGCCTCGTCATCGGGATCGAATTTCTAGTCGCGGTGGCGGTCATTCTCTATGCCGGTCTTCGCGAATACCGGAACGTGTTCGACGGCGCGCCGCAGGCTGTGCCAGTAGGAGTCGAAGCCTCATGCAGCGCGGCAGTGGTGTCGACGAGTTGTCATGTGGTTGCGCAGGAATTTACGACCGGCCGCCATCGGATCGCCACGGACGCCGTCGGCACGTTGACGGTTCGTGTCTTCACCGACGAACCAGCGCGCGCGCGTAATCTTCTGGTTCGTCTGGCCAGGCCAGCGACGGTCAAACTCGCGGTCAGCTCGCCGCTCCCGACCGAAGCGATTGAGCTGACTAACGCGGGCCGCGTCGTGGTTCCGCTGCCGGCGACAGGCCCGATGACCCTCTCATTCGACGTCGACGAGCCGACTGCGGCCGGACCGATCGTGCTGGAGGAACTCGGCGTGTTCGAGCACCGCGAAGGACTGTTGAACGACACTCGCCGTTTCTTTCCAGCGATCCCGCCTGCGCGCTATGCAACGCTGGCGCAGCGTGGAGTGGCTGCACTCTCGATGTTTACCGTGATCGCCGCGATTTTTCTGCCGCCTGGTGCTCTGAAGCGCTACGCCCCTCCGGTTTTGTCGATCGTTTGCTTTTCGTTGTGCCTTCTCGATCTGACGACTCTCTTTTCGCCATTTGTCGCCCGTGATCTCCGTAGCTTCTATGCAAATGGCCCGTTGCTCGAGCCGCCTGGCGCAAATCTGAACGGTGGGTTGCATCAAAGCATGCGTCTGCTCGACGGACACGGCCTCACGACCACCGACGGTGTCGTGCCATGGGAGCGGATGCCGGGCTATGGGTTGTTTTGCGCCATTGCCGGGACCTTTTTCGGCCATCGTTCGCTGGTGGACCTTGCGACATCGACCGTACTGCTTCAGACGTTGTTCTATTCGGCGGCGCTCGGCGTCTTCGCGGCGGCGGCGATGCAGCTGTTCACCCCGGCTGGCGTCTGGGCGGCAGGAATTCTGATCGCGTGGGTGCCGAAGCAACTTGGATTCACCCAGGTCGATGCCGTTATCGCGCCGGCTGCGCTGTTAATCCTCGCGGCGCTGGCAATTCGCATCGCTCGAATGCGTCGCGCGCAACCGATCCCGATCGGCGTGGACACTCTGGTCCACGCGAGTTTCGCGCTCTGGTTCGTGTTGCGGCCGGACGTGTTGCCGGGCTGGGCCGTGGTATCGATCGTCCTGCATGCGAAGCAATGGCGCCGGCTGCTGATTCCGGTGACGTTCTTTCTGGTAGTTGGCGCGGCGTGGGGGGCATACAAGGCGCGCTACACCGGCGAGTTCGCGCTGACGACAACCAGTGCCGGTGCCTCGCTGTTCTGCGGCTTGTTTGAAGTTCCCAGCCGCTTTCGGTTCGCGCAGGCCTGCACTGACGAAGCCTACTTCGATTGGATTCGTCGGCTGACTCCCATCCAACCACAGTCGGCCGCCGCCAACAGTTTGGCGACCCGTGAAGTACTCCGATTCTGGGCGACCTACCCGGGTCATGTGATCGTCATGGTCTATGACAAGATGATGCAGTTGCTCAACGGCGATCTGTGGCCCGGCTACGTGACGCAGCTTCAGGTTGTGGTGTTCAATGTTGTGCCGCGCTACTACCTGGTGGTGGCGCTGTTGAGCGTGATCGCGGTATGTCTCGCAGTCCGCTACGAACGGGCCCGAACGCTGTTGCTCGCATGGCCACTGTTTCTCAACGCACCAGTCTTTTTCGTGATGTTCGCCAGCTTCGGACGCTTCTACTCTGCGGTCGGCATCGCACTGCTCGCTGCGTCGGTGCCGCCGCTGTTCGAACGGGACTTCTACTCGGCGGTGTGGACCCGCAAAGGGCAGGCAGCCATCGCCGTCGCCTGCATGGTCGTCTTCGCCGTGACGGCCTGGCCGATCCGGACGTGGCTGCTCGCGAACAACGCCTTGCACTACTGGACACCGATTCTCAATCCGGCCGACTCAGTACTGGCGACCTTCAAGTGACCGCATTCCGCAGACACGTGTTCGAGACGAAATGGTTCAGCGTCGTCGAAGAACCCCAGGCATCCGGTGATCCCTTCTACATGCTCGAGCTGCCGGACTACGTGAGCGTGATCGCCCTCACGCCGGCGCGAGAGTTGTTGCTCGTGCGTCAGCACCGACCGGTGGTGGGTCGAGAAACGCTGGAGCTGCCGAGCGGCCACGTCGATCCGGGCGAGCGGCCCGAAGATGCCGCTCGACGCGAGCTGCTTGAAGAAACCGGTTTCGACGCGCCGAAGCTCGAACTGCTCGGCACGCTGGTACCAGACGTCGGGCGCTTGACGAACCGGATGTGGTGTTACTTCGCAGCCGACGTGCGGCCAAGCGCCGCGCCGCACGAGCGAGAATCGGGCGTGGCGGTCGTCCGGCTGCCCGAGCGCGAAGCGTTGGAGCGCGCCACTGACGGTACGGTCGATCACGCGCTGAACCTCGCGCCGCTGTTTCTCGCGCTTGCAACCGGCCGGCTTTCGATGGCGCAAGCACCTGTCCGGTGGCCCGAATGACCCCTCAGCGCACACACGACATCTGCATCATCGGCGGCGCCGGCCACGTTGGCCTGCCGTTAGCTCTGGTTTTTGCCCGCGCCGGCAAGCGCGTGCTGATCTTCGACACCAATCGCGCCGCGATGGACACGATCAAGAGCGGCACGATGCCGTTCATCGAGTACGGAGCGGAACCGCTGCTGGCGGCGGCGCTGAAATCGGGCACCCTCGAATTTTCGTCGAATGCGCCGGATATTGCCGGCGCGGCAAACGTGATCATCGCGGTCGGCACTCCGGTCGACGAGTACCTGAATCCGAAGCTGCGAGCGTTGCTCGATCTGTTTCACAACGTGCGCGCGCATCTCGATCCCGGTCAGACCATCATCATCCGCAGTACCGTATTCCCGCGCACTTGCCGCCATATTCATCGATTGCTGTCGAAAGACGGCGGCTCCTGGCGGGTCGCCTATTGCCCCGAGCGGATCGCGCAGGGCTACGCGATTCGCGAACTCGACGAGCTGCCGCAGATTGTTTCGGGCTGCACCGACGACGCGGCAGACCGCGCTGCGGCGCTGTTTTCACTGGTCGCGCCGCAGGTGATCCGGCTCGAAGTCGAAGAAGCAGAGCTGGCGAAGCTGTTCACCAATGCCTGGCGCTACATTCAGTTCGCCGCGGCGAATCAGTTCTACATGATCGCGCAGACGATCGGCGTGGACTTCAACGTGGTGCGTAAAGCGATGGTCGATGGTTACGGCCGCGCTGCCAGCCTTCCGTCCGCCGGCTTTGCAGCAGGGCCGTGTCTCCTGAAAGACACGATGCAGCTAGCTGCCTTCAATGCCAGCGGGTTTTCGCTCGGCCATGCGGCGATGGCGATCAACGAGGGCCTACCGAGCTTCCTCGTCGACCTGCTGAAGCATCGCCGCAAACTGGACGAAACACGGGTCGGCATTCTCGGAATGGCCTTCAAGGCAGACATCGACGACATTCGCGATTCGCTGTCCTACAAGCTTGGCAAGGTATTGCGCTTCCACGGCGCCGACGTCCGCTACTCAGACGAATTCGCTCGCGATCCGACCTTTGTTTCGAAAGAGGAACTGGTCGCCGGTTGCGATGTTGTGATCGTCGGCGTGCCGCATAGCGGGTACCGAACCTTGCAGGTTCCATCGCACGTCGAGGTTATCGACCTGTGGGGAGTGTTGCCGAAGGCGGCCGAGGTCTGATTGTCGTGAAGCCGATCATTTCCAGCAACGTGAGGGTGCGACATCCTGATCTGTTCGAGATCGGCGAACATTCGATCGTCGACGACTTCTGCTATTTCTCGACGCGCGTGCGGATCGGTCGGTGTTCCCACATCGCATCGGGCTGTTCGGTGGCCGGCGGCGCGGAGCGGCAATTCGTGCTCGGCGATTTCTGCAGCCTGTCGAGCGGCGTGAAGATCTGGTGCACCAGCGACGACTTCGCGCGCGATCTCGTCACGATCGTTCCGGCCGGTGTCGGTCCGATCAAGGAGCACCTGATCACCGGTGACGTGACCTTTGGCAACTACACGGCGGCGGGATCGAACAGCGTGGTGATGCCGGATAACAACATCCCCGAAGGCACCGTGATCGGGGCACTCAGCTTCGTGCCGCCGCGGTTTTCATTCGACGCCTGGTCGGTGTATGCCGGGATTCCGCTGCGGCGGGTCGGCGCCCGCGACCGTGACGCCGTGCTGGCGCAGGCGGCGCGGCTCCGCGAACGGCTCGACTCGATGGTACAGAAATCATGAGCACAACAACCACGAAAACGATTCCCTGGTGGAAACCGGAAACTGGACCCGAAGAGCGCGATCGCGTGCTCGCGGTGCTGGCCAGCAACTACCTGAACGATGGCGACGTCACCACTGAGTTCGAGCGCCGAATGGCGGCCACGCTCGGATCGCGGTTCGGTATTGCCGTGACCAGCGGAACGACCGCGCTGTTCGTGTCGCTGGCCGGTATCGGTGTCGGTCATGGCGACGAAGTAGTGGTGCCGGACGTCACGTTTATTGCCACCGCGAACGCCGTCACCCTGGCTGGCGCGACGCCGGTATTCGTGGATGTCGATCCTGCGACGCTGACCTTGTCGCCGGCGGCTTTCGAGGCGGCGATTACACCGCGGACCCGCGCCGTTATTCCGGTGCACGTCAGTGGCCGTGCAGCGGCGATCGAGCGGATCATCGAGATCGGCGACGCACGAGGCATCGCCGTGATCGAAGACGCGGCCGAAGCATTGCGCTCGAAGCACAACGGCCGCTGCCTGGGTACCTTTGGCCGGACCGGATGCTTTTCGTTTTCGCCAAACAAGACAATCACGACCGGCCAGGGCGGTCTGATTGTCACCGATGACCAATCGTTGGTGGTACGGCTGCGTGAGGTGAAAGATCAGGGACGGCCGGTGCGCGGCACCGGCGGCAACGACATCCACGCGTCGATCGGTTTCAACTTCAAGCTGACCAACCTGCAGTCCGCCGTCGGCCTGGCGCAACTTGATCGTCTCGAAACACGGGTGAAGCAGCTCGGCCAGTTGTACCGTGCCTATCGCGACGCACTCGGCGGCATCGAACACTTGACGTTGTTGCCGTTCGACGTCGATCGTGACGAGACGCCGCAGTGGGTTGACGCGCTGGCTATGGATCGCGACCGGCTGGTCGAATATCTCGAGAGTGTCGGCATTCAGTGCCGGCCATTCTGGTACCCGATTCACACGCAGCGGCCCTACGCGTTGCCGTCGGACCGCTTCCCGGTCGCGTCGGAGCTGGGGGCGAAGGCGTTGTGGCTGCCGTCCGCGCTGTCGATGACCGCCGCCGATGTGCAGGTCGTCGCGGAGCGGATTCACGGCTTTTACCAGGGCCGTCGCGGGTGACCACCGAGACCGGCACGGTCGTCAGCATTTTGATCCCGGTCAGGAACGAGGGATTGAACCTGACGATCATGCTGAAGATTCTCAAAGCGGTGGTCGACGTGCCGCACGAAGTGCTGGTGGTCTACGACCATCCGGACGATTCGAGCGTCGACGTCGTCGATCCGATGGCGGCGCTGTACCCGACGATTCGCGCCGTCCACAACACCTTCGGCCCGGGAATCCTGAACGCACTGCGAGCCGGCGTCGCCGCGTCGCGCGGTAAGTACGCGCTGATTTTTGCCGCGGACGAAATTGGTCCGGTGCTGGCGATCGACGACATGCTGGAGTTGATGGAACAGGGCTGCGACTTCGTCAGCTGCACGCGCTACGCGCACGGCGGGCGCCGCCTGGGCGGGTCGTTCGTCGGCGGCGTACTGTCGCGGATCGCGAACTGGCTCTTCTGCCGGCTGTCGGGCATGCAGCTGACCGATGCGACAACCGGGATCAAGATGTTCCGCCCGTCGCTGCTCGAGTCGCTGCACCTCGAGGCGCGGCCAGTCGGCTGGGCGGTTGCGTTTGAAATGGGCATCAAGGCACAGCTGGCCGGTCTCAAGCTCGGCGAAGTGCCGATCGTGTCGATCGATCGGTTGTACGGCGGCAAGTCGACGTTCAAGCTCGGATCGTGGACAGCGGAATATCTGCGCTGGTTCCTCTGGGGACTGCGCCAGTCGTTCCGCTCGCGCGCTGCGCTGCATCCGGTGATGGTGCGCATTCCTTCGGCGACGGCGATGGGCGGAAAGGTGAGGATGTGATCGGTCGATCGTATCTGGTAACCGGCGGCACCGGATTTCTCGGCAGCGCGCTGACACGGCGGTTGGTGGCGGCGGGCGCCCGCGTCCGTGTCTTCGACAACAACTCGCGCGGCAGTGTTGCCCGGCTCGGCGACATGGAACGACAGTTCGAGTACCACGAAGGCGACATTCGTGATCCGATGGCGGTTGAACGGGCGTGCGAGGGCATCGATGTGGTGTGCCACCTGGCGTTCATTAACGGGACAGAATTTTTTTATACGAAACCGGATCTGGTGCTCGACGTCGCGGTGAAAGGCATCGTCAACGTAATCGATGCTGCGACGCGGCAGCGCGTGCCCGAGCTGATGGTGATGTCGAGTTCCGAGGTCTACCACGAGCCTGACACCGTCCCGACCGACGAGACGGTTGCGTTGTCGATTCCGGATTGTCTCAACCCGCGTTATTCCTACTCCGCTGGAAAAATCCTCCACGAGATGATGGCGATTCACAACGGTCGCCATTTCCGGCGGGTAACGATCATTCGTCCGCATAACGTCTACGGATCGGACATGGGAAACGAACATGTCATTCCTCAGTTCGTGGCCCGGCTCAAATCGCTACAGGGCCATCCGACCAATCCGATTCCGTTCACCATCCAGGGGACCGGCCTGCAGACGCGGTCGTTCGTCTACGTCGACGACTTTGTCGATGGCGTGATGATCGTGCTGGATCGCGGCGAGCACCTTGGCGTCTATCACATCGGCACGCTCGAAGAGGTCACTATCGAGACGCTGGCGCGGCTGGTTGCCGAACATTACGGCCGGCCGATCAAGATCGTTCCTGGTCCACCCGCCGAAGGCGGCACCAATCGCCGCTGCCCTGACGTCACCAAGATCATGAAGCTGGGATATCGTCCGCAGTACACGCTCCGCGAAGCGCTGCCCGGCGTTGTTCGCTGGTACGACGCACGGATGTCCCTTCCTGCCGGTGAGCAGGCTTAACGACAGGATTTGCATGATCACAGAGTTAGCTCGCGCCGCCGGTACCGGTCGCAGCGTCGTCGTCGATCGTTGTCAGGTGTGCGGCTCGTCCGCGCTCGAGTCGGTGCTCTTCATTGGCTACCTGCCGCCGGTCAATCAGATGCGACCGATCGGCCAGCGGCCGCACGAGCAGCCGGCCTACCCGGCGGAAGTGCTGCACTGCCGGCAGTGCCAGCTCGTGCAGTTGGGATTGATTGTCGATCCGGCGATCCTGTTTCCGCCAGAGTACCCCTATACCAGCGGCACGACGCGCATTCTTCGCGAGAACTTCGCCGAGCTGCAACGTGAAGCGACACCGCTGCTCGGGCTGAACGGCCACGAACTGGTCGTCGACGTTGGCTCGAACGACGGGACGCTGCTCGAGAATTTCAGAGGCGCCGGCCATCCGGTGTGCGGCATCGAACCGACGTTGATGGCCAACCTCGCAAATGAACTTGGCATCCGTTCGATCATGAGCTTTTTTGGCCCGGCGGCCGCGAAACGCGTAACCAGCGAATGCGGCAAGGCGACAGTGGTGACCGCCACCAACGTATTCGCGCACATTGAAGGGGTGCACGACATCGTCGAGAGCGTGCTGGCGATGCTGACCGATGATGGTGTGTTCATCAGCGAATCGCATTACTTGATCGCGCTGCTCGAAACGCTGCAATACGACACGATCTATCACGAGCATCTCCGTCATTATTCGCTCGACAGCCTCGCCTACCTGCTCAAGATGCACGGTCTCGAAATAATCCACGCCAAACGCATTCCGACGCACGGCGGCTCGATTCGCGTCTACGCGGCGAAAGCCGGATCACGACCAGTGAATGCGAGCGTTGGTCGTTTGCTCGAAGCGGAACGCCAGGGCGGCGCGCTCGCCGACCGGCTGAAGGCATTCGCGCGCCGGGTTGCGCGATCGAAAATGGAACTCCACGCCATGCTCCGGGATCTGTTGTCCTCTGGCGGCCGGATCTACGGCGTCGGGGCTCCATCGCGTGCCAGTACGCTGATCAATTACGCAGCGCTCGATCGCGAAATTTTGGACTGCGTCGTCGAAGTGAAGGGCTCATATAAGATCGGCAAGTACATGCCTGGCACGTTGATCCCGGTCGTCGATGAGGCTCGGTTATTCGAGGATCAGCCGGAGTACGCGATGCTGCTGTCGTGGCATATCGCCGACGAGCTCATGCCGAAACTGACCGAGCGCGGATTCAAAGGCGGGTACATTGTTCCACTCCCGGTCCCACGTGTGGTCCAGACCGCACAGCAGAAAGGCTGACGACGCGCCCGCGTTCCGTTGCCTCCGAATATTCGGAGGCGAAGCTTCATCGTAGTCCGACGGTCACCCAGCAATTCGATGACAGCCGTGTAACGCGATGGTCGACTGAGGCGCAAGGTCCTGTCGTAGCGTGCATTTGCTTTAGAATGACGGGTCGCGAGGCTCTTCTGAGCGCACTGATGGCACCTTCGCACGCGCGTATGAGGACAGATCTGATTCAGACGCAGCAGTCCGCCCGAGCGCGAATCGACGCGGCCGACCTCTAATAATGAGGCGATCGGTCCTCGGCATTTCGCAGCGTTTACGATCGGCTTCAAGATTTGTTGGTCGGGAAGCGGTCGCAAAGAGCCCCCTAACTCAAGAAATGTTGTTGATTCGTCGCACCGTTGCGGCCGACACGACGATCGTTCGGTCGTGGAAGCATCGCATCGGCCTCGCTACCGCTCCGTGGCCGCTACTCGCGTTGGCCCTCGGTCTTGCAGCGTTCGCAATGTTGCTGGTTGTCAATCCCGACATCTTTGTTCCCGACACATCGCTGGGCTGGGTTGACGCGTGGTTCTACGTGGGCTTCGCGCGACGGCTCCCCGAAAAGTTGGCTCGCTACCACGCGCTCTACCAATCGGAAAGAATCGGCTGGACGCTTCCAGCATACGTGTTCAACCGCATTGCGCCTCCGCTGATCGCGAACTACATCGTCAAAGGGGTCTTCTTTCTCGCGACAACGTTCTTTCTCTTTGGCTCGGTTCGGGAAACCACCGGCAGTTTGCGGACCGCGACTTTTGTGAGCGGCCTGGCAGCATTTCACTCATTTCTCGTCCATTCGCTGGGAACCAGCTACGTGGACGGGCCGATGAACACCTACATGCTAGGAACCATCTATTTCAGCACGCGCGCGTTCCTGAGGACTACGCGAGTTGGTAGTGCGTTTCTTGCAGGAGCGTTCCTCGGTTGTCAGCTGTTTACGCATATTGCGTCGCTGGCGCTGATTCCCTCGGTTGCGATCTACTGCCTGATGACATGGACGCGAGCAGTCGCGCGCGGTCGCAACCTGCCGCTCGTTTTCGCGAGGCTGGGGTGGGGAACAGTTTCGGTTCTCGCAGGTGCAATCGCCTTGTACACACACTGGGGACCGGACGCTTTCCCCTTTCAGGAGTCGGTCAGGTTCTTCTTCGTCAAAAGCTCCAACACGTGGGTTGATCCGTCGAGTGGCGCCTGGCTCCAACACGCGTTCTGGCTGTTGTTACCGACAGTGGTGGTGGCGTGGATCGTGATTGCCATCGGGTCGGGTCTATCGATTTCCTGGTCCGCGCCGCTGCGTCTTCCGGCCGCATTCGGGCTGCTCCTTGGAGTGTACTTTTGCTGGGTAGCGTTGTACTTCCTCAAGCAACCGTGGCTGATGCTGCCTTACTATTCCAGTTGCCTGATTGCACCCACTTTCCTTGCCTTAGGAGCCATCTCGGCGCGTTCCGTGGATGCTTTGTCCGCGAACGCGTACAAGCTTCTCTTGGCTGCATTATTCGTCGGCAGTGGAATCACTTACTGGCTGTCGGGTCCGGGCATGATCGAGCCCGCAGTGATCGTTGCGCTGGCATGCCTTGCCGCTGCGACCTCGCTGCGCCTGCGCTGGCGGTGGCACGCGTCACCGGCATTTCCGCTGATGCTCGTCGGAGCCGCGGTATCCATCAACTACGCGACCGCCGATTATGGCGTTCAACTACGGAACGGATACGCCCAGACGGGGATGAGCGCCTTCTATCAACCTCCGAACCTCGGTGAAACGAAAATCCCGCGCGCGGAGCGGTTCACCGCTGCCATAGATGCGGCAGAGCGGCTGGACCACCATCTGTCCGGAAACTCCGGCCGACCGTATTTCTTCTGGTACGACGGTCACGATGATCTCGGCCTGTTCTTTCGCAGCATGACATCGCTGCTGTTCGCCTGGTCGACGAGTCACCTGCTCGGCGAGGACTTTCACGATTTCGATCATCAAAACCGCCATACGTTGACGGAGTACACCGACGATGGGATGCGAGACCTTGTCATCCTGACAAGCAGGTCACACATTACCCCTCCAGATTCCAGATTTACGCTTCGGTGGACCGATCGAGAAGAGGTGGGCGGAGCCGAGTACTTCGTGCATTACCTTGCGTTTGAGCCGGTCCCGATGCCGGTTGGGCCCTGATTAAGCCGGCGTTCTCGAGATTGGAAACCGCGTCGATATCCATGAAGACTGTTGCGATCGTCCAATCAAGCTATATCCCGTGGAAAGGCTACTTCGAGCTGATCGCGCGCTCCGACGAGTTCATTCTCTTCGACGACGTGCAGTACACGAAACGCGACTGGCGCAGTCGCAACCGGATCAAGACACGCGAGGGGCTGCAATGGCTGACGATTCCCGTCAACGTGACCGGCCGTTTCTTCCAGCCGATCAACGCGGTGACGATTGCCGAGCGCGGATGGAACGAACGCCACTGGAAAACGATCGTCGCCAACTATGCACGCGCACCATTCTTCGCCGAGTACCGCGATCGAGTGGAGCGGTTGTACTGCAACGCCACCGATGAAACCCTCAGTGCGATCAATCATCGCTTGATTGTCGGCCTCTGCGACCTGATTGGCATTCAGACGCGCATCGCGTGGTCGATGGACTATCGCGTGGTTGACGGGAAAACGGAGCGGCTGGTGGAGCTCTGTCGACAGGCTGGCGCGACACGGTACCTGTCAGGGCCGAGCGCGCGCGCCTACATCGCACCGGAGCAGTTCGACGAGGCCGGGATTGCCTTGGAGTTTGTGGACTACGATGGCTACCGGGAGTACGCGCAGATGTTTCCGCCGTTCGAACACGGCGTGAGCGTCCTCGATGTCCTGTTCAACGTCGGGCCGGACGCGCGCGAATATATCATTCGACACCCGTGAAACTCTCGATCGTTACGACCCTCTACAATTCGTCCTCCTTTGTCAGGGAGTTTCATCGCCGCGCCAGCGCCGCAGCGGCGGCGCTCACCCAGGATTACGAGCTGATCTTCGTGAACGATGGATCGGCCGACAACTCGCTCGAGATCGCGCTGTCGCTTCACGCCTCGGACGCGCACGTTCGCATCGTCGACCTGTCGCGGAATTTCGGCCATCATAAAGCGATCATGACCGGCCTTGCCCACGCCTCGGGCGACCTCGTGTTCCTGATCGATTCGGACCTCGAGGAGGCGCCGGAGTGGCTCGCCAATTTTCACGAGGTTCTTTTGCGCTCCAGTGCTGACGTCGTCTACGGTGTGCAAGAACGACGGAAAGGCGGTCTGTTCGAACGGGTCAGCGGTGCTTTGTATTACACGGCCATTGAGCTGTTGCTCGAGATGCCAATCCCCCGCAACATTGTCACCGCGCGACTGATGAAGCGCCGATACGTCGAGCATCTGGTCCGGCATCGTGATCGGGAGACCAACCTCGCAGCTCTTTGGATGATTACCGGATTTTCGCAGGTGCCGATCGCGGTCAACAAACTGAGCCGAGCGGCAACCACGTATACGCTACGCAAACGCGTGTCAGTTTTCGTCAACGCGGTGACTTCGTTCAGCAACAGGCCGTTGATCTACATCTTCTATCTGGGCGGCTTCATCGTCACGACGTCGATGGCGTACGGCGGTTGGCTGATCTGGCAGGAGCTTCATGGAGGAATCGGCATCCCCGGCTGGGCGTCGCTGATTGTCTCGATCTGGTTCCTGGGTGGCGTCACCATTTTCTGCGTCGGCGTCATCGGAATCTATGTCGCCAAAGTGTTCATGGAGACGAAAGATCGTCCCTACACCATCGTCCGGGCCGCCTACGGGCTCGAATCCCGTGTCGACGAGTCCGGGAACCGGCCGGAGCATTCACTTGAGATACAGCGCCTCGAACGATAACTGGCTCGCGCCGTGCCTCGACAGCGTGCGTTGCCTCGGCCTGGCGATCGTCGAAGGTGTCCTCAACCAGGCATTCCTCGCGAAAACCCGCGAGGCGCTCTACCGGTGCCAGCGGGCAATCGTCGCCGAGATTGGCGACGAGCGCCTAGCACGGGCCGGCGAACTCGGCATCCTGCGGCTGATGATGAAGTACGAGCCGCACTTCTTCGAGTTCCTCGCTCTACCGGAGGTACTTGCCGTCGTTGATGCAACCGTTTCACCAACCGCCATCCTGCATCTGCAGAATGGATTCATTTTGCCCTCCGGGCAGAGCGTTGCCGATCGTGGCCACTTTCAGTCGACCTATCATCAGGATTTTCCCCGCGTGCTGGGCGGCTACCTCGCATCGATCAATGTCTTTTTCGCGATCGATGAGTTTGCCGAAACCAACGGGGCCACCTGGGCGATTCCCGGCACCCACCAGCGAGAACTGGCGCCGCCGCTCGCGGTCAGGGACACTAACGGCATTTGCCTGACATGTCCGGCCGGCTCGATGATCGTGTTCGACTCGACCCTGTGGCACGCCGCCGGCCGCAACACATCGGGCCGCGACCGTCTCGCCATCAACCATCAGTTCACTCGATCGTTCATCAAGCAGCAGGTCGATTACGTGCGCGCGCTCGGTGACCAGGTCGTCACGGCGCTGCCGCCGCGCAGTCAGCAGTTGCTGGGCTGGTACACGCGGGTGGTGACCAGCCTGGACGAATACTATCGTCCAGCCGACCAGCGACTGTATCGCTCGGGACAAGGATGAGCCGATCATGACCGCCGGCCCGCTGATCGATCGCGTCGCGGCGTACTACGAAGGCAAGCTGCGCGATCACGGCGCGACTCCGGCCGGAGTCGACTGGAACTCGGAAGCGTCGCAACAGCTGCGGTTCCAGCAGCTGCTGCGGATCATGATGCCGCAGGAGCGGCCGGGAACGCTCAACGATTTCGGCTGCGGCTACGGCGCTTTGGCCGACTATCTCGCGACGCACCATGCCGAATGGCGATACCGCGGTTTCGACGTTTCGCCGAAAATGATCGAGGCGGCAGGCGCACTGCATCCGCCGCACGCGCGCCGGGTATTTACTTCGGATATCGCCGCCGTGCCAAAAGCCACCTATACGGTGGCGAGCGGAATCTTCAACGTCAAGCTCGATGTGGCGGTGTCGGACTGGCGCGACTACGTGCTGACGACACTCGACACGCTCGCGTCGCTCAGTGAGGCTGGCTTCGCGTTCAACGTTCTGACCGGTTACGCCGATCCGGCGCGGCAGCGTCCCGACCTGTTTTACGCCGATCCGTTGGCACTCTTCGAACATTGCCGTCGCCGGTTTTCGGTGCGTGTCGCGCTGCTGCACGATTACCCGCTGTTCGAATTCACGATGCTGGTGAGACTCTAGCCATGGCCGATCTCCTGATTTTCGGGGCTGGCGACATTGCGCGGCTCGCACACCGCTACTTCGAGACCGACAGTCCGCATACCGTCGCCGCGTTCACCGTCGACCGCGATTATCGAAAGGCGGATTCGTTCTGTGGCTTGCCGCTCGTCGATTTTGAAACGGTCCCGGAACGCTATCCCGCGCAGCGGTTTCAGATGTTCGTCGCACTCAGCTACGCGCGCATGAACCGCCTCCGCGCCGACAAATATTTCCGCGCGAAAGAAATGGGCTACTCGCTGGTCAGTTACGTCAGTAGCCGTTGCAGCTACCTGACCGATCCGCCGGGAGACAACTGCTTCATCCTCGAAGACAACACCGTGCAACCGTTCGTACGGATCGGCAGCAATGTAACGTTGTGGAGCGGCAACCACGTCGGCCACGATTCGACGGTGGACGATCACTGCTTCGTCACCTCGCACGTCGTCATTTCCGGGAACGTGAAAATCGGCGCCTATTGCTTTCTCGGCGTTAACTCGACGCTGCGAAATTCGATTGTGGTGGCCCCGGAGACGCTGGTCGGGGCGGGCGCGGTCATCATGAAAGACACCAAACCGAAGGGTGTATATCTTCCCGCGCGCGCGGAGCTGTTCGAGAAAACCAGCGACATGATCGAACTGTGAGTGGCGAAGCAGCCTGGCGCTGGGACAAGCGCGGCCTGCTGATCCGTCCGCCGGTCGATTCGACGTGGGCACGAAGCCATGCCGCTCTGCCGATTCCCGAACCGGGACCCGACGGCCTGACTCGGGTTTACGTCAGCGCCCGCGACGCCAAGGGGCGCGCGCAGATCGGCTTTTGCGACTGCGACGTGACGAATGCCGATACGCCGCCTCGCTGGTCCGCCGCTCCGGTTCTCGGATTGGGAGAGCTCGGTGCGTTTGATGACAACGGCGTCACCTCGTCGTGTCTGGTAACCCATGGTGGCCGGAAATTTCTCTACTACACCGGCTGGACCCGCGGCGTCTCCGTCCCTTTTTATCTGTTCGCCGGCCTGGCGATCAGCGA
>Ga0070675_100000518_pt1 | contig 26306 bp, 20 predicted proteins | sample KBSM43metaG_FD_65343 | JGI IMG/M metagenome (GOLD analysis project Ga0070675, IMG submission 65343) | Miscanthus rhizosphere microbial communities from Kellogg Biological Station, Michigan, USA - KBS M4-3 metaG | ecosystem: Host-associated > Plants > Roots > Rhizosphere > Soil ... | reverse complement strand
GGCAAGCAGGTCAGCGAGATGAACGACAACGAGCTGGCCCGCATCCGCAACCAGGAGATCGGGTTCGTGTTCCAGACCTTCAACCTGCTGCCGCGCGCCTCTGCGCTTCAGAACGTCGAGCTGCCGCTGGTCTACGCCGGCATTCCGTCGAAGGACCGGCAGAAGCAGGCGAAGGGCGCCCTGGATCGCGTCGAGCTCACCTCGCGCATGTCCCACAAGCCGAACGAGCTTTCGGGGGGACAGCGCCAGCGCGTGGCCATCGCGCGCGCGCTGGTGAACAACCCGTCCATCCTGCTCGCGGATGAGCCGACGGGCAACCTCGACTCGAAGACCGGCGCCGAGATCATGGCGCTGTTTGCCAAACTGCACGAGTCCGGGAATACGATCGTCCTCGTGACGCACGAAGCCGACATCGCGGCCTTCGCGCATCGCACTATCTCGGTGCGGGACGGTCAGGTCGAGAAGGACGTTCGCCGAGCGGCCTGATCGGCAAGCGGGGGCGCTCGTGATCGAACAGCAGGGCGACACCGGAGCGGGACCGGCGCGGCTCTACCGCGACCTGCTCGAAGCCTGGAACCGCCGCGACGCCGCCGGAATGGCGGCGCTCTTCGCCCACGACGGCAGCCTGGTGGGCTTCGACGGCAGCCAGGTGGACGGCGGTCCGCCGGCCGTCGCCGCCCATCTCACTCCGATCTTTGTCAGCCACGCCACGCCGGCCTACGTCGGCGTGGTGCGTGAGGTCCGCACCCTGGCACCCAAGGTGAGCCTCGTGCGCGCCGTGGCTGGAATGGTGCCGGACGGCCGCCGCGATCTGAATCCGGCGCTCAACACGATCCACACGCTCACCGCCGTCGAGGCTGGCGGGACGTGGCGGGTGGCGATGTTCCAGAGCACGCCGGCGGCGTTCCACAGCCGGCCGGATCTGGTGCAGTCGCTCAGCGAGGAACTGCGGGCGCTGCTGCCGAGCGCGCCGGCGGCGACGAGCCCGCCAGGCGCCGAGCGCGCGATGAGCGGTGTCGGCAACACCGCGCGATGGATCGCCGCCAGCCGGGCCAAGGAAACCGAGCTGGCGCTTCCGCTCTTCAGCGATCCGTACGCGCGCGAGCTCTCGGGCGACGCCGGCTTCGAGCTGCAGAAGAGCATGCGGGCCGCCATGGGCGCACCCGGCGACGGACCCGATCTGTATCTGTCGATTCGCACCAAGTTCCTCGACGACGCGCTGGTGCAGGCGGTCCGCACCCGCGGCCTGCAGCAAGTGGTCATCCTCGCGGCCGGCATGGATACGCGGGCATTCCGCATCCCGTGGCCGTCGGGCGTGAAAGTATTCGAAGTCGATCGCGACGAGATCTTCGATCACAAGGAAACGGTGCTGGGACGCGCCGGCGCCTCGCCGTCGTGCGAGCGCCACGTCGTGCGTGCCGACCTGGCGCGGCCATGGGCCGCGGCGCTTCCCACGGCGGGGTTCCTGCGTTCCAAGCCGGCGGCATTCCTCGTCGAAGGCCTGCTGATGTACCTGGACGAGGCCGAAGCGCTGTCGCTTCTCGAAACCATCGGCCGGATCGCGGCGCCTGGCAGCTGGCTCGCCGCCGACGTCGTCAATCCCGAGGTGATGACCTCGCCGTACATGGCCCGCTACATGACCGCGTTGCGCGAGGCCGGCAGCCCGTGGAAGTTCGGCATCGAAGACCCGGAGTCCTTCTTCAGGCAGTACGGCTGGACCGCCGCGGTGGTGCAGCCAGGAGAGCCGGAAGCCAGCTACGGTCGCTGGCCGTTCCCGACCGCGCCGCGAGCCATGCCCGGCCTGCCGCGCACCTTCTTCGTCACCGCTGACCGTACCCCTTGAGGCGCACATGCCGGAGATGCGACGTTCACGCGAATCAATCGGCACGCGGCTGACGCCCCGTCCCGCGGGGGACGAGGTTGCTGCGGCGCAGCGCGCGGCGCTCGAAAGCCTTGCGGTCGCGGCCGAAGCGAACCGCGATGGCACCGTGCTCCTGGCCGGTGCGGCCGGCGCGGCCGCCATAGGCGCGGCCGAGACGCTCGCCGCGGCGCTCGGCGTCGAGGCGCGCCGTGTCGATCTCGGCGCGCTGATCGGCGCCACGCTTGCCGAAACCGAGAAGAATCTCGACATCGTGTTCGCGGAGGCCGAGGCGGCCGACGCCGTGCTGCTGTTCGACGAGGCGGACGCGCTCTTCGGGTCGCGCACGGACGTCAAGGATTCACACGACCGCTACGCCAACATCGATACGAACGTGCTGCTGACGCGTATCGAGGCTTATCCGGGTCTGACGCTGCTCGCGACCAACATGAAGACCAACATCGACCCCGCGTTCACGCGCCGCCTCCGCCGCGTCATCGACTACACGCCGCGCGCCCGTTAGCCGGATCTGCCGCCGGTGGGGAACGGGCCCGGGGTCCTGGCCGTAACCTCCTGGGGAGGTTACGGACGTGAAGGTCTACGGGGAGCACGACGAACGTACCAGGGAACAGCTCACACGCTGCATCGACGCCGAGCCGGGCGCAGTCGGGGTACTGTGCGCCGACGGCCACGTCGGCTATTCGATGCCGATCGGTGGTGTGGTCGGCTACCGCCGCTTCGTGTCGCCGTCGGGAGTGGGCTACGACATCGCCTGCGGCAATCTGGCCGTGCGAACCAACCTGCAGGCGACCGACGTGCCCGACGCGGAGCTGGTGCGCATCGCCGACGAGATTCAGCGCCGCATCAGCTTCGGAGTCGGCCGGAAGAACAACGAGCCGATCGACTCGCCGGTCTTCGACCGCATCGCGGCGTCGCCCGTGGCGCCGCAGCGCGCGCTCGTGGAGATGGCCCAGGCGCAGCTCGGTACGGTCGGCAGCGGCAATCACTACGTGGACGTGCTCGAGGACGAGAGCGGCCGCCTCTGGGTGGCCTGTCACTTCGGGTCGCGCGGCATCGGGCACAAGACCGCGACGGGTTTCATGAACATCGCCCAGGGCAGGATGTTTCACGACGGCAAGGGCGAGGGCCACATGGACGCGCCGCCGCTGCTGCTCGACGCGTCGCAGCCGAGCGGGCAGGACTACGTCGAGGCGATGACGATCGCGGGCGAGTACGCCTACGCCGGCCGCGAGGCCGTCGTGGCCAGGACGCTCGAGATTCTGGGCGCGGAGGCCGAGTGGTCGGTGCACAACCACCACAACTTCGCGTGGAAGGAAACTCACGGCGGCGAGCCGTTCTGGGTCGTGCGGAAGGGGGCCACGCCGGCCTTCCCGGGCCAGTGGGGCTTCGTCGGCGGCTCGATGGGCGACATCTCGGTGATCCTGCGCGGCGTCGACAGCGACGCATCGCGCGATGCGCTGTACTCGACGGTGCACGGCGCCGGCCGCGTGATGAGCCGGACGCAGGCAGCGGGCAAGCAGCGGTGGACGAAGTCGTGGGCGTGCGGCATGCGGGACTGTGCCGGAACGCGGCCGGTGTCGGCACCGCGCGGCGTCGGTGGCAGCAACCCGACGTGTCCGATCTGCGGCAGCAGGATGCACGGCCGCAGCCGATCCGAGCGGGTCTCGACCGGGCTCGTGGACTTCGACGCGGAGAAGGCGCGGCTCCGCGATCGCGGCGTCGTCCTGAGGGGCGCGGGAGCCGACGAGGCGCCGCCGGTCTATCGGCCGCTGCGTGCGGTGCTCGACGCCCACGCCGGGACCATCGAGGTGGTGCACACCCTGCAGCCGCGCATCGTCGTGATGGCCGGGGGTGACGAGTTCGATCCGTACAAGGATTGATCCGCGCGGCGGGCCTTACACCGCAGCCTGATGGTCCGGGCCGATGTCGCGCAGTGGCGCCGCGGCGTCGAAGGACGCCGGGTCGAGCTCGATCCGGGTGCGCGGCGCATCCGGATCGAGCACGGGAATCGCGCTCAGCAACGCTCGTGTGTAAGGGTGGGTGGGGTTCGCGAACAGCGCGCGGGTCTCGCCCATCTCGACGATGCGGCCGCGATACATCACCGCCACCCGGCTGCAGATGTGCTCGACCAGCCGCAAATCGTGCGCGATGAACAGATACGTCAGCTTGAGCCGCGACTGCAGGTCGAGCAGCAGCGCCACTACCTGCGCCTGAATCGACACGTCGAGCGCCGACACGGCTTCGTCGGCGATGACGAGCGCCGGGTTGAGCGCGAGGGCGCGGGCGATGCCGATGCGCTGGCGCTGCCCGCCGCTGAACTCGTGCGGGTAGCGCTCGAGGTGCGCGGGTTCGAGGCCGACCAGGTCAAACAGTTCGGCCACCCGCGCCCGCCGCGCGTCGCGCGCCCCGAGGCTGTGGATGACCAGCGGCTCCTCCACGATGTCGCGCACCCGCATGCGCGGGTTGAGTGACGAGTACGGGTCCTGGAAGACGATCTGCATGTCGCGGCGGGCGCGGCGCATGCGCTCGCGCGAGAATCCCAGCACGTTCTCGCCCCTGAAACGCACGTCGCCAGACGTCGGTTCGATCAGCCGGAGGATGCAGCGCCCGGTCGTGCTCTTCCCGCTGCCCGATTCACCGACCAGGCCGAACATCTCGCCCTCGTCGATCGAGAACGTGACGTCCTGCACGGCCTTCACCACCGACGTGTGTCCAAACAGCCCGGGCTTGCGAATGAAATGTTTGGTGAGGCTGGCCACCTCGAGCAGCGGCATCAGCGGACGCCCCGATCGCCGGGCCGCGGCATGCCAGGCACCGCCGCCAGCAGGCTCTGCGTGTAGGCGTGAACCGGCGCGCGCAGGATCTGGCGCACCGGGCCTTCTTCGACCAGGCGCCCGCGGTGCATCACCACCACCCGGTCCGCCATCTCGGCAATCACGCCGAAGTCGTGGGTGATGAGGAGCAGTGCCAGGTTGAACCGCGCCTTCAGCTCGCGGAGCAGGTCGAGCACCTGCGCCTGAATCGTCACGTCGAGCGCGGTGGTCGGCTCGTCGGCGATGATCAGCGGGGGATGGCAGGCGAGCGCGATGGCAATCATCGCGCGCTGGCGCATGCCGCCCGACAACTGGTGCGGGTAGTCACGCGCCCGCCGCGCCGGATCGGGAATCTTCACGGCGTCGAGCAGCTCGACGGCCCGCACGTGCGCTTCGGCCCTCGATCGGCCGTGCACGGTGAGGGCCTCGGCGATCTGGTCGCCGACGCGCATCACGGGATTGAGCGCGGTCATCGGCTCCTGGAAGATGAGCGAGATGCGCGCGCCCCGCACCTCGCGCATCTCGGCCTCGCTCAGCGCCAGCAGGTCGCGGCCTTCGAAGCGGATCGCGCCGCCGGTGATGCGGCCCGGCGGCTGCAGCAGCCGCAGGATCGAGAACGCGGTCACCGACTTGCCGCTCCCCGATTCGCCGACGACGCCCAGCGTTTCCCCCGCCGCGACCTGAAAGCTGACGTCGTCCACCGCCGGCGCCCCGTGGCCGAACGAAACGCTGAGATGTTGGACGTCGAGCAGCGGCGCGTCACGCATTGGTGGTGTCGCGGTGTTCGCCGAAGACGGCCCGCAGTGTATCTGCGATCTCGCCCAGCGTCGCGTAACGCTCGACGGCCGTGACGATAGGCGGCACCAGGTTCTCGCCCCCGCGTGCGGCGCGGTCGACGGCGGCCAGCGCCTCCGCACACGCCTCGGCGCTGCGCCCGGCGCGCACGGCCCGGAGCCGCGCAATCTGCGCCGCCTCGAGTTCCGGATCGATCCGGAAGACGGGTGGGGCGGCCGTCGTCTCGTCCGTGAAGCGGTTCACGCCGACGACGACCGACGTACCGTCTTCGATCGCCCGCTGCGCGCGGTACGCCGATTCGTGGATGCGGCGTTGGACGAAGCCCGACTCGAGGGCCGCGAGCGTTCCGCCCATGCCGCGGATCTGTTCCAGCAGGCTTTCGGCTTCCGCCTCGATGCGGGTCGTCTCTGCTTCGATGGCGTAGGCGCCGCCGAAGGGGTCGACGGTCTGGGCCACGCCGGTCTCGTGCAGCAGGATCTGCTGGGTGCGCAGCGCGACGGTGGCGCTCTGCTCGGTGGGGAGGCCGAGCGCCTCGTCGCTGCCGTTGCAGTGCAGCGACTGCGTGCCGCCCAGCACCGCCGAGAGTGCCTGGAGCGCCACCCGGACGATATTGTTGGCGGGCTGCTGGGCGGTGAGGGTGCTGCCGGCGGTCTGGGTGTGGAAGCGCAGGTGCTGGGCGCGGGGACTGGTGGCGCCGTAGCGGTCGCGCATCAGCCGGGCCCAGAGCCGGCGCGCCGCGCGGAACTTGGCGATTTCCTCCAGAAAATTGCTGTGGGCGTTGAAGAAAAACGAAAGGCGCTGGCCGAACGCGTTCACGTCAAGTCCGGCCGCCTGGCACGCCTCGACGTAAGCACACGCGTTGGCGAGGGTGAAGGCCACCTCCTCGACCGCGGTCGAGCCCGCCTCACGGATGTGATAACCGCTGATCGAGATCGAGTTCCACTGCGGCACTTCCCGCTCGCAGAACGCGACGATGTCGGTGACGATCCGCAGCGACGGCCCGGGCGGAAAGATGTAGGTGCCGCGGGCCGCGTATTCCTTCAGGACGTCGTTCTGGACGGTACCCGTAAGAACCCTAGGTTCGATCCCTTGTCGCCTGGCGACGGCAACGTAGAGCGCCAGCAGGATGATGGCCGTCGAGTTGATCGTCATCGACGTCGACACCGTCCCGAGCGGGATGCCGTCGAAGAGCGCCTGCATGTCCTCGATCGAGTCGATGGCCACGCCGACGCGGCCGACTTCGCCGGCGGCGAGCGGATGATCGGAGTCGTAGCCGATCTGCGTCGGCAGGTCGAACGCGACGCTCAAGCCTTTCACGCCTTGCGCCAGCAGGTAGCGATAGCGGGCGTTCGACTCTGCGGCCGTGCCGAAACCTGCATACTGCCGCATCGTCCACGGGCGTCCGCGGTACATCGTCGGCTGCACGCCGCGCGTAAAAGGGAATCCGCCCGGAAGACCAATGTCTCCGTCCGGGTCGATGTGGGAGACATCCTCGGAAACGCGGTAGTGACGCGGCTCTGCGGTCGTCGCCATGTCGCTCGCGATTGTAGCCCGCGGCCCGCGCGGAGCGCGGCACTGAGACACTGCGCGGGTCAGCCAGCGCTCCGCGGTGACGTCGAGTCGGAGCCCTGGCTGGTGCTAAGATTGGCGACGGCGCAAAAACGGCGCTGGTGGAGGCACGCGGTGGCCAACGGAGAAGACAAGGGCATGGACGACGTTGTGAACCAGCTTGCAAAGGAGCTGGCCGATGCCATCGGCGCCTCGGTGGCCGACAACGCGCGCATCGAAGCGTGCCGCGCCAAGGCACGTGAAGCAGGGTTCGATCTGCGAGTGTCGGTTGAAGCCGTCGTCGGCTTCGTCAACCGCACGAACGGCGCGGCGGTGACGCGCGTCACGACGCCGGCCCGCCTGCTGCCCGGCAAGCGCGAGTACGAGCTCACCACGAACGATCGCCGCTTCCTGCGCTCGCTCCGCATCAGCTGCGGCGAGTCGAAAAAAGAAACGGTGGAGTAGGGGCCGACTTCAGGCGGCCCGGGCCGGCTCCAGCCGGCCCCTACGTCGCTCCCTTGGCCTGGTTCGCGACGGCCTGCGCCTTCTTCAGCGCCGCTTCCTGATCGCCCAGATAGAACTTCCGCAACGGCTTGAGGTGCTCGTCGAGCTCGTAGACGAGCGGGATGCCGGTGGGGATGTTCAGCTCGACGATGTCCTGCTCGGACACGTCGTCGAGGTATTTCACGAGCGCGCGCAGGCTGTTCCCGTGCGCGGCGATGAGCACACGCCTGCCTGCCCGCACCTCCGGCGCGATCGCCTCGTGCCAGTAGGGCAGAAAGCGCGCCACGGTGTCCTTCAGCGACTCGGTGAGCGGCAACTGCGACGGCTGCAGGCCCGTATAGCGGCGATCGCGAGCCGGATGGCGCTCGTCGGTCGCGTCGAGCGGCGGCGGCGGGATGTCGTAGCTGCGGCGCCAGATCTTCACCTGCGCCTCGCCATGGCGGGCGGCGGTTTCGGCCTTGTTCAATCCCTGCAGCGCGCCATAGTGACGCTCGTTGAGCCGCCACGACTTGTGCGTGTCGAGCCACAGCAACTGCATCTCGTCGAGCGCGATCCACAGCGTCCGGATGGCGCGCGTGAGGACCGACGTGTAGGCGACGTCGAAGGCGTAGCCCTCGGCGGCCATCAGCCGGCCGGCCTCGCGGGCCTCCTCGCGGCCCTTGTCGGTCAGATCGACGTCGGTCCAGCCGGTGAACCGGTTCTCCTTGTTCCAGACGCTCTCACCGTGGCGCAGCAGTACGAGTCGGGTCATGGCCTGCCTATTATCCAATGTCACTCGGGCGCGCAGCGAGCCGAGGTCAGCCGCAGGCCCCGGAGCGCGACGTCGCGAGTGGCGATGGCGCGAAAGCACGTGCCGTCGAGGGCGGGCTCGAGGGGGAATGGCGAGGTGCCCGCCGGCGTCCACGCGAGCGTTACACGATCGATGCGCTCGGCGCGCAGCGCGGCGAGCGCACGGGCCGCCGCCGCGGCATCCGGCACGAACAGGAACACCCGTGTGCCGTGCAGCGCCGCCGCGACCTGGTCGAGCCACCACGCGTTGGTGAGCACGATCCCTCCGGGCGGCGTGAACGAGGCGGTGGCCGATACCAGCCGGTCGTAGTTGCGCTTCGTTCCGCGCAGCTCCAGGTACCCGGCCCGGCTCGTCATCGCGCCGGCGAGGCAGACCACGGCCACGGCCGCCACGCGGAGTGCTCGCCACCGCCCCTCGCCCGTCGCGTCGGTGGCGGCGCGCGCCGCCAGCAGGAGCAGCGGGGGTGCGGCAATCAACAGATAGCGGGTGCCCCACTGCGCGCCGCCGTCGTTGGTGGCGGTGAGCACCACGCCGGCGATCGCGGCGAACGCCAGGCTGTACAGGTAACGAGCGCTGGCCGGGACCGAGGCGGCAGGCACGAAGGCGAGCAGCGCCACGGGGAAGCCCTGCAAGAACGCACGGTCCGGCAGCGCCCCTTGGGCCGCGAGGATGGCCACGACCGTCGCGCCGATCAGCGCCGTCAGCTGCCGCGTCCGCAGCTCCCTCGCGAACGGCACGGGCGTCCAGGCGGCGGCGACGAGCAGCAGGCCCGCCCCTTCGAGGACGGATGCCGGCCACAGCCATTCCTGCACGCGGTTCCAGCGCGCGGGCCCAAAGCCGACACCGATGGGTGCAAGCACCGCGGATGCGTGGGCGCCGAGCGGGTTGCCAAAGTGCAGGAGGTTGGCCCCGCCAAACGCCAGCAGCGGGAACGCAGCGCCGCTCCCGAATGCCAGCCAGTGCGGCCTGGCCAGGGTGAGGAGCAGGCCGGCGGCATACCAGAGGCCTTCCGGCCGGAGCAGCACGCCCGCGCCGACGAGCGCGCCGCCCGCGACGGCCAGCCTCGACCCGCCCGATCGTGCCGCCGCCACGGCCGCGGTCCCGCCGGCCAGCAGCGCCACCGCCGGCGCGTGTTCCCAGTACTCGAGCGCGTAGAACAGCAGCGGATTCGCCGCGAGCGCCAGCCCCGCCAGCAGCAGCCGTGACGCGTCAGGTATCACATGCCGCCGGATCACCTCGAGCAGGAGGCCGAGCGCGATGAAGCCGAGCGCCGGCAGCACGTAGGCGCCACGGAGTCCGAACGTGGCGATGATCGGCGCCGACAGCGGCGGAAACAGCGGCGACTGCAGCGCGTGCGCGTGGCCGCCGTGCGCCACCACCATCGGATCGACGAACGCCGTCGCGCGCGTGCCGACGCGCGGCAGATCGATCTCGAAGGGCCGGGCGGGATGTTCGATCGCTTCGAGCGCGGCGATCAGCTTCACGCCTGAATCGCCGCTGAAAAACGCCCCGGCGGGGAGCCCTGCCGCCAGCCATACCAGCGCCACCGTAGACACCGCGGCCAGGGCCGCCGCCGTGGCCGCGGGTCGCGTGGCCAATCAGGCGCGCAGCTGGCGGATTCCGGTGCGGCCCGCGTAGGTGCCGCCGGCACCGAGCTCCTCCTCGATGCGGAGCAGCTGGTTGTACTTCGCGACGCGGTCGCTGCGGCTGGCCGAGCCGGTCTTGATCTGGCCCGCCGACGTGCCCACCGCGAGGTCGGCAATGGTGCTGTCTTCGGTCTCGCCCGACCGGTGCGAGATGATCGAGGCGTAGCCGGCCGCGCTCGCGATGGCAATCGCGTCGAGAGTTTCGGTAACCGTGCCGATCTGATTGAGCTTCACCAGCAGGGCGTTGCCGACCTTCTGTTCGATGCCCCGCCTGAGGATTTCGGGGTTGGTCACGAACACGTCGTCGCCGACCAGCTGCACGCGATCGCCGATGGCCGCGGTGAGCGCCGTCCACCCGTCCCAGTCACCTTCGGCCACGCCGTCCTCGATCGAGATGATCGGGTACTGCTTCACCCAGCTGGTGTACATCTCCACCATCTGATCCGGCGTCCGGGTCGGCTCGCCCGATTTCTTGAACACGTATTTCCCGTTGTCCCAGAACTCGCTCGACGCCACGTCGAGCGCCAGGTAGATGTCGGAGCCGGCGTTGAGGCCGGCCTTGCCCACGGCTTCGAGCACCACGTCGAGCGCCTGCACGTTCGACTTCAGGCTGGGCGCGAACCCGCCCTCGTCACCGACGCCGGTGGAATAGCCGCCCTTCTTCAGGATCGCGCGGAGCGCATGGAAAATTTCGGCGCCGGCGCGCAGCGCTTCGGCGAAGGTGGGCATGCCAACCGGCATGACCATGAATTCCTGAAGGTCCACGCTGCTGTCGGCATGGGCCCCGCCGTTGAGGATGTTCATCATCGGCACGGGCAGCACGTACGGCGTGTCGCCGGCGGCTCGGCCGGCGAGCGCCGCGAAGTGGGCGTAGAGCGGCAGGCCGGCGGCCGCGGCCGCGGCGCGGGCGGCGGCCATCGACACGCCGAGCGTCGCGTTGGCGCCGAGGCGGCTCTTCGTGCTGGTGCCGTCGAGCGCGATCATGGCGGTGTCGAGGGCGCGCTGATCGAGGTCTTTCCCGATCACGGCCTGGGCGATCTCGCCGTTCACGTTGGCGACCGCCCTGCGCACGCCTTTACCGAGATAGCGGCTGGTGTCGCCGTCGCGCAGCTCCAGCGCCTCGCGCTCGCCGGTGGAGGCGCCCGAGGGAACCGCCGCGCGGCCAAGTGCGGGGCCGACCCAGGCGTCGACTTCCACAGTGGGGTTGCCGCGCGAGTCGAGAATCTCGCGCCCATGAATCCGGGTGATCTGCATCGGCCCTCGTTTCGTGCCCGGCGTCGTCGTGCCTATCCGTTCGACCCGCTGCGATCGGCTTCCAGTTCGAGCCGCAGCGCTTCGTCGCTCACCGGGCGGATGAGCGGGTCGTCATTGGCGGTCACCACGACCACGCCGCCGTCCGTCACGGCGTGGCGCCGGCGGTCTTCGTCGAGGTCGTAGCCGATTACCGCGCCGCGCGGGATGAGCACGTCGCGATCGATGATGGCGCGGCGGATCCGCGCGTGCCGCCCGACGCGGACGCCGGGCATGAGGATGGTACGTTCGATCTCGCAGAAGCTGTGCACCCGCACGTTGGGGCACAGGATGCTGCCGGTGATGCGGCTGCCCGAGATGATGCAGCCGTTCGAGACGATCGAGTCGAGGGCCTGGCCGCAGCGCACGCCTTCCTCGGCGAAGACGAATTTCGCCGGCGGCGCCTGCGGCTGGTAGGTGCGCAGCGGCCATTCCGGGTCGTAGAGGTTGAACTCCGGACTGATCTGGCACAGGTCCATGCTGGCGTCGTAATAGGCGTCGAGCGTGCCGATGTCGCGCCAGTACTTGGCCGCCTTCTTGTTCTCGTCGTAGAAGCGGTACGAATAGACCACCTTGGGGGCGATGAGCGCCGGGAGGATGTTCTTGCCGAAGTCGTGCTGGCTGTCCACGTTCGACGCGTCGTCCCCGAGCGCCTTGATGAGCACGTCGGCCTTGAAGATGTAGATGCCCATCGAGGCGAGTGCGAGATCGGGGGCACCGGGGATGGATGGCGGCTGCGCCGGCTTCTCCCGGAACTCGCGCACCCGGTCGTCCTCGTCCACACCCACGATCCCGAAACGCCGTCCGTCGGCCACCGGCACCTCGAGGGTGGCGATGGTGGCATCGGCGTTGCGGTCGATGTGGAACCGGAGCATCTTCGAGTAGTCCATCTTGTAGACGTGGTCGCCCGACAGCACCACGATGTGGCTCGAGCCTTCACGGACGATGGAGTAGAGGTTCTGGAAGACGGCGTCGGCCGTCCCCAGATACCAGTGCTCGCCCACCCGCTTCTGCGGCGGCAGGATCTCGACGAACTCGCCCAGCTCTTCCGACACCACGTTCCAGGCCATACGGATGTGCCGGTTGAGCGAGAGCGACTTGTATTGGGTGGCGATGAAAATGCGCCGAAAACCGGAGTTGATGCAGTTGCTGAGTGTGAAGTCGATGATCCGGTAGGGCCCGCCGAAGAACACGGCGGGCTTGGCCCGCTCGGCGGTGAGCGGGTGCAGGCGTTCGCCCGCGCCTCCCGCGAGCAGGATCACCAGAACGTCATCCAGGGCCATGGCGGTGCACCTTAGGGGGGCCAGGGCTCAGCGCTCGGTTCGCCAGCCCGTCGCGTAAGCCCCGATCATAGTCTCCAGCCGAGCGACATGCGCCACAGAAACTCAATTCCTGCGCGCATTTAGGGCTCTCCCTTCGATTGACTTGCCCTATTTTCCGTGCCTATGATCGAACCTTCGGAGCCCCTGATGGGCGCGGCGTTGGACGCCCGCCCAAAGGGCGGGCAAGCAAACACTGGTCGGCGAGGCATGGCCTCGCCCGTTAAGCGCGCGCCATTCTGGGACCAGGCCCTGAGCCTGCGTGCTGAGAGAAGGCGGGAACAGAGAGGCCGTAATGCAGATTCGCCGGGTCCTGGCGTTGATTGTTGTCTTCGCATTCGTCGTGACCTCGCTGCCGATGGCGGCGCAGACCGACAACAAGAGTCAGCCGAAGCGCTCGAAGGCCGAACAGCAGGACATCGACGTGTCGGCGCACCTGGTCGATCGCGTCAGTTCGGGCGAGATGCCGGCGCCGGCCGACCTCACCCTGACGTGGGAATCGAATCACTTCACGAAGGGGCAGGAAGGCCTCACCTACGTCCCGTTCACGATGATCGTGGACAAGACGCTCGCGTCGAAGCAGGTGGCCTACTACGTCCGCATCGTGGAAAAAGGCACGCCCGCCGTCGCCGCCGCGCCCGATCCGAAGGACAAGGGGAAGCCAGCCGCGGCTCCGGTCCGGCCAACCTATCCCTGGGAGCGCGTCTCCTTCACCCAGGTCCCGGCCACCGGCAAGATGTCGCGTGCTTTCGTCCTGAAGCCGGGCGAGTACGACGCCTACATCGTGATCAAGGAGAAGTTCGAGAAGGAAGTGAAGGACCTGGCCAAGCAACCGCTGCCGAAGGTCGCCTTCCTGAAGCGCGAGATCAGCGTGCCGAGCTATGACGCCGCGGCGGAACTCAAGGTGAGCACGCCCATCCTGGCCAGCACCGTCGAGCCGTTGACCGCGCCGCTCTCGCCCGTGCAACTGGAGGAGAGCCCCTACAGCGTGTTCGGGGCGATGAAGATCGAGCCGTCGGCCGACGGCAAGTTCTCGAAGGCCAGCGAGTTCAACCTGGTGTTCTTCGTGTACGGCGCGGGTGATGCGGGCGGCGGCAAGCCGAACGTGACGCTCGAGTACTCGTTCTACCAGAAGCAGGCCGAGGGCGAGAAGTACTTCAACAAGACCGCCCCGCAGGAGCTCAACGGCACCACTCTGCCGCCAGACTTCAACGTGGCCGCTGGCCACCAGGTGCCGGGCATGCTGTCGATTCCCTTGTCCAGTTTCCCGGCGGGCGACTACCGGCTGGAAATCAAGGTCACCGACAAGGCGAGCAGCAAGACGCTGGTTCAGAACGTCGCATTCTCGGTCACCGCGTAGCGAGGCATCGCCTCAAAGTGACGTGAAAGGCTTCGCCTCCAGCCGGCAGTGTTTGATTGCCCGCCCTCCGGGCGGGCGGCTATAGTGGCTGGCGGGGGCACCGTGCGGGGGATGGCGAGGGCACGGGAGATGACACACACACGCGCGCTGGGCAGTGCCGCCGCGGTCGGGCTGTGCCTGATCGTCCCCGCGCTGCCCGCGTCGGCGCAGCTGCCGCCCCGCCCGCAGACACAGCTCGTGAGCCGCCCCGCGGCCGCGGTGGCCGCCGAGCTCACCGGCATAGTCAGCGATCGCGGTGGCCGTCCCCTGGTGGGGGCGGTCGTCTCGGCGATCGGGTCCGAGTCGGCGTTTGCCGTGTCGGATCGCGAAGGGCGCTTCACCTTCCGTACCCTGCCCCAGGGGCCGTACATCGTCCGGGCGCATCTGCAGGGCTATCTTCCGGCCCGTCCGCGCCTGGTGCAGATCAGCACCGGCGCCCGCGGGGATTTCACCATCACGCTCGTGAAGCGGTCCGAGGCGGCCGATCCGCCGGCCGTCATCGCCGCCGGCGTCGGGCCCATCGACACGCCGGCGGGCGAGCCCGACGAAGTCGAGACGCACGAGCACGACGAGTTGGCTTGGCGGCTGCGCCATCTGAAGCGCAGCGTACTCAAGAATCAGGACGAGAGCGTCCCCGGGCTCACGGGCCTCGACGGCGAGTACCCGTGGGCGGGTCTGGGCCGGGCGGTGGGCGAATCCGCCCGCCTGGCGACGTCCGCCCTCTCCGACTTGCCGCTGGCGGGGCAGTTCAACCTGCTCACGACCACTTCGTTCGACCGTCCGCAGGAGTTGTTCTCGCCCGAGGCGGTGTTGCCGCGCAGCATCGCGTTCCTGTCGCTCTCGGCGCCGATGCCGAGCGGCGAGTGGCGCATGCGCGGCGCGATCACACAAGGCGACCTGTCGTCGTGGACCGTCACCGGGTCGTTCGCGCGCGAGGCGACGGCGGCGCACGCCTATCAGGCCGGCTTCTCGTACGGCATGCAGCGCTACGCGGGCGGGAATGCGGAGGCGCTGGCGGCGATGCGCGACGGCAGTCGCACGGTGGGCATGGTCTACGCCTACGACAACTGGACGCTGACGCGGGCCGTACGTGTGGACTTCGGCGGCCGCTACGCGAACTACGGCTACCTCGAGGATCTGGGGCTCTTCAGCCCGCGTGCGGGTGTCACCGTCAAGCCGTCGGAGAGGGATCCGCTGACCCTGCGCGCCAGCGTGTCGCACCGTGAGAGCGCGCCTGGCGCCACGGAGTTCATCCCGCCGGCCCTGGGCGTCTGGCTGCCGCCCGAGCGCACGTTTTCAGCGGTGTCGCGCGGCACGTTCCAGCCCGAGCGCATCGATCACGTCGAGGTCGGGGCCGAGCGCCAGATGCTTGGCGCGGTGCTGGTGGGCGTGCGGGCCTTCCGTCAGCGCGGCGAGGACCAGATCGTCACCCTTTTCGGACTCGGCACCTCCGATGAGATCGCGGATACCGGCCACTACCGGGTCGGGTCGGCGGGCGACTTCGAGGCGGTCGGCTGGGGCGTGAGCGTGAGCCGCAGTGTCGGCACGTCGACCCGCGCCTCGGTGGACTATTCCCAGGCCGACGCGCGGTGGATCGAGCCCTCGCGCGACATCCTGGCGCTGGCGCACGTGGCCAGCCACGTCCTGCGGCGCTCCGATCGCGTCCACGACCTCACGGCGAGCGTCGAGAGCGTGTTGGCGGCGTCGTCCACCCGCGTCTTCGTGCTCTACAAGCTCAACTCCGCCGTCGCCGCCGACGGCATCGATCAGGTGTTGGCGGGCGGCCCGCGCTTCGACGTCCAGATCAACCAGGCGCTGCCGTTCGGGTTCGCGCGGTCGCGGTGGGAAGCACTGGTGGCGGTGAAAAACGTGTTCTACGACGAGTACGACAGGGGCTCGATTTACAGCGAGCTGATGGTGGTGCGTGCGCCGACGCGCGTGCTCGGGGGCGTCACCGTCAAATTTTAGTCGCGGGCGCTTTCGCGAGGCGCGCGGCAGTTGTCTGGCAACCGGCTTGCGCCGGTTCAGGCGCGACCCGCTGAGAACGCGGGCCGCGCGGCAGTATCTGACAAACCGGCTTGCGCCGGTTCGCTAATTTGGGGAAGGTTTGAAGGCGTCGGCAGCAGCAGACCGGGGAGGCGATGCCTCCCCATTTTTTGCCGCATTTTCCGGCTCCATTTTGTTGAATGTCCAGTTCTGATCGTTGGATTCCCGGACGTACGCCGGCGAGCTTGGACCGGTGGTCGAAGCCCGCGCTCCCCGTGGTGGTGGTGTCGGTGCTGCTGTGCCTCGGTGCCGCCAACATCGCCTCGCGGGCGGCCTTCCTCGAGGTAGAGGACGGCGTACTGTGGGCCTCGCGCGCCGAGGGTGTGGTGGCGGCCGACATCGCCGACGCGACGCCGGCCGCCGCGGTCGGTATTCAGCGCGGCGATCTGCTCATCGCCATCAACGATCGACCGATCGAGGATCCGGCCGACGTCGTCGAGATCCTGCACGGCGCCGGCCGCGGCGAGACGCTGCGCTACACCGTGTTGCGGCTCGGCTCGCGCGACGTCCTCGACGTGCGCGTGGCGCCCATTCCGGGCGGCCCCGGCATCCTCTACTTCCTCCTCGCCGGCGTCGGCACCTTCACGCTCCTCGTCGGCGGCGCCGTCCGGTTGCGGCGCCCGCGCGATCCCGCGACCTTGCACTTCCTGTGGCTGTCGGTCGCCTTCTTCGGCGTGTTCACCTTCTCGTTCAGCGGCCGCCTCGATCGCCTCGACTGGGTGTTCTTCTGGGCCGACGAGATTTCGATTCTGGCGCTGCCGCCGCTCTTCCTCCATTTCACGCTGGTCTTCCCCGAGCGGCCCAGCAAGCTGAACAGCACCATGCTCGGACGAGTGCTGGAGGTGGTCAATTACACGCCCGCACTCGTGCTCGGGCTTGCCCGCGTGGTCTCGGTGGCCGGGGCTTCGACCGATGCGGCGCGATTCGTCCAAGTTAGCTCCGCGCTCGACCGGATGCAGTTCCTCTACCTGGCCGTGTGCTTCCTCGGCGGGCTGTTCGGGCTGAGCCGCGCCCTCCGGCAGGTGCGCACCGTGACCGCGCGCCGCCAGTTGCGCTGGATCGCGTGGGGCACGGCGTTCGGCGCCGGACCGTTCGCTTTCGGTTACGCGCTGCCCTATGCCCTTGGCGTCGCGCCGTCGATCCCCATGCAGCTGTCGGCGGTGCCGCTCAGCCTGATTCCCCTCGCGTACGCCTCGGCCATCGTCCGCTACCGGCTGATGGACGTGGAGGTTATCGTCAAGCGCGCCCTGGTCTACGCGGCGGTGCTCTCGGCGGTGGTGGCGATGTACGTGGTGCTGCTCAAGGTCGTGCAGCGGATGTTCGACCAGGGCAGCGCCGGCCACGAATGGGTGATCGCGTTTCTCGCCACGCTGGTCGCCGTGCTGCTCGCGCCGCCGGTCAAGGACTTCGTGCAGACCACGCTCGACCGGGCGTTCTACCGCGACCGCTACGACTACCGGCGCGCTCTGGTGGGCTTTGCCCGCGATCTGAACAGCGACCTCGACCTTGGCCGGTTGAGCGCCCGACTGGTCTCACGGGTGGCCGAAACGCTCGAAGTGGACCGCATGGCGCTGCTGGTGGAGAGCGAGTCGGGCCCGACCTACGCGTCGATGCACGCCTACGGCTTCGACGACCCGCCGCCGCCGCTGCCGAAGCTCTCGGGGATCGGCCGCCGGCTCGCGGGAGGCCACCTGGTGGCGCTCGACGACCCCACCGCGGTGGGCTGGTTCGCGGCCGAAGAGATCGAGTTCTGGCGCGACACCGGCCTCTACTACTTCGTGCCGTGCGTCTCCCAGACGGGCGCCACCGCGGTGCTCGTCCTCGGCCGCAAGCATTCGAACGAGCCGCTCAGCAGCGAGGACATGGCGCTGCTGGCCGCGGTCGCGGGCCAGATGGCCACCGCGCTCGAGAACGCACGGCTCTACCGGCAGCTCCACGTCAAGGCGCGCGAGCTCGATCGGGTGCGCGCGTTCAACGAGAACATTCTCGAGTCGCTCGACGACGGTCTGCTGGTCGTGGACCTCGATGACAAGGTGGTGCGGTGGAACACCGCGCTCGAAACCCTCTACGGCGTGTCGCGCAGCGCCGCCGCGGGCCGGGCGCTCGACGACCTCTTCGACGGCCCGTGCGTCGAGGCGGTGCGGGCGGCGCGCCGCGATTCGCCCACCGGCGCCGTGCTCTCGCGCGTGCCGCTGCACTGCCGCGGCGCCAAGGTCGGGCGGACGCTCATCGTCAACTGCGCGGTCGTCCCCCTCAGGACCACCGTCACCGACGATGGCGCCACGGAAGGCACGGTGGTGATCGTCGAAGACGTGACGTCGCGCGTCCAGTTCGAGGAGCAGCTGCAGATCTCGGAGAAGATGGCGTCGATCGGCCTGCTCGCAGCCGGCGTCGCCCACGAGGTCAACACGCCGCTCACCGGCATCTCGAGCTTCACGCAGATGCTGCTCGAGGGCGCCGATCCCGACGATCCCCGGACCCGCCTGCTCGAGAAGATCGAGCGCCAGACGTTCCGGGCGGCGAAAATCGTCAACGGGTTGCTCAACCTCTCGCGTCCGGCGTCGGGCACCGTGTCGGAGCTGGCGGTCGTGGACCTCAATGTGGTCATCGCCGACGTGCTCGGCCTGCTCGAGCATCAGTTCATGACCCACAGCGTGAAGCTGCGCCGCGAGCTCAGCGAGTCGCCGGTGCTGGTGCTCGGCATCGAGCACAAGCTGCAGCAGGTCTTTCTCAACCTCTTCCTCAACGCCAAGGACGCCATGCCGAAGGGCGGCTGGCTGTCCGTGCGCACGGCCGTCGACGGCAAACACGTCGTTGCCGAAGTGGCCGACACCGGCTCGGGGATCCCGAACGAGTATCTCGCGCGGATCTACGACCCGTTCTTTACGACCAAGGCGATGAACCAGGGCACCGGCCTCGGTCTGTCGATCACGTACGGCATCGTGCGCGAGCACGATGGGGCGATCGATTGCGACAGCCAGGTGGGGCAGGGCACGCGGTTCGTGCTGTCGTTCCCACTGCCGCGGTCGCGGCCGGCGCTCGCGTCACGGCTCTGAACGCGGTATCGAAAGCAGGCAGCACCATGGCTCGCAGCGGTTCGGTCCTGGTCATCGACGACGAAGAAGTGATGCGCGAGATCCTGGAGGCGCTGCTCGGCCGCGAGGGGTATCGCGTGAAGCTGGCCTCGAGCGGCGAGGAAGGCCTCGACCTCGCGCGCTCGACCCAGTTCGACGCCGCGATCGTCGACGTGATGATGCCGGGCATCGACGGCATTGCGGTGCTCGAGGAGCTGAAGAAGATCGACGAAGATCTGCCCGTGGTCATGGTGACCGCGTTCGCGTCGGTCGAGACCGCGATCTCGGCGATGAAGCGCGGCGCCTTCGACTACATCACCAAGCCGTTCAAGAACGACGAGGTGATCGTGGTGATGCGCAATGCCGTCGAGCGGCGGCAGCTGGTGGCCGAGAACGCCGCCCTGCGCCAGAGCCTCCACGCCCAGGCGCAGAAGTTCTCGGGCATCATCGGCCGCAGCCCGCGCATGCGTCAGGTCTTCAACCTGATCATGCAGGCGGCGCCGAGCCGCTCGACGATCCTCATCACCGGCGAGAGCGGCACCGGCAAGGAGCTGGTGGCGCGTGCCATCCACGCCAACTCGCCGCGTGCCGATCGCGCGTTCGTCACCGTGAACTCGGGCAACCTGCCGCCGGACCTGCTCGAGTCCACGCTCTTCGGCCACGTGAAGGGCGCCTTCACCGGCGCGATCAACCCGAAGAAGGGGCTCTACGACCTCGCCGACAAGGGCAGCATCTTCTTCGACGAGATCGGCAACATTCCGCACGAGACCCAGGCCAAGCTGCTGCGGGTGATGCAGGAGCGGGAGTTCATGCGCCTGGGCGGCATCGAGACGATCCGCGTGGACGCGCGCATCATCGCCGCCACCAACTGCGACCTGAAGGAAATGGTGGACGATGGCCGGTTCCGCGAGGATCTCTATTACCGGCTGCACGTCATCAACGTCTACCTGCCGCCGCTGCGCGAGCGCAAGGACGACATCCCGCCGCTGATGCAGCATTTCCTCGAGAAGTACAGCGAGGAGAACGGCAAGCCCGATATCGAGCTGAAGCCGGAGGCGCTCGACCTGCTGATGGAGTACAGCTGGCCGGGCAACGTCCGCGAGCTCGAGAACGTCATCGAGCGCGCGGTGGTGCTGAGCTCCACCGCCAGCATCGGCGCCGATCTCATTCCCGACCACGTACGCACCGCGCCGAGCTTCCGGATTCCGAACTTCGTGGTGCCGCCCGAGGGGCTGTCGTTCAAGGACGTCATCACCAGCGTCGAGCGCCGGCTGATCGAGTCGACGCTCGAGGCCGCCGGCGGGGTGCAGAAGAAGGCGGCCGAACTGCTGAAGATCAAGCCGACGACGCTGAACGAGATGATCAAGCGCCACGACATCGGCTCGCGGCGGCGGAAGGGCCCGGCGTTCAGCGAGCAGGACGACGAAAACGACCCGCCCCGGTCGCGCACGACGACCGAGCTGACGCGGGAGTAGGGGCGGGTCGGGCGGGGTGAGGCGGGTAGGGTGGTTGGGTCAGGGCTCTTAGCCGCCTTATAGCGCGCGTCAGCGCGGCCCTACCCGCCTTACCCGCCTCCTGCCCGTTATCGTGCAGGCTTGATCCGTCCCAGCAGTCGCTCGAAGCGAGTCAGCACCGCGTCCCAGCGGTAGTGCTGGTCGACGTAGCGGCGCCCGGCCTCGCCGAGGCGTTCCCGCAGCTGCGGGTCGCGGGCGATCAGCCGCAGCATCTCCACGAACTCCTCGCGGTTCTCGTAGTAGAGCCCGCCGTTGGCGCGGCGGCAGTGCGCAACCGCGGCGGCGTTGCGCGCGCTGGCGAGGACGGGCGTGCCGACGGCCATGCTTTCGAGCACCGCCTGTGCCATCAGGTCGTCGGGTGACGGCGCGATGGTGAGATCGGCGGCTTCGAAGGCGATCATGCGCTCGCGCTCGGGCAGCATGCCCGCCTGCCGCAGGTACGGCTCGTCGGGCACGCGCATCATCTTCACGCCCATCAGCACCAGCGACACGTCGCCGTCAGTGGAGGCATAGCCGTCGAAGTACTCCAGCATCTCCTGGCAGCCGTTGTCGGGCTCGACGCGGCCGCCGTAGAGGGCGATGGGGCCGTAGAGGCGGTGGCGGCGGCGGAAGGGCATGCCGCGTCCGGCGAGGTACGACTCCTCGGTCATCGCCTCGGCCTCGCCGGGCACGTCCTCCTCGACCGGGATCACGTCGGAGGGATCCTGCTGGTGCCGCGGGTACGCCTGCTGCGGCGACGGCTCGACGCCGATGCCGACGAGCTCTTCGTGATGCGGCTGCACGTGCACGAAGGTGTGGAGCAGCCGCCGCTCGGAGGTGGAGAGCAGTCCGAGCGCGCGGGGCATCAGCAGCAACTCGGCCCAGAGGCCCAGCCGCAATGTCGCTTTGAGCTCGAGGTGCGGGAAGAGCACGCTGTGCTCGGGTGCCGTGGCCATCCCGAAGACCGTGGTCACGGTGTTCAGTCCGAAGAAGACCAGGGCGTCGTAGTTGCGGTGTTGCCGCTTGAGATGGTCGAGCAGCCCCGGCGCCCATGGGCCGCGCCGCCTCACCCAGTCGAGTTCCTCGGCCCGCGAGTGCGGCTCGGCGAGGAGGCGCGCGGCGAGGCGCGACAGGGCCGACGGATCGGGATCGCGTTCGGTGACCGGGAAGCGGCGGACGCGGACGCCCCGCACCCGGTCAGGCCCCTCCGGGTACTCGTTCTTCCACGTCCGCGAATCGCGCGCGCAGGTCGTCAGCACATCGATGTCGTGGCGATGGCCCGTGTGCTCGGCCAGCAGACGGCAGGCGTGCTCGGGTCCGGCGATGAGGTCTGCGCCGTAGCGCGGGGTGATGAACGCGAGTTTCACGACGCGGTCTCTCTCTTCCCGTCCGTCGGGACCGGCCCGCGCGGGGCCGCGTCCACGACAGCGGCGCCAGGCCGCGCGGTGCGCGGGCGGGCGGCCAGCCATCCCGGAAGCGGATCCATCCGGCCGGCCGGAGCGCCAGCCGCCAACCGCTCGAACATGTCCAGATAGGCACGCTCGATCACCGGCCACTCGTAGTGGGCGGTGTAAAACGCCCGTCCATTCTCGCCCAATTCGTCGGCCAGTGCCGGGTCGTTGAGCAGCGTGTCGAGCATCGCCTCGAATTCCCGCCCGTTCGAGTAGAACAGCCCGCCGTTGCTGCGCAAGCACTGGCCGGCGAGCACGTCGCAGCGGCCGTTGGCGAGCACGGGGACGCCGATCGCCCAGGCCTCGAGCATCACCATCGAGAGGCTCTCGAAATACGAGGGCATCACCAGCGCTTCGGCGCCCGCGAGCACGTCGTATTTGTCCTGATCGCTGACATAGCCCAGGTGCCGTATGCGCGGATGATCGGGGATCGGCAAGACCGGCGTGCCGATCAGCACGAGGTCGAGCGGGCGGTCGCATCGGGCGGCGTACTGCGAGAAGTAGTCGAAGAGCTCGGCGCACCCCTTGTTCACGTCGATGCGGCCTACGTAGAGCAGGTAGGGACGATCGAGGCCGAAGGCGGCGGCCGCGCGCGACGGGTCGATCGCCGCCGGAATCTGCGATCCGACGCCCACGGTCACCCCTGGCACATGGCCGGCGCCGTGGAGATCCTGGATGAGCGCGCGTTCTTCCGGCGAGTTGTACATGATGCCGCGGGCGCCGCGGAGCACCGGACCGAAGATCTGGAGGCCGAGCGCGGGATCGCGCTCGGTGGTCGGTACCAGCACCGCGTTGCCGGCCGCGGCGCGCGCGCCGTGAAACGCGGTGTGGTAGCGCAGGCTGAACAGGACCACGAAGTCGGACTCGGCCGCTACGTGGCGCACGCGCTCGATGAGCGCCGGACTCACCGGCCCCTGGCTGTCGAGCCAGGCCAGTTCGTCGGCCACCGAGTGCATCTCCTCGAACACGAGCGACGAGCGGCGCGCGAAGTCGCGCGGCTCGCGCTCGTGCGCGACGGGATAGCGCTCCACCGGGATGCCGTGGACGCGGGTTTCGCCTGCTGGATACTCGTTCTTCCAGGTCACGTAGTCGCGTGCACACGTCGTGAGCACGCGCACCTCCGCGTGGCCCGCCAGGTGCTCGGCGATGTACCGCGCGTGCAGCTCCGAGCCGCCGCCGATATCGGCGGCGTAGCGCTGCACGACGACGGCGAGCTTCACCGGTCGGACGGTTCGGACGACGGGGGCGTGGAGTCGGCCGGTGCAGCGCCGGGTGACTCCGGCGGTTCGAACGCGGGCGCGATGGGTGCCGGTGCCGTCGGACGCGCGGGCTCGACTCGCTCGAAGGGCTCGGGTGCGGCCTCCGCAGACGGTGCCGAAGGCGCCGGTTCGCCGGCGTCCGCAGGGGGTGGGGCGACTACGACGGATGCGGGCGAAAGTGGCACCGCGTCATCCGCCTCCGGCCCGTCGCCGTCGGGACCGTCGTCGAACGTGTCGTCGTCGCTCTCGGCGAGATCGGCTGCCGGCGCCAGGGCCGCGCCTCCGCCCGCCGTGTCACCGCCCGGCAGGTTGCCGCGCCGCCCACGCCGGCGCCGCCGCCGCCGCCGGCCTTCCGAGGCCTGCGCGTCGCCGCCGGCGCTGTCCGGCGATGGCCGCGCCGCGCCGGCAGGAGGCGCAACCGCGGGCGTATCGAACGTGCGGGCGGGGCTCGGGGGCGCCGCGGGCGGCGCCTCGAGTCCGCGAATGCGGCGCTCGGTGAAGTCGGCGCGCGCCGTGAGCGATTCGAGGCGCAGCGACAGGCTCTGCATCTCGATGCTGACCCGTGACACCTCGGTGACGAGCCGCTGCAGCACGGTGTAGTGCAGCGCGTTCCACTCCGCCTGCGCCCGCTCGCGCTCGGCTTCGCGCCGCGCCGCCTCGCGGTTGACGCGCACCTGAGCGTTCAGCGCGGCCGCGATCGGGTTGGGGTTGAAGAACAGCTTGAGCACCGGCGCGAGCAGCTTGCGCAGAAAGCGGAGCAACCCGTTGTGCGTGTCGTAGATCGTGTGATCCTCGAACGTATACGCGTCGGCAGGCTCGGCAGGCGCGAGATCGGCGGGCGCGCCAGCGGCCTTGCGCAGCTGGTCGAGCAAGCCCGGCTTCACCGTCCGCGGGTCGAGGATCGCCTCGAGCCGCCGCGCGGCCAGTTCCTGGATCTGCTGCGCCGAGAGATCGATGCCGTGGCGCTGGGCGATGCGCGCCTTGATGTCCTTGACGATCCGATCGACGTCGGCCTGTTCGACCTGTCCCGGCTCCTGGGCCTGCGCCTGGGCCTGGGGCGGTGGGGACGGCCGGCGGTCGCCCCGACGGTCCTGACCGCGGCGGCCACGATGGAAATGCTGGCGACGTCCGGAATGCGGGTGCTGGTCAGCTGCCATGTCGATCGGTAAGTATGGCCGAAATCCGATGGATTTCGCGCCCGGTTAGCCGCCCAGGCCCGTGTAGAGCACCGCCAGCACCGCCCCCACCCACAGCCCGACGCAGGCGAGCAGGGGCCGATCCGTCAGGAGCAGGTCGGAGGGATTGCCGCCGCCGCGCCGCTGGTGGACCAGGTACAGATACCGGAAGATGCCGTAGAGCACGAACGGAATCGTCAGCCCCAGCCGGTCGGAGCCGAGCCGCTCGGCCGTTTCGGAGCTGATGGTGTAGACACTGTAGGCGATCAGGGTGGACGCGGTGACGACGGCGATCATCTGGTCCAGCAAGTACGGGCTGTACTCCTGCAGGATCGGCCGGTGCCCGGCGGCCCCGTCGGCGAGCAGCGTCAGTTCGTGGCGTCGCTTGCTGAGCCCGAGGAAGAGGGCGAGCAGGGTCGTGCACACGAGCAGCCAGTGGCTGATGGGCACCCCGATCGCCACGGCCCCGGCGACGGCTCGGAGCACGAAGCCGCCCGCGAGCGTCAGCACGTCGATGATCACGTAGTGCTTGAGCGCAAGCGAGTAGGCCAGGAGCAGCGCCACGTAGGCGCCGGCCGTCATCGCCAGGGCGCGGTTCACGGCCGCGGCGGCCGTCAGACAGGCGACTGCCAGCAGCGCCGATGCGGCGAGCGCGACCGCCGGAGACAGGGCGCCCGAGGCGACGGGCCGCAAGCGTTTGATCGGATGCTGGGCGTCGGCGGCGCGATCGATCACGTCGTTGATCAGATACACCGCACCCGAGAGGCCGCAGAAGATCACGAAGGCCGCAAGGGCCGGCACCCAGGCGTCGCGGTCGATCAGGCGTCCGCTGAAGCCGAGGCCGGCAAAGACCAGCAGGTTCTTCGTCCACTGTTGCGGGCGCAGGGACTGGACGACGAGCCGCGCGGGCGAGGCGTGCAGTCGGCCGTGCGGAGACGCCACGGATGGCCGGCCGGGCGGCCTACTTGGCGACGGTGAAGCTGCGCACCGCGTCCGCCTCGTTGTCGTAGGTCTCGAACACGGTGAGGAGCTTGGTGATGGCCAGCAGGTCTTCGATGCGCTTGGTGAGGTTGAGGAGGCGCATCGTGCCGCCCTGGCGCTTGACGGTCGTGTAGGTGCGCACGACCTCACCCAGCCCGGCGCTGTCGATGTACGGCACGTCCGCCAGGTTCAGGACGAGCTGCTTGTGGCCCTGGAGTACGAGGCTGTTGATCTTGTCCTTGAGAATCTCGTCGCCCTCGCCCAGCGTCATCTTGCCCTTGAGGTCCAGGATGATGACATCGCCTGCGGCTCGTTCCTCGATCTGCATAGGTCCTCGGAGTCGATCGGATGCGTCGGAAAGCCCAGAATTCTAGCACGTGGGGCAGGAGGGTCCTGGCGTCGCCTGGCTTAGACACCAGAGGCGGGAGTTTGGCCTGAATCGGACGAAAAAGCAGGCAAGGCCGCGCCGGGACGGACGAAAAAGGGGGCCAAGCGTTGCGCTTGGCCCCGGCGTCTGGCGAACTCGACCGACGATCCGACGGGCGCGACCGGGGAAGTTCCCTGCGGCTTATACGCCGCTTGCCCCCGCGAACTTCCTCTGCTGGAAGCATTCCTTGCAGAAGATCGGGCGGCCTTGAGTGGGGCGGAACGGAACCGTTGTTTCCTTCCCGCACGCCGAGCACGTCGCCTGTGTTTCAACGCGCTCCCTGCCGTATCCTTCGCCGCGCCCGCCGCTCGGGCTCGACAACGTCCGGCTGGCCCTCTTGGCCTTGCATGACTTGCAACGCTTGGGTTCGTTCTTGAACTGCTTGTCAGCGAAGAAGAGCTGCTCGCCCGCCGTCCA
>Ga0070675_100000516_pt1 | contig 26327 bp, 22 predicted proteins | sample KBSM43metaG_FD_65343 | JGI IMG/M metagenome (GOLD analysis project Ga0070675, IMG submission 65343) | Miscanthus rhizosphere microbial communities from Kellogg Biological Station, Michigan, USA - KBS M4-3 metaG | ecosystem: Host-associated > Plants > Roots > Rhizosphere > Soil ... | reverse complement strand
AGGATAACTTGCCCGAGATCCTCGAGCACCGTCGCAACCGCCAAAAGGTTCCGTTCGTCATCGTCGACCAGGAGGACGCGCGGCCGCGGTGCCTCGATCGACATACGCATATCGTCGATCGTCCCGGACGTCTTCGGGAACTCTCCCACGGGCCCATTCATCTCCTTACTCGGCAGCCGCCAGCGGAATGGAACCGGCCCCAGTTGAGACATCCCTTGCTCGGGCCACCCAGACCCGGAGAAGAGCCAGCAAGAGCTCAATGTCGACTGGCTTGGCGATGTAATCCGATGCACCTGCATCGAGACACTTTTGCCGGTCGCCCTTCATTGCCTTCGCAGTCACAGCAATAAGCGGCAGGTCCGACAGATCCGGCTTGCTCCGGATCTGCCGCATCGTTTCGTAGCCATCCATCTCGGGCATCATGATGTCGATCAACGCGACATCGACGCCGGGCGTTTGTTCGAGGATGAGAATACCGTCCTTCCCCCTTTCGGCGTGCAGAACTTCCACGTCGTGGCTTTCCAGAACGCTCGTCAGCGAGAAGATGTTTCGTATGTCGTCATCAACGATGAGGACCTTGGCGCCCGCCAGCTCCGGCAAAGGACGGCTTGCAGGAAGTGCGGCGTCCACTTTCTTCCGCCGCTTCGGCTTCTGGCGCTCCGCCTCCTCGACGAGAGGCTTGAAGATGCTCACGAGCTCGGCTCGCTCGGCCGGCTTCTCGGTGACCCCTGACGCTCCCATACCGATCACTGAACGACTGCGGTCCGCACCCGAAATGACATGGATCGGGATGTGCTTGGTCTCCGGGTCGTGCTTGAGAAGATCGAGCAGGACGAAGCCGTCGATGTCCGCCAAACCCAAGTCCAGCGTAATCGCCGTGGGCTGCAACTTGCGAGCCATGTTGAGCGTGCCGGCGCCAGCTGTTGAGACCACGCCCTTGAGGTTCGCTTCATGCGCCGCATCCAGAAGGATGGAGGCGAAGGTCGGATCGTCCTCGACGATCAGGACGAACGCATCCTTGCCGAGCTGGTCGCGGTCGTCGTTGACCTCGAAGCCGGTTGGAAGCGCCGTAGGCACGATCGCTCCGCTATTATCATAGCGAGCCGGCGTCGTGCCTGCCGAGCTCGCCGACACTTCGGCCTCAAGCGGGACGTACAGGGTGAAAGTCGATCCCTCGCCCGGCTTTGACGTGACCTGCAGCTCGCCGCCGAGCAGACGCGCGATTTCGCGGCTGATCGACAGGCCAAGGCCGGTGCCTCCGTATTTGCGGCTCGTCGTGCCGTCCGCCTGCTGGAAGGCCTCGAAGATGAGCTTCTGCTTATCTTCGGGAATGCCGATCCCGGTGTCGATCACGGCAATCTCGATTGCCCGGTCCGCGTTCCTCAGCACAGGATGGTTCGGGCTCCATCCGCTATCGGCACAGCGAACCCCAAGCGTGACACTGCCGCGCGATGTGAATTTGAACGCGTTCGACAACAGGTTGAGAACGATTTGCTGCAGCCTCTTCTCGTCGGTGCGGATTGTCTGCGGCAGCTTGCCCTCGAACCTGACGTTGAAGTCGAGACCCTTGTCGGCGGCAAGCTGGCGGAAAGTCCGCTCCATGTGCTGCTTAAGGTGCTCAACGGGCATCTCGCCAACCTCAATCGACACCGTTCCGGACTCGATCTTGGACAGATCGAGGATGTCGTTGATGAGGTTGAGGAGGTCTGATCCGGCCGAATTGATGGTCCTCGCGAACTCGACCTGCTTGTCGTTCAAATTACCCTGCGCATTGTCGGACAGCAGCTTCGACAAGATGAGCAGCGAGTTGAGCGGCGTGCGCAGCTCGTGCGACATGTTGGCAAGGAACTCGGACTTGTACTTGGACGTAAGCGCAAGCTGTTCGGCCTTCTCCTCGACCGCCCGCCGCGCCATTTCGATTTCGATGTTCTTCGCTTCGACCTGCTTCTTCTCGTTCTCGAGAAGCTGCGCTTTTTCCTGAAGCTCCTCGTTGGTCGCATGCAGCTCCTGCTGCTTGCGGGTGAGCTCGGTCTGGCGCGCCTGAAGCTCCTGCGTCAGCAGCTGCGACTGCTTGAGCAAGCCCTCGGTGCGCATGGTCGCGGCAATCGTGTTCAACACGATGCCGACCGACTCCATAAGCTGATCGAGGAAGCTCTGGTGGGTCTCGTTGAACTCATTAAACGAAGCGAGTTCGATCACGGCTTTGACTTCGTCTTCGAACAGGGCCGGCAGGATGCTGACGCTAGCCGGGTTTGACTGGCCGAGGCCGGAACCGACGCGAATGAAGTCGGGCGGCACGTCCTTCAAGAGGATTGGACGACGGTCGGCGGCAGCCTGTCCGATCAGGCCTTCGCGAAGCTGGAACTCCTGCTTCAGCTGATCCTGGCTTTCGGCGCCGTAGCTCGCCACCAGCTCCAGCTTCGTCTCATCCTCTTCACGCTTGGTGACGTAGAAAACACCGTATTGGGCGTTCACCAGCGGTGCGAGCTCCGACATGATCAAGTTCGACACGGTGGCGAGGTCGCGTTCGCCCTGAAGCATGCGCGAGAAACGGGCGAGGTTGGTCTTCAGCCAGTCCTGCTCCGCATTCTTGAGCGTCTGTTCCTTCAAGTTGAGGATCATCTCATTGATGTTGTCCTTGAGCGCGGCCATCTCGCCCTGCGCCTCGACGGCAATGGAGCGCGTAAGGTCGCCCTTGGTCACCGCAGTGGACACTTCGGCGATCGACCGGACCTGGTTGGTCAGGTTGGCAGCGAGCTGGTTCACGTTGTCGGTAAGGTCGCGCCACAGGCCGGCGGCGCCAGGCACGCGGGCCTGACCGCCCAGCTTTCCTTCGATGCCGACTTCGCGAGCCATGTTCGTGACCTGGTCGCCGAACGTCGAAAGCGTATCGATCATGAAGTTGATCGTGTCGGCCAGCGCCGCGATCTCGCCCTTCGCATCGAGCGTCAGCTTCCGCTTGAGGTTGCCCTGCGCCACGGCGGTCACAACCTCGGCGATACCGCGCACCTGGTTGGTGAGGTTGGTCGCCATCAGGTTCACGTTGTCCGTGAGATCCTTCCACGTACCGCCGACGCCCGGCACCTGCGCCTGTCCGCCGAGGCTCCCCTCGGTGCCGACCTCGCGAGCCACACGGGTCACTTCCGATGCAAAGCCGTTGAGCTGGTCCACCATGGTGTTGATGGTGTTCTTGAGGGCGAGGATCTCGCCCTTCACGTCCACGGTGATCTTCCTCGACAAGTCCCCCTTGGCGACGGCAGTGGTCACGTCGGCGATGTTGCGCACCTGGCCGGTCAGATTGTCGGCCATCAGGTTCACGTTATCGGTAAGGTCCTTCCAGGTTCCTGCGACACCCCGCACCTGCGCCTGACCACCAAGCTTGCCTTCCGTACCCACCTCGCGAGCAACGCGGGTCACTTCCGAAGCGAACGAGTTCAGCTGGTCCACCATCGTATTGATGGTGTTCTTGAGCTCCAGGATCTCGCCCTTCACGTCGACCGTGATCTTCTTCGAAAGGTCGCCGCTGGCCACCGCAGTCGTCACCTCGGCGATGTTGCGCACCTGGCCCGTGAGGTTCGCAGCCATCGCGTTCACATTGTCGGTGAGGTCTTTCCAGGTGCCGCCGACGCCTTCGACCTGCGCCTGACCGCCGAGGCGGCCCTCGGTGCCCACTTCGCGCGCCACACGGGTAACTTCGGAAGCGAATGAGTTCAGCTGGTCCACCATGACGTTGATGGTGTTCTTGAGCTCGAGGATCTCCCCCTTCACGTCGACCGTGATCTTCTTCGACAAGTCGCCCAGCGCCACGGCCGTGGTGACCTCGGCGATGTTGCGGACCTGACCGGTCAGGTTCGCCGCCATGAGGTTCACATTGTCTGTAAGGTCCGCCCAGGTGCCGCCGACGCCTTCGACTTGCGCCTGACCCCCAAGCTTCCCTTCCGTGCCCACTTCGCGAGCGACGCGCGTCACTTCAGACGCGAAGGCGTTCAGCTGATCCACCATCGTGTTGATGGTGTTCTTGAGCTCGAGGATCTCCCCCTTCACGTCGACCGTGATCTTCTTCGACAAGTCGCCCTTCGCCACCGCGGTCGTCACCTCCGCGATGTTGCGCACCTGGCCAGTCAGATTGCCGGCCATGAGGTTCACGCTGTCGGTCAAGTCGGCCCAGGTGCCGGCGACGCCTTCCACCTGCGCCTGACCGCCGAGCTTTCCTTCCGAACCCACTTCGCGGGCCACGCGCGTCACCTCGGACGCAAAGGAATTGAGCTGGTCCACCATGACGTTGATGGTGTCCTTCAGCTCCAGGATTTCGCCGCGTACGTCGACGGTGATCTTCTTCGACAAGTCGCCGCGGGCCACGGCGGTCGTCACTTCGGCGATGTTGCGCACCTGACCCGTGAGGTTCGCCGCCATCAGATTCACGTTGTCGGTGAGGTCCTTCCAGGTGCCGGCGACGCCGGGGACCTGCGCCTGGCCGCCGAGGTTTCCTTCGGTGCCGACCTCACGGGCCACGCGAGTAACTTCCGATGCGAAGCCGTTGAGCTGATCCACCATGGTATTGATGGTGTTCTTGAGCTCCAGGATCTCGCCCTTCACGTCGACGGTGATCTTCTTGGACAAGTCGCCGCGAGCCACTGCAGTCGTGACTTCGGCAATGTTGCGCACCTGGCCGGTCAGGTTTTCGGCCATCAGGTTCACGTTGTCGGTGAGGTCCTTCCAAGTGCCGCCGACGCCTTCCACGCGGGCCTGGCCGCCGAGCTTGCCCTCGGTACCGACTTCGCGGGCGACGCGTGTCACCTCCGATGCGAACGCGTTCAGCTGGTCCACCATGACGTTTATGGTGTTCTTCAGCTCCAGGATCTCGCCCTTCACCTCCACGGTGATCTTCTTCGACAAGTCGCCGCGGGCGACTGCAGTCGTCACTTCGGCGATGTTGCGCACCTGACCGGTCAGGTTGGTCGCCATGGCATTCACGTTGTCGGTGAGATCCGCCCAGGTTCCCGCGACGCCCTTCACGCGCGCCTGGCCGCCGAGCTTGCCTTCCGTGCCCACTTCGCGAGCAACGCGGGTAACTTCGGACGCGAACGAGGCGAGCTGCTCCACCATCGTGTTCACGACCTTGCCGATGCGCAGGAATTCGCCGCGAAGCGGACGGCCGTCGATTTCGGTGGTCATGGATTGCGAAAGGTCGCCCTTGGCGACTGCACCGATCACGCGCGAGACCTCCGCCGTCGGCTGGACCATGTCGTCGATCAGCTCATTTACCGCGCGAAGCTTGCTGTCCCAGCCGCCAGTGGCACCGCGGACGCGTGCCCGCTGGGTGATCTTTCCTTCTTTGCCGACAACCTTGGAGAGGCGATCGAACTCCTGGGTGATCGCCTCATTCATGCCCACGACCTCGTTGAAGAGGCTGGCGATCTCGCCATCCACTCCGTCGACGTCTTCCGGAAGGCGGACGCTGAAGTCACCGCGACGCAGTGCCCGAAGAGCACTGACGAGCTGGCGGCGATCGATAAAGTCCCGCTGCGTTTGAACGTTCACTCTACTCTCCGGTCGGCTCTCCCCCCGCCCGGTTACAAAACATGCAGCCCCCCGGCTGCACGCACGATTAGAAAGCAGAATAGTTGCCGCTTCCTAAATGAACAGTGCTCTATATCTTCGCTCCGCTCAAGAGTTGCAAAAGCCCGTTTCAGGTCGCTACGGGCAGTGCAATGTTCGGTCGAAGCAGCCTCATCTTTAAGTGGTGAACCCCTCCGACGACCTCATGCGGTTCATCCGGTCGAGCTTCCGGTCCGTTTGGGGGCTTGAGCTGCTGTTGATTCTGAAACGCGAGCAGCGAACATGGTCGCGGACTGAGCTGGTGTCGACGATGCGCGCCAGTGAGCTTGTCGTCAGCAAAGCGCTCGACGGTCTGGTCGCGGCGGGGCTCGCATCCGTCGACGACCAGGGGGTCGAATATATGCCGATCAACGATAACCTCGCTGAGTGCGTCGATCAGCTGGAAAAGCAGTACGCCGTCCGCCCGGACGCAGTCCGGCGCGCCATCGTCTCGACTGCATCGAGCGGTTCCACCGCGTTCGCCGACGCATTCAGGCTTCGGAAGGACTGAGAATGGGCGAATTATTTCCCGCCATCGTCTACGTCCTCTGCTTCTTCACCAGCACGGCTTGCGCCTGGTTGCTCGGCCGAAGTTATCGGCGCTCGAGGGTTCGCTTGCTCTTCTGGAGCAGCGTCTGCTTCTCCTTCCTCGCGGCGAACAATTTGCTGCTGGTGCTCGACCTCGTCGTATGGCCGCAGCCGGAGTTCGATCTCCGGGTGCCGCGTGTGCTCCTCGCGCTCGCAGCTGTGCTGTCGCTGATCTGGGGTTTTGTCTGGCAGGTCGAGGAGGAGTGATTCGGTGACGCTTTACGACTTCCTCTCCGGCGCCGTGTCGTTCGGGTTCTTCGTATGTGGGCTATTCTTCCTGCGATATTGGAAGCGCTCGCGCGACGAACTCTTCCTGACCTTCGCACTCGCATTCGCGCTCCTGGGCGCGGGTCAAGCGATCCTGGCGCTGGCCAGCATTCCAACGGAAGACCGCAGCTCGCTCTACCTAATTCGCCTCACGGCCTTCCTGCTGATCTTGTTCGCAATCTATCGGAAGAACAGGGCGGCGAGCAGTTAAAATGCCGCTGCCGAAGCCATTCTTCTGACTGCGGGTGGCCTGTGGTGCCCAGGAGAGGACTCGAACCTCCACGTCCCAGAGGACGCCAGCACCTGAAGCTGGTGCGTCTACCAATTCCGCCACCTGGGCACATTCAAGCTGCGATTTCAGCTGGTAGGCGGCGCCATGTGGCGGCGCAGGCTACCCTTGTCAATTCCCGTTCGAGGCCGTTGCCGCGCCGTCCCGCTCATAGTCGAGGATATCCCCGGGCTTGCAGTCCAGCGCCTCGCAAATCGCCTCGAGGGTCGAAAAGCGAATCCCTTTCACCTTGCCTGACTTGAGCAGGGATAGATTGGCCTCGGTGATGTCGATTTTCGACGCGAGGTCCTTTGAGCGCATCTTCCTCAAAGCAAGCATCACGTCGAGCCGAACGACCACGGGCATCATACGATCTCCCGCATTTCCTCGTCGATTGCGCGGGCGCGCTCTAGCAGCCGTGCAACGAGGAAGAAGATCAGGGTGATGCCGATGGTCAAAAGATCGCGAAGCTGAAGCTTGAACGCGAAGGTATGCTCAGCATCAGGGCCGTTGATGAGCGCCATGATTATGGGCGCCACGATCCAGATGATCGCCACGATCAGGAGCCAGAGGGCGAACGAGCGAAACGCGCCGACGACGCGCGCTGAAAATAGATCGCCCGCGGCAATCGCCCCAAGCATCCTACCGAGGTGCCAAAGCGCAATACTGACCAGAACAATGGTCGCGTCGGCCACGATTCTGGGTGAGCCGGAGAGCTCCGGATCCGATTTCGCCTGCACCTTCAGAAAGCCGAGATCCAAGCCGAAGCGGCCGGCAAGGTAGATTGCGATTATAGAGCCCCAGGCAATCCAGACCGCCCAGCGAAGCCGAAACGCAGTCCTTGCGATGCTCGAGCGACCCATCTTGACTCCGTTATTGTTTTACGATAATTCATAGCTGTCTTTCGATACTGATATAAAGGCAAACAGAATGAAACGCCATATCCGAATCGGGTTTGCTCTTACAGCTTTCGGGGCCAGCGCCCTGCTCTACCCCTGCTTTGCAGCCGCGCAGGTCGAACAGATCGCGACGCCGCAGGTGGCCGCCGTTCCCGGTGCCTCGGCCGATATCCCCTTCGAGCTCTTCCGCGGCAGCCGCATCGTGCTCAATGGACGCGTCAACGGCGTGGACACCCCCATGCTACTCGACAGCGGTGCAGGGGTGACGACGCTCGACGACGATTTCGCGAGGAAGATCGGCCTGAAGCGCGGCAAGAAGGTCGATGCCGAAGGCGCGGGCGGAAGCGAACAGGGCGAGCTGGTTCAGAATGTCACCATCGAGGCGGGCAATCTGAAGCTCAGCGGCGTGACGGTTCTCGTCCTCGATCTCGAGAAGATCGAGAAAGGCATCGGGCGGCCAATCCCGGCGGTCCTTGGGCGCGAAGTCTTCATGAACAGCGTCATGGGAGTTGACTTCGACAAGCAGGTCCTCACCCTGTCGCCTTCGAACGGTTTTGCAGCTCCCAGTAGAGCCACCGAGGTCAAGCTGACGCGCGACAGCTTCACCCATTTCCTCCCCGTCTCCATTGATGGGCTTCCGCCGGTTGAAGCAGCTTTCGACCTCGGTAACGGCGGCGCGATCAGCGTGTCAGCGGAATATTTCAAGAAGACACCGGAGCTTGCGAAGTTGCCTTACGCGGTCGGTCTTAGCGGCGGTGTCGGCGGACTCCATGAGAACCGGCGAGTGACACTTCCGAAGGTCACCGTCGGCGGGGTGAGCCTCGACCAAGTGCCGGCCGACCTCGGCTCTTTCGAAGGTGGTCCCTACAAGGACCGGGTCAATGCCGGAATCCAGCTGTTCAAACCCTTCCACCTCACGCTCGACCTCGGCCATGATCGGCTGTGGCTCCAGCGCACAAAGGCACCGGTCGAATTTCCGAAGGATCGCGCAGGAATCTTCGTCACTTTGGAGGACGACCATTTCAACGTGATGCACGTGTCACCCGGAAGCCCCGCCGACAAGGCGGGCTTGAAGAAGGGCGACAAGCTTGTCTCGATCGACGGCCAGCGCGTCGGGCCCGGCTTCTACGCGTCGAAGCAGGCAAACTGGGCAAAGGATGCCGCCGGCACCAAGGTCGCGATCGCCAAGGCCGACGGACAGGCCGTAACGCTGGTCCTCGCCGACTATTTCTAATGAGCAGGGCGGCTCGCCCCAGGCGGGCCGCCACCCACCTTCTCCAGCTTGTCATCGGGTCTGGCGAGCCTTAGTGCCGCGGCCAATGATCGATCGCGATTACAAGCTGGTCACCGTCTTCGGCGGCAGCGGTTTCATTGGCCGTTACGTCTGCGAGGAACTGCTGGCCGCCGGGGTCCGGATCCGCGTTGCGAGCCGCGACCCGCGCAGCGCCTATTACATCCAGCCTTTGAGTCAGGTTGGCCAATTGGGCCTCGTCCGAGCCGACATCACGAACCGGGATTCCGTACGGGCGGCCGTCGACGGCGCGGATGCGGTCGTCAATCTGGTCGGCTCCTTCACGAACATGGCGAAGGTCCACTCCACGGGCGCGGCCAATATCGCCGAAGCCGCGCGAGATTCCGGAGCGAAGCAGCTCGTCCACATCTCGGCCATGAGCGCAGACCAGGGCAGCGATGCCGGATATTCGCGGACGAAGGGCCAAGGCGAGAACGCGGTTCGCAAGGCGTTCCCGGACGCCACGATCATCCGCCCTTCGATCGTTTTCGGCTCGGAGGATCAGCTTACCAACCAGCTCGCGGCCATGTCGCGCCTGCTGCCGGTTGTGCCCGTGATCGCGGGCAAGTGCCGTTTTCAGCCGGTGTTCGTGGAAGACCTGGCAAAGGCGATTGCCGCCGCGGCGGTCAATCCGGCCGCCCATGCCGGCAAGACCTACGAGATCGGCGGGCCACAAGTCTTCACCATGCGCGAGCTTACCCAGCAAATCCTGGCGGCAGCCGGACGGGACACGGCACTTGCCGACGTTCCCGCACCCATAGCCTCGCTCATCTCCTGGTTCGGGTTCCTTCCCGGCGCTCCACTCACGCGCGACCAGTGGCTGATGCTTCAACGGGACAATGTGGCAAGCGAGGGCGCTCCCGGCCTGGAGGCGTTTGGAATCAAACCAACGCCCTTCGCTGCGGTCGCTCCCGGATGGCTCGGCATGTACGGCGGCAACCGCTTCGCACGGCGCCGCGTGAATCTCACGGCCAACACCTAGAGCATGCCAATCCTTTTGATCGCGATCATCCTCGGCATCGTCGAGGGCGTCACCGAGTTCCTGCCGGTTTCCTCGACCGGCCACCTTATCCTTGCGACTGAGCTTCTCGGCTTCGACGCCGAGAAATGGGCGGCTTTCAACGTCATCATCCAGCTGGGTGCAATCCTCGCCATCGTCGTCCTTTATTGGCGGACTTTCTGGGCTGTCCTCGAAGGCCTGATCCGCAACAATCCGATGTCCTGGCGTTTCATCCGAAACGTCCTGATCGGATTCCTGCCTTCGGCGATCATCGGCATTATCTTGATCAGCAAGATCGAGATGCTGCTCGGCAATGCGGAGGTCGTGGCCTGGGCATTGATCGGCGGCGGTATCGCCATCCTGATCATCGAAAAGTTCGCGAAGCCCGGAGCGATCGTTGGTGTCGCGGAAATGCCGCTGAAGACCGTGCTCGGCGTCGGCTTCATTCAATGCCTGGCGATGATTCCAGGCGTGAGCCGTTCAGGAGCGACGATCCTCGGTGGGCTTTCCCTCGGCGTAGAGCGACGGACGGCAGCGGAGTTCAGCTTTTTCCTCGCCATCCCGACGATGGTCGGAGCGACGACGCTGGAGCTGGTGAAGCATCATGACACCCTGCTCTCCGGTGCAAGCGGCGTCGGCTTCGGGACGGTTGCCGTCGGCTTCGTCGTCAGCTTTGTCGTTGCAATCGTGGTGGTGAAGGGCTTCATCCACTACATCTCGCGGCACGGCTTCGCCCCGTTTGCCTGGTACCGCATTGCCGCCGGAGTAGCCGCTCTCGCCTGGCTCGCCGCGCGCTGATTCATCTGCCGTTCATCTGCGGCTAAGCTCCTGCGGCGCAAGACGAATGTATCGATTTCCGGGATCCGCACGATGCGTCTTCACTTGTTCGCTCTTCCGCTCGCAATCATTGCAGCTCCAGTTCCGGCCCAGTCGGCGCCGCGCGCTGACGGACCGTCCGCCGACGAGATGCGTCTCCCGCCCGAAATGAGCGATCCGCGCCTCGCAGACCGGCTGGTCGACACTTTGCAGGTGTTGTCGAAGACATTTCTTTCGATCCCCACCGGGGAAGTGGAAGCGGCGCTCGAGGGTCGGCCGGTGACGGCCGCAGATCGGACCCGAACCGTTGCCAGCGAGACCGGCCTCACCCAGCGCGAGCTCAACCGGCAGATCGAAGAAAGCCGCCCGGCCATGCACGGTGCACAGAAGGCGCTCATTGCCGCGATCCCGGCAATGATGAAGGGTTTCGCCGAGGCCCAGAACGAATTGGAGAAGGCTGCCGCAAATATGCCTCAGCCGGGCTATCCTAAGCGGTAGACGAGGCCGCCAGCGCCGTTAAAGCTGCCTGCAATGTGGCAGCTATTCCAATTTCCGTTATGCCCCTTTTCCCGGAAGGTCCGGCTTGTGCTCGCCGAAAAGGGCATTGCCGCCGAGTTGGTGCGCGAGAACCCCTGGGAACGCCGCGACGAGTTCATTGACCTGAATCCCGCTGGCGAGACGCCTGTCATCGTCGATGCCGACCAAGGCATCACGTTGATCGGGTCTCAACCCATCGTCGAGTATTTCGATGAGACGGTCGACCGAATGCCGATGATACACGGCAATGCCGTCCTTCGCGCCGAGATCCGCAGGCTCACGCAATGGTTCGACGAGAAGCTGTTTCGTGAGGTCGTCGAGCCGCTGATGCACGAGCGGATGCGCAAGCGGCTCGTCAGCCGAGAAAGCCCTGACACGCGGATTCTCCGCGAGGCGATGCGGATCGCTAACGGGCATCTTGATTATGTCGACTATCTTCTCGACCACCGCCGCTGGATGGCCGGCCCGGGCCTCAGCCTTGCCGACTTCGCAGCTGCCGCGCACCTCAGCGTGATCGACTATCTTGGGGCGCTCGATTGGCGCGGGCACAAACAGACGAAGGACTGGTACGCTGTTATGAAGTCGCGGCCGAGCTTCCGGCCGTTGCTAGGCGAACGCATGGAAGTAATCGTCCCGCCAGCCCATTACGATAAGGTCGACTTCTGAGGACGGCCAAGCGCATTGCACTCATCGCAGCGATCCTGCTGCTCGTCCTGATTGCCGTTCTCGCCTTCAACACGCTCCGCCTCGCGCCTGAGCCTCTGGGCCAGCCGCCGTCCCCACTGCCAGTCGACACGGCAGCCGTTCAACGGCTCTCCGAAGCCATTCGCATCCCGACCGTTTCCGGGGAGGAGGCGAACGCCCCGTCCGAAGCAATCGCCGCCCTCCACGCATTTCTGGAGCGCAGCTTCCCGCTGGTTCACGCACAGCTGAAGCGAGAGGAGATGGCCGGCGGGAGCTTGCTCTTCACCTGGCCGGGCAGCGACCCTTCGGCACCTGCCCTGCTCCTTTGTGCGCACCAGGATGTCGTTCCGGTCGAGTCCGGCAGCGAGCACAAATGGAGCGCCCCGCCGTTTAGCGGAGCGATCGCCGACGGATTCGTCATCGGCCGAGGCACGATCGACGACAAGGGCTCGCTCATGGCGATCCTCGAGGCGACGGAGACGCTGCTCGGGCGCGGATACCGGCCGCGGCAGACGATCTATCTCGCGTTCGGCCATGATGAAGAACGAGGAGGATCCGGCGCCGCAGCGATGGCTGCGTCGCTAAGACAGCGCGGCGCGAATATCGGACTGGCGCTCGACGAAGGTTATGCGGTTCTCGATGGAGTCATTGCCGGTGCTCACGCGCCGATCGCGATGGTTGGCATCGCCGAGAAGGGTTACGTTTCGGTCGAGCTCGCGGCGAGCGGAGAAGGCGGCCACAGCTCAATGCCGTCCGACGACAATGCGGCTGTCCGCATCGCGCGCGCCGTAGAGCGGATCGCCCAGCATCAGATGCCGGCCCGGACGCAGGGGCCGACGGGCCTCATGCTGGATGGAATCGCGCCTTATTCGGACATAATGATGCGGGTCGCGCTGGCGAACCTTTGGCTCACCCGCCCGCTCGTCGAGCACCAGTTCCTGTCCGTGCCAAGCACGGCAGCAGCGATCCGAACGACCAGCGCTCCGACGATCATCGATGCCGGGACGAAGGACAATGTGCTGCCGCAGACGGCGCGGGCAGTAGTCAATCACCGCATCCTGCCGGGAGATACGGTCGAAAGCGTGCTCGCTCATGATCGCCGCGTCATCGACGACGCTCGCGTGCAAGTCCGACCGCTCAACATTCAGCAAAACCCGAGCAGACCGGTCTCACCCGACAGCGCCGAGTTCCGACACCTCAAATCGGTGATCCGCACGAGCTTCCCGGAGGCGGCGGTCGCGCCCGGCCTCGTCGTCGGAGCGACCGACGGCCGGCATTACGAGGGCCTTGCACGAGCGGTCCTCCGCTTCGCTCCCGTCACGATGCGGAAGGGCGACCTCACACGCTTCCACGGCAATGACGAGCGGATCGCAATTGCCGACTATATGCGGGCCATCGCCTTCTACGAACGCCTGATCAGCGCGTCGCCGCGATGAGATAATTGAGCCGGAGATCCTCGCTGAGGTGAAGGCCTCTCGTTGGGCTCCAGGCTATACCCTCAACGTCCAGGCAATTCAGCCCGGCATTGGCCATCAAGGACTTCATCTGCTCAGGCGCAATGAACTTGGCGAAATCGTGCGTCCCCTTCGGAACCATGCCGACGCCTTCCGCCAGGGTAATCGTGATCAGCCGCGACCAGTTTGTCGCATTCGGCGTCGACAGGATCAGGAGACCGCCGGGAGCGAGGCGCCGCGAGAGCGAGTTCAGGAAGGCCTGCGGCTCGGCAGTGTGCTCGATCACTTCCATCGCCGTGATCAGGTCGAACTCGCCGTCGAGATTTTCGATCGCCGTGACACGGTAATCGATCGACAGGCCCTGCCCCGCGGCGTGATCGCGAGCGGCCGCGATTAGCTCTTCAGCCGGATCGATCGCCGTTACCTCTGCCCCAAGGCGCGCTAATGGTTCCGCCAACAGGCCAGCCCCGCATCCAACGTCGAGCGCGCGCTTGCCTTCGAGTGGGCGCCGGCCGCACTCGTCGCACTGCCAATGCTGATCGATCCAGTCGCGGATATAGGCGAGCCGCACCGGATTGAGCTTGTGCAGCATCGCCTCGGGCCCACGCGGATCCCACCAGTCGCCTGCGTGCGATGCGAACTGCTCAATCTCCGCCTGAACGACGCTCGTGGTCGCTCGGGTCAAGCCCTCACTCGTGCTTGTCTCAGCCATGAGCCACCCCTAACAGGGCGCCGCTTCAACGACCAGAACAGGGATCAGCTTGCCCCGTATCGTCATGAAATTCGGCGGCACGTCGATGGCGGGCATCGAGCGCATCCGCAACGTCGCAGAGCGCGTTCGGCGCGAAGCGGCGTCCGGGAACGAGGTACTGGTCGTTGTTTCGGCCATGGCCGGCGAGACCGATCGGCTCGTGCAGCTCTGCCGTGAGGCATCGGCACTGAGCGATCCCAAGGAATATGACGTGGTCGTCGCCAGCGGCGAACAGGTGACATCGGGCCTCCTCGCGATGACGCTTCAGAACATGGGCGTGAAGGCCCGCAGCTTCATGGGCTGGCAGCTCGTTCGCGCCTCGGGCGTCCACGGCAATGCCCGCGTTGAAGCCATCGAATCCGCAACCCTCGACGAGGCGCTCAAAGGGGGGACGGTCGCAGTCATTCCCGGTTTTCAGGGCGTCAGCGAAGATGGCCGTGTTGCCACGCTCGGCCGCGGGGGATCAGACACGTCCGCTGTCGCCATCGCCGCGGGCGTGAAGGCCGACCGGTGCGACATCTACACCGACGTGGACGGCGTCTACACGACCGACCCGCGCATCGTGCCGAAGGCGAGCAAGCTCAACCAGGTGACGTTCGAGGAGATGCTTGAGCTTGCGGGCGTCGGCGCGAAAGTGCTGCAGGTCCGCTCGGTTGGCCTTGCCATGCGCGAAAACCTGCCCTTGCGCGTTCTGTCGGCATTCGAAGACAAGGCGGGCACCGATATCGTCGCCGAGCTTTCTGGAGCGGAAATGGAAAGAAATCTCATTGCCGGCATCGCGGCCGACCGGAACGAGGCGCGGATCACGCTGACCGGCATCGCCGACAAGCCGGGGACCGTCGCGTCTGTGCTCACTCCGCTTGCGGAGGCGGGAATCCAGTTCGACATGATCGTTCATGCAGCGACGCCGAAGACGGGCGCATCGGACCTCACCTTCACGGTTCCGCGCGCGAGCCTTGCGCAGGCCATAACGGTCATCGAGCAGCGCAAGGAAAAGGTCGGCTACGACGATCTGGTCCAGGATCCGGCAGTCGCGAAAGTCAGCATCGTCGGCGTCGGCATTCGGTCGAACCCGCAGCTCGCGTCGAAAATGTTCGAGACCCTGGCCGAGCGGCGCATCAACCTGCTCGCCGTTTCGGCGAGCGAGATCAAGGTCAGCGCGCTCATCGCCGAATCCGAACTGGAGCTGGCCGTTCGCGTCCTCCACACGGCCTTTGGCCTCGACGAGCAGAGTGCAGCGGCATGAGCGGCGAAGGCCTTATCGCCGACACACGTGCGGTCCATCAGTCGGTTGGCCACGTTCGTCTTAAGGAGTTGATGCACCGGGGAACCGAATTCCTCGGCTGCGACATCGCGATCATGGGCGGCGCGATGAGCTGGGTCAGCGAGCGCAATCTCGTCTCCGCGATATCAAACGCCGGTGGGTTTGGAGTGATCGCGTGCGGGGCGATGACGCCCGAGCTGCTCGACACTGAGATCGCCGAGACCAAGGTGCGCACAAAGCGGCCGTTCGGCGTGAACCTCATCACGATGCATCCGCAGCTCAGCGAGTTGATCGATGTCTGCGTGACGCATGAGGTTGGTCACATCGTGCTTGCGGGCGGGCTTCCTCCAGGCAAGGCGATCGAGAAGATCAAGTCGCATGGCGCCAAGCTCATGGCCTTCGCCCCGGCGCTGAGCCTCGCGAAGAAGCTCATGCGATCGAACGTCGACGCCATCGTCATCGAAGGCATGGAGGCCGGCGGGCATATCGGCCCCGTGTCGACTACTGTGCTGGCGCAGGAAATCCTTCCGCACATCAGCCACGATATCCCGGTGTTCATAGCTGGGGGTATCGGCCGCGGCGAGGCTGTCGCGGCATATCTCGAAATGGGAGCAGTGGGCGTGCAGCTCGGCACCCGCTTCGTCTGCGCGCATGAGAGCATCGCTCACGCCAACTTCAAAAAGGCCTTCATCCGCGCTTCGGCCCGCGACGCGATCCCGTCAGTTCAGATCGACCCGCGCCTGCCGGTCATTCCTGTCCGGGCGCTCAAGAATCGTGAGATGGAGAATTTCGCCGCGAAGCAGCGCGAGGTCGCTCAAAAGCTCGACGAAGGCGCGATCGAGATGGCCGAGGCGCAGCTTCAGATCGAGCATTACTGGGCCGGTGCACTCCGCCGCGCGGTGATCGACGGCGACGTCGAGAGCGGGTCGGTTATGGCGGGCCAATCCGTCGGCATGGTCACTCGGGAAGAGCCCGTCGCCGACATCATTCGAGAGCTTGTCGACGAAGCAGCGGCAGCGCTCGAAAGCCGCGGCTAGACCAACTGTCATCTGCCCGTCACAAGGCGGTGCTTGAACGCCGGTCCGCTGAATAGCGCTGCCGTTCGGCAAGCCCCGGGCGGCAGGGAGAGCTGCATGCTCTATGAGATTCCGAGCCTCGTTCTCATCGCAAGCCTGCTGCTCGCCATGGTTGCGACCGTCGAGACCGGCATCCGAATTGGCAAAAAACATGGCCGGACGACGTGGGCCGAGGCGCACCAGATTCACACGGTGCTGACGACGGCAACGCTCGCGTTGATGGGCCTCCTGCTAGCCTTCACCTTCAATCTGTCAGCAACGCGTTACGAACTGCGCAAAACGCTGATCGTAACGGAATCGACAACCATTCAATCTGTGCACTCCGACATCGACTTCCTGTCGCAGCCGTCGCGATCAAGAGCGCTGCATCTCCTCCAGGCCTATCTCGGCAAGCGCATCGGATTCCTCACCGTCGGGAACAATCCCGACCGCGAAGAACAAGCCGCGGAACATTCACGGGCGATGCACGGTGCCTTGTGGGCGATGGCGATCAACCCTTCCAACTACGTCCAGACCGATCCACAGATTCGCGCGGCGCAATATTCGACATTCACGCGAGACTTGCTCGATCTCAACAGGGTAGCCCGAGAGCGGGAGCAGGCGCGGACGAGGCGGGTGCCGGAAGCGGTGATCTTCATGCTCTTGGCGTTCGCGATCGGATCATCAGCTGTTATGTCCTACATGTCAGGCGCAGCAGGACATCCGGACCGGCTACCGACTTACGCCGTCATGGCTCTTATTTGCCTCGTCATTTACCTCATCATAGACTTCGACCGGCCGAGGCGTGGATTGATGCACGTCGATCCCGCACCGCTACAGCAATTGCTTCCGACTTTTTCCGGATAGAAACGCATCAATATGCGCATTGAGCCGATCCATTGCTTCTGGCGGCATGTGCAATCCAAGCTTGGTCCGTCTGAAGAGGATGTCCTCGAACGTGCGCGCCCACTCGTTGGCGATGAGGTAATCGATCTCGCGCGCATGAAGCCCGGCACCGAAATGCTCGCCGAGATCGGAAGCCGTTCGCGCACCTTCGAGCAATCTTTCGGTTCGGGTGCCGTAAGTGCGCGTAAGCCGATGGATTAGGTCGAAGGAAATCCCTGCAAAGCGTTCGGAAAGGCTGCTTGCGTATCCGTCCGTGTCCAGATCAGGCACGTCGCCTCCTGGCAGAACGGCCTGCTCGGTCCATGAACCGCTAGCCGCAGGCAGGAAGTGCGCAATGCGGTCCAACGCCCGTTCGGCGAGGCGCCGATATGTCGTCAACTTGCCGCCGAAGACGCTAAGTAACGGCGGACCGTCCCGATCCAGTTCGAGAACATAATCGCGAGTGACGCGCGAAGGGTCTGATGAACCGTCATCAATGAGCGCGCGCAATCCGGAATAGCTCCAGATGATTTGCTCGCGGATCACCGTCCGAGTGAAATTCCGGCCGATCGTGTCGAGCAGGTAATCCATCTCCTGCTTCTCGATTGCCGGTCGTTCGGACGGTTCATCGCAGGCCACGTCGGTCGTGCCGACGAGTGTGAAGTCCCGCTCAAACGGGATCACGAAGACGACACGGCCGTCTGGGTTCTGGAGAATGAAAGCGTGCTCACCTTCATAAAGGCGCGGAAGGACAATGTGGCTGCCCTTGACCAGCCGGACGTTGAATCGTCGATGTACTCCGTCGAAGCGCCCGACTAGCTCCGCCGCAAAGGGGCCCGCCGCGTTCACAATTGCTCGGGCTTGGACGGTCTGCTCATGTCCCGGACCGCGAATTCGTGCGGCCCAACGGTCACCGTCGCGACGCGCCCGCACAAGCTCGGTGCGTGTTAGGATCGTGGCTCCCCGTTCCGCAGCGTCCATCGCGTTGAGAACGACAAGGCGGCTGTCCTGTACGCTGCAGTCCCAATAGCTGAACCCGCGTCCAAGCTCAGGCTTCAGCGCCTCGCCGAAATCTTCCATCCGCACCGACTGGCTGCCCGGCAGAAGCTCGCGTTTGCCGAGGTGATCGTACAGGAACAGGCCTGCGCGGATTATCCACGCCGGACGGGATTGCGGACCGAGCGGCAGGATGAACTGAAGCGGCTCCACGACATGCGGGGCCGCGCGCAGAAGCCGCTCGCGCTCGGCGAGCGATTCCCGGACCAGCTTGAAATCGAACTGCTCGAGATAGCGCAGACCGCCATGGACCAGCTTGCTGCTCGCCGACGACGTGTGGCTCGCAAGATCGTCCTTCTCGACGAGCAGCACAGAGAGTCCGCGGCCGGCGGCGTCGCGGGCGATGCCGGCGCCATTGATCCCTCCTCCGACAATAAGCAGGTCGACGTCCACGGCCTGAGAATAGCCAAGCCCGGCGCCGCGACTAGGCTCTCGACAGCCGGTCATCGGAAGCTAAGGTCAGGTGGAGGGGGATTTACAGATGCTCAAGCGGTTGATGATCGGCACTGTCGTGCTCGCGTCCCTGCTGCCCACCCAGGCTTCGGCGCAGCAGCCGGACGATCAAGCGACGATGTACGACAAGGGGCACTTCAAAGGCCGCAACATCACTCTCGAAGGGCCGACCCGGCTGCAGACGCCTTTCACCGCCAAGAGCTTGAAGATTCCGGACGGCAAGTCCTGGGAGTTCTGCAGCGGCAATACGTTCACCGGGTGCAAGGAAATCAGTCAGTCGGACGAAACGACGGTCATCAGCGTTCGTTCTGCGCGTCCAGTCGCACCGGTTATCACCTCCGCTCCGACGGTCGGCGGACCTGCTGCGTCCGTCGGCACGGTAGGCGGCGGACCGTGGCCAACACTTCGCGGCCTCTCGAGCGAATATTTCATCGCGCCTGATTCAGGCGGAAATCGCATCCTCGTCGCAACCGGCAAGTCAGAGGAAGCCTCCCGCCTGGCAGAGGAATTCTGCAGGCAGCGTGGCTGGCAGACCTCCGCCTATGAGCGCCTTCAGTCCATCGGCGGCCATACTTATCTTGCCGACGTTCTTTGCGCCGACGGCAAGAGGTAGCTGGGCGCGGTTCGGACGACGCAATCATCCTAACAAGACGACAACGGGTGACATTCGCGCGGCGCATCTGATAGCGCCGCAATCATGCCTTTGAGCGCCGCAGCATCCGCCCGCGAAATCCTGACGGGCCTGCATGATGTCATGGCGGGCCGCGGAAGCGCGCAATCGAAGCTCGACAAGGTCGTCGACCTGATCGCCGACAAAATGGCGAGCGAGGTCTGCTCGATTTACCTGCTTCGCGACAGCAAGCTTGAGCTGTTCGCTACGCACGGCCTTCGCAAGGAAGCGGTTCACGTAACCCGCCTGAACATGGGCGAAGGTCTCGTCGGTACGATCGCCGCTGAAGGCCGGATCCTCAATCTCGCTGAAGCGGCCGAGCACCCAGCCTTTGCTTACCGTCCTGAAACCGGGGAAGAGAGCTTCCACAGCTTCGCCGGCGTACCGATCATGCGGCTCGAAAGCCCGGTCGGAGTCCTCGCCGTCCAGCATGCCGATCCTCGACGCTATGAAGATGTGGAGATTGAGGCGCTTCAGACCGTCGCCATGGTCCTGTCGGAGATGATCGCTGGCGCTCGCCTGGTCGACGGCGCGCGACGCGGACGCTTGCGCAGCAGCGGTCCGCTTCGGCTCGCAGGGCTCCGGCTCGTCGCTGGAATGGCAAAGGGCGAAGCGGTCTTCCACCAGCCCCGCGTGGTGGTCGAGCATACCGTCGCCGAGGACACCGAGGCGGAGCGCGACCGGGTCTATTCCGCCTTCCGCAAGATGCGCGAGCAGATCGATGCAATGACCAAGGAAGCCGAGTTCGGCACCGCCGGCGAGCATCAGGAGATCCTCGAGACCTACAAGATGTTCGCATACGACGAAGGCTGGTCGAGGCGGATCAACGAGGCGATCGACAGCGGCCTCACCGCGGAAGCGGCGATCGAACGGGTTCAGCAGCGCACCCGAGCACGAATGCAGGACATCGACGATCCGCTCCTGCAGGACCGCATGCATGACCTTGAGGATCTGTCGAACAGGTTGCTCCGGATCGTCTCGGGCCGGTTCGGCACGGCCGCTCAGACGGGCCTTGCCCGCGATACGGTCCTGATCGCTCGTAACCTGGGTCCGGCGGAGCTGCTCGAATATGATCGCCGCCGCCTCAAGGCCGTCGTCTTGGAAGAGGGATCGCTGACGGCGCACATGACGATCGTCGCACGCGCCATGGGGGTTCCGGTCGTCGGTCGCATCTCGGACATCCGACACAGCGTCGATGAAGGGGAGACCATCCTCGTCGACGGCGACAATGGCAGCGTCATCGTCCGCCCGAACCGCGTTCTGCTGACTGGCTTCGAGCACCGACTTGCGACGCGCCAGCAAAGGCGGGCCGAGTTCGACCGCGCGCGCAGCCTGCCTGCGCTTTCCGTCGACGGAGTACCCGTCAGCGTGATGGTCAATGCCGGGCTCGCCGAGGATGCAGCCAACCTGGAGCTGTCCGGCGCCGATGGGATCGGGCTCTTCCGCACCGAGTTCCAGTTCCTAGTCTCGGCGACGCTCCCCGGGCGGGACCGCCAGCAACGCCTCTACACCAAGGTTCTCGCTGCCGCGGGAAACAAGCCGGTCGTCTTCCGAACCGTGGACATTGGAGGCGACAAGGCGCTCCCCTACCTTACGGATATACGCGACGAAGCCGAAAATCCTTCGATGGGCTGGCGCGCACTTCGCCTGTCTCTGGAGCGGGCAACGCTGATGAAGGCGCAGGCCCGGGCGCTGATCGAGGCTTCCGGCGGGAAGGTGCTTCGCGTGATGTTCCCGATGGTGTCCGAGCCTTGGGAATATGAAGAGGCTCGCGCTTTGTTCGAAGAGCAAGTCGACTGGGCGCGAAAGGGCCACCGCAAGTTGCCCAAGCGCATCGAGTTTGGCGCGATGCTCGAGGTTCCGGCGCTGGCAGAGACATTGGACCAGCTTCTCCCCCGAATCGATTTTCTGTCGATCGGGACGAACGACCTCACGCAATTCCTTTTCGCCGCCGATCGTGCGGATCCGCGGCTGGCGGAGCGCTACGACTGGCTGAGCCCAGCCATTCTTCGGTTCCTTCGCCGGGTAACTGTACAGACGAGAGCGGCGGGCGTTCCCATCCGGGTGTGCGGAGAAATGGGCGGTCGGCCTCTCGAAGCCATGGCTCTCATCGGCCTCGGCATCGAGGATTTCTCAATCACGCCGGCAGCCGTCGGCTCCATCAAGGCGATGGTTCGTTCACTCGATGTAGGCAAAGTGCGCCTGCGAATGGAACAGCTGCTCGACAAGCCGCCAGCGAACATGCGCAAGACGCTTACCGACTGGGCTCGAAGACACGGCGTGTCCATCGCGTAGGGAGCGGTTGACAGGCAGCTTCACCGCTTCGACAAGCGAAAGGGGTGGCCGGGCCGGAGCAATGACGCAAGACGACGAAATCATCGAAACGACGACTTCTCCCGCGGGCGAACGCTTGCGTGAAGCGCGCGAGGCAAAAGGCCTCAGCCTTGAGGAACTCGCGTCGCAGACCCGCATTCCGCTGCGCCATCTCCAAAGTCTGGAACAGGGCGACTGGGCTCGCCTTCCAGCGCCAACCTATACGATCGGCTTCGCGAAGAGCTACGCCAGCGCGGTCGGCCTCGATCGCAATGAAATTGCGGATGATCTGAGGGCCGAAATGGGCGGCCAGCGGCCCGACTCCGGCAGTGCGGAAGTATTCCAGCCAGCCGACCCGGGACGAACGATGCCGAAGTGGCTTGTGCTGGCGGCGATTGGCGGGATCATCGTGGTCGTGCTCCTTTTGAGCTGGCTCAACGAGCGCTCGCTGAGCGACGAGCCTTCGGCGCCCGCGGAAGTCGCGTCGACTGAGACCGCCCCGCAGGCCCCGGCACCGTCTGCGCAAGCACCTCAGACGCAGCCTGCACAGGCCAATGGCCCCGTGACTCTTACCGCAACGCAGGAAGCCTGGGTCCAGGTGAAGGATGGCGGAAAGACTCTGTTCGAAGGTGTGATGGCGCCGGGCCAGACCTATCAGGTTCCGCCGACCGCGACGGCGCCGCTTCTGAAAGCCGGCAAGCCCGAAGCGCTTCGGATCACCGTTGGAAGCTCTGTTGCTCCGCCGGTCGGTCCGGCGGGGAGGGTCGCGGCGAACGTCAGCCTAGCTCCCGCCGATCTCATGCGCGGCGGCAATGGAGGTGCCGACGCGACCGCGCCGGTGGCAGCGCCAAGCGCACCGCAAGGAGTCCAGAACTCCGTCGAGTGAAGCTTTCACGCACGTTGCCGCTTGGCTTAGACACCTGTTCCGATTAGATTTTCCCCCGGGGAGGGACCATGAAGCTCGTACATTTCGGCACTGTTGCAGCGATCGCCCTGACTGCGGCCGCACCCGCGTCCGCACAATACCGGCAGGCTCAGCCGCAATATCCGGCTGCGCCGATGGTAGCACCTGCGACTCAAGCGTCGGTCGCCAACCTCGACAACCGCATCGTCACGCTTGAACGGCAGATCGCGGACCTGCTTCGGGCCGAGGAAGAGAATGGCCACCGCATCGCCCAACTCGAAGCGCAGCTGAAGCAGCAAAGGGAAGATTCGTCCGCTCGCATCGCCGCGCTCGAAGCGCAGCTTGCGGCAGGAGGCTCCGCGCCAGTTCAGACAGCTTCTGAACCGACGATTCAGAAGCCCACACCTGCCGCCGGGAGCTCGATCAAGCCGACGACAACGACTGCGGTTGCTTCGGCGGAATCCGATCCTGCCGAGGAAGCCTATGATGCAGGCTATCAGCTTTGGAAGGCAGGGAAGTATGACGAGGCGGTCGGTGCACTGCGCGCCTTCACGTCTGCCTATCCCAAGCACCGCCGCACGAGCTGGGCAAACAATCTCACGGGACGCGCTCTGCTCGATAAGGGCGAGCCGAGGGCCGCGGCGGAAGTCCTGCTCGCCAATTATCGCTCGAACCCGAAGGGCGAGCGAGCGGCCGACAGTCTCTTCTACCTCGGCCAGGCATTGCTGAAGCTCAACCAGTCCAGCCAAGCCTGCAAGGCGTATGGAGAGCTGGAAGCTGTCTACGGCAGTTCGATGCGGGCCGACCTAAAGAACATGCTGCCTGCCGCCAAGTCACAGGCGAAGTGCGCCTGAGCATGGTAGGGAGCCTCATATGGTCCCTACCGACCTCGTCGACCGATTCCGAGCCGACCTCGATCAGCTGATCGAGCCGGGAACGCCCTTCGGCATTGGCGTGTCGGGCGGACCGGACAGCCTGGCTCTATTATTGCTCGCTGTCGCCGCGCGCCCGGGAGAGATTGCCGTCGCGACGGTCGACCACGGGCTCCGGTCGGGAAGCCGGGAAGAGGCTGACGCCGTCGCCGACATTTGCGAAGAACGGAACGTACCGCACGCCATTTTGGCCATCGAATGGGACGTCGAGCCGGAGTCAGGCCTTCAGGAAAAGGCACGCGAAGTCCGATACGGAGCGCTCGCTGCGTGGATGAGCGAATGCGGCCTGCCGGTCCTCGCCACCGCGCATCATCTCGACGATCAGGCGGAAACGCTCATCATGCGCCTTAATAGGGGTGCAGGCGTCCGCGGCCTTTCCGGCATGAGGCCGCTGACGAGCGTACCCGGCCACCCGGATCTTGGCCTCGCGCGACCCCTCCTTGCTTGGCGGCAAACAGAGCTCGCGGCAGTCTGTGCAGCCGCTGGCGTTCAGCCATTCGCCGACCCAAGCAATGAGGATCAGCGACACGAGCGAGTCCGAATCCGGCGGGCTCTCGCACATGCGGCGTGGCTGGACTCGGCAGGCTTGGCGAGGAGCGCAGCGAACCTGGCCGACGCGGATGACGCGATCGAGTGGGCAGCGGCTACGGATTGGACCCGATTCGCGAGCGCAGACGCCGGCCAGGTGACTTACAAGCCGTCCAGCGCGCCCGCAGAAATCGTTCGGCGCATCGTCGCCCGAGCAATAGAAGAATTGGGCACAGAAGGGCAGCCGGACGATCTTCGCGGCCGAGAACTCGACCGGCTGATACATGAGTTGGAGTCCGGTCGAACGGCAACGCTTCGCGGGGTCCGATGTCAAGGCGGCGCCGAATGGCGGTTCACGCGTGCCAAACAGCGGACGGCAATTCCGGATGAGCAAAGTTAGCGGCCCGGTTGATGAGGGGAGAGACCGGGCCGCCAGGCTTTGAAGGCGGGGTTCTGCAGCAAGGGTTTACGTCAGAACCCCGCGAAATCAGTAACATGTGGCAGTGCCGCGAATATCCGTATTTGTCGGTAGCCGGTTCGCCGATCGGACATTTGCCGTGCCGCGGTGAGACATTTTCACGCGCCGGGACGCCTTGTGGTATCATTGTCATTAAGGTGCGAACGCCTATCTTGGGCGTTGATCCGGCCCGAGGGCCTTCGGAAGAGACGAGATGAACGAGAAGAAGCCGACGAATCCCTGGGCGAAGAGCCTGCTCATCTGGGTTGGTATCCTCTTCGGCCTTGTGGTTTTCGTGCAGATGATCGGCGGCGGCTCCAAGGCGGCGACCGGGGAGGCCATTCCCTATTCCGAGTTCGTTCGTCAGGTCGACGAAGGCAACGTCCAGTCGGTAACGACCGCAGCCAGCACCAGCGGAAACCAGTTGATCACCGGCAAGCTGGAGGGCGGTCAGACGTTCCGCACGACGGCTCCGGCTGATGCACAGGTCACCGACCGTCTGATCAAAGCGGGCGTGCAGGTTCAAGCGAAGGAAGCCGAGCAGTCGAGCTTCTGGCTGATCCTCCTGTATCAGTCGCTGCCCTTCCTGCTGATCCTTGCGATCAGCTTCTTCGTAATGCGCCAGATGCAGAAGAATGCAGGCTCCGGCGCAATGGGGTTCGGCAAGAGCCGCGCGCGCATGCTTACGGAGAAACAGGGCCGCGTAACCTTCGCGGACGTCGCCGGCATCGACGAGGCTCGTGAAGAGCTTCAGGAAATCGTCGAGTTCCTCAAGGACCCGGGCCGCTTTGCGCGGCTTGGCGGAAAGATCCCGAAGGGTGCTTTGCTCGTCGGCTCACCCGGTACCGGTAAGACCCTTCTCGCCCGCGCGATCGCTGGCGAGGCAGGCGTCCCCTTCTTCACCATCTCCGGTTCGGACTTCGTCGAGATGTTCGTCGGCGTCGGCGCAAGCCGAGTCCGCGACATGTTCGACCAGGCCAAGAAGTCGGCGCCCTGCATCGTCTTCATCGACGAAATCGATGCGGTTGGACGTCATCGCGGCGCGGGGCTCGGCAACGGCAACGACGAGCGCGAACAGACGCTCAACCAGCTGCTCGTTGAAATGGACGGCTTCGAAGCGAACGAAGGCATCATCATCATTGCCGCGACCAACCGTCCGGACGTGCTCGATCCGGCCCTTCTGCGGCCGGGCCGCTTCGACCGCCAGGTCGTCGTTCCGCGCCCCGACATCGATGGCCGCGAGCAGATCCTGCAGGTCCACATGAAGAAGGTGCCGCTGGCGCCCGACGTCGATCCGCGCATCATCGCGCGAGGGACCCCTGGCTTCTCCGGCGCCGACCTTGCGAACCTGGTCAATGAGGCTGCGCTTCTCGCCGCGCGCAAGGGCAAGCGCCTCGTTGCCGCTCAGGAGTTCGAGGAAGCCAAGGATAAGGTGCTCATGGGCACCGAACGCAAGTCCATGGTCATGACCGAGGACGAGAAGCGGATGACCGCCTATCACGAGGCCGGCCATGCCGTGGTCGCCCTCCACGAGCAGGCGTCGGACCCGATCCACAAGGCGACGATCATCCCGCGCGGACGAGCGCTGGGCATGGTGATGCGCCTGCCGGAGCGCGACAATTACAGCTATCACCGCGACAAGATGTACGCGAACCTC
>Ga0070675_100000512_pt1 | contig 26503 bp, 20 predicted proteins | sample KBSM43metaG_FD_65343 | JGI IMG/M metagenome (GOLD analysis project Ga0070675, IMG submission 65343) | Miscanthus rhizosphere microbial communities from Kellogg Biological Station, Michigan, USA - KBS M4-3 metaG | ecosystem: Host-associated > Plants > Roots > Rhizosphere > Soil ... | reverse complement strand
GACGAGACGGCCGTCCGCCTCGACCAGCACGACGAGCGTATCGATCACCTTCGGTTCGAGCGGTACGACCTCGCCCGATCGCGTGAGCAGCCGCCGCTGGGTGTCCAGACTGAAAGGACCGAATTCGACGATCAGACCCGCCTGCCAATGGACGACTCGACCGTGAACTCTTTGACCGGTCGCACGTAGTGTCCGACGTGCGCGCTTCCGCAACCTGGCTGGCGGCAGGTGCCGCCGCGCTCTTGTCGGCCGGGGCGCTGCTGTCCGGGCAGGCGCCCGAGTCAGCCCCCATACCGTATGTCGCGACCGTGAAGGTCAACACGTCGGGCTCCGGGGCGTCCTTCACGCGACGGCTGCCGGGCGGAACGTTTCTCGCCAGCAACATGCTGCTCCGCGATCTCATCGCCTTTGCACACGGGCTGCAGCCCTTCCAGATCGAAGGCGCGCCGGACTGGATCGGGACCGTGCGCTTCGACGTCACGCTCAAGGCCGAAACCAACGTGGCCCCGGTGGCGATCGGACCCACGCAGATCGGGCTCCAGTTGGCGCGAGCGGTACTGGCGGAGCGGTTCGCCTTTCAGGCGCATCGGGAGACACGAGAGCGTCCCGTTTTCGCTCTCGTCCGCGTGCGGCCGGACGGCCCGCTGGGACCGCGTCTCAGGCAGAGTGGAACCGATTGCGCCGCGCTCGCTCGCCAGGCGGGCGAGTCCGGGGCGCCATGGCCGCCGCGGTCCGCGGGCGGCCGCATTCTGTGCGGTCTGCAGACGCAGGGAGCCACAGTGACAGCCGGCGGCTATCCGATGGCCGAGTTCCGGCGTTTTCTCACCGGGCAGACGCAGCGTGTCGTGATCGATCGGACCGGATTGGCGGGAACGTGGGACTTCGAGTTGACGTTTGCGCCACCCGACGTGGCCGCAGCCGTGTCGCCTGATGATCCATCCCTGTTTACCGCGCTGCAGGAACAGCTCGGGTTGAGGCTCGACGCGACGCGTGGGCCGGCCGACGTGCTGGTCGTCGACCGCATCGAGCGACCCACGCCGGACTAGCTTCGGACCCGCCCTCTCGTTGGGGCAGGTCTTCAGGCTGCCCGCGGGCGGTCGACGAACCGCTCGCTACGTCCGCAGACCCAGCCGGCTCAGCGTCCCCCGCAACTCGTTTTCAGTGACGTCGCTCACCGTCTCCGTCGTGCCGATGCCGGTCGCGAGCACGTAGTGCAGCGTGCCGTGCACGACCTTCTTGTCGCGCCTGACCGCGGCCATGGCCTCGCCGATGCTCAAGTCGTTGACGACCGGCAGTGGACCGAGCTTGGCGATGAGGCCGGCGAGCGCCGCCTGATCGTCGCGTGACAGCGCGCCGCGCGCGGCCGCGAGATCCGCGGCGCCGAGCATGCCGTGCGCGATCGCTTCGCCGTGACGGAAGCGGCGGTAGCCGGTAACCGCCTCGAGAGCGTGCCCGATGGTGTGCCCGAAGTTGAGGATGCGGCGCAGCCCGCTCTCGCGCTCGTCCTTGGTCACCACGTCGGCCTTGATGCGGCACGATTCGACGATCGCCGGCACCAGCACGGCGGGCTTCCGTGCCAGCACCGCCCTGGTCTCGCCCGTCAGCAGGTCGAACAGGCTGCGGCTCGCGATCATGCCGTACTTCACCACCTCGTACAGTCCCGAGCGGAACTCGCGGCGCGGCAGCGTGGCCAGGGTCAGCGGATCGGCCACGACCAGCACCGGCTGGTGGAAGGCGCCGATCAGATTCTTGCCGAGCGCGTGGTTGACGCCGACCTTGCCGCCGATCGAGCTGTCCACTTGCGCGAGCAGCGTCGTCGGCACGTGCACGAGGGTGATCCCGCGCAGGAAACTTGCCGCGGCAAAGCCGGCGGTGTCGCCGATGACGCCGCCGCCGACGGCGATGAGGGCGCTGCCGCGGTCGGCGCCGCCCTTGATGAGCGCGTCGTAGATGCGCGACACCGAGGCCAGCGTCTTGTACCGCTCACCGTCGGGGATGAGGATCGGCTCGCCCGGCACCGCCGCCTGGATGCGCGCGCCCTGATGGCGCCAGATGACCGGGCTCGACACGACGAAGCGCTTGCGTCCGACGCCGTGTTCATCGAGCAGCGCGGCGAGCCCGTCGCCGAGGCCTTCACCGACGAGAATCGTGGAGTGCTGGTTCGCGGTGGCGACCTCGATGCGTGTCGTGGGGATCTGATTTGTCACATGCTCGATTGTGCCTGGTGACACCGACGAGGGCCGCGACGCGGCCGGTGGTGCGCCAAGACGTGTGTGAGTCGCATCGCGGTCCCCGGCGCGCGAAGCGCGCCAGAGAGAGCGGATATCAATCAGGCCAGCGGGCAAGTCTCTACCCGCTGGCCTGATTGATAGGATAGCACCGTGAGAGTGACCACCGACTTCCTCATCGTCGGCAGCGGCGTGGCCGGGCTTCGTGCCGCGATCGCGCTCGCCGAGGTGGGCGAGGTGCTGGTGCTCACCAAGGCCGATCCGGGCGAGAGCAATACCGGCTACGCGCAGGGCGGCGTGGCCGCGGCCGTCGGCCCCGACGACTCGCCGGAGCTCCACGCCCGCGACACGATGCAGGCGGGCGACGGCCTCTGCCGCCCCGAGGCCGTCAACGTCCTGGTGCAGGACGGTCCGCGTTACGTGCGCGAGCTGCTCGACTGGGGGGCTGCGTTCGACCGCGACGAGACCGGCGCGCCGGCGCTGGGACGGGAGGCTGCACACACCGTGCGCCGGGTGCTGCACGCGCGCGATGCCACCGGCCGCGAGATCGGACGCGTGCTGTGGATGCGCGCCTCGAAGTCGCCGCGCGTCCGCGTGCTCGACGTGGCCATGGTACTGAGCCTGCGCGTGGACGACCGCGTGTGTACGGGCGCGACTTTCGTCGATCGCTCCGGCGAGGTGCACGATGTCGCCGCACCGCGCACGCTGCTCGCCACCGGCGGCGCCGGTCAGGTGTTCCGAGAAACGACGAATCCGGCGGTGGCGACCGGCGACGGCATGGCGATGGCGTTCGAAGCGGGGGCGCGGGTCGCCGACCTGGAGTTCGTGCAGTTTCACCCCACCGTGCTGAGCGTGGCCGGCGCGCCGCGTTTCCTGTTGTCCGAGGCGTTGCGCGGCGAAGGCGGCCGGCTCCTCAACGCCTCGGGCGAGCGTTTCGTCGGGCGCTACGACCCGGCGGGCGATCTGGCGCCCCGCGACGTCGTCGCCCGCGCCATCGTCCGCGAGCAGATCGCCACCGGGTCGCCGGTCTACCTCTCGATGGCCCACGCCGATCCCGACTTCGTGCGCAAGCGCTTCCCGACGATCACGCAGGCCTGCCGCGGCGTCGGTCTCGACCTGGCCACCGACCCGATTCCAGTGAGCCCGGCCGCCCACTACGTGATGGGCGGCGTGGAAACCGATCTCGACGGCCGGACGTCGCTGGACAACCTCTTCGCGGCCGGCGAGGTGGCCTGCACCGGCGTGCACGGCGCCAATCGTCTTGCCAGCAACTCACTGCTCGAAGGGCTGGTATTCGGCGCGCGTGCGGCGGCGGCGATGCAGGAGCGGACGCGGCCGGCCGCGCTGACCGCCGACGGGATGGCGCCGATCACGCTCGCCGACGTCAAGCCGGCGCTGGGCAGCGCCGACGAGGTGCGTGACCTGATGTGGCACGACGCGGGCCTGCTCCGATCCCGCGGCGGGCTCGACCGTGCCGCGCGGCAGCTCGCCGCCTGGACCCGCGGCGTGGCGGCGGCGCGCGACGAGCGTCCCTACGACCGCGGCATCCGCCGACTTGCCAGCCTGACGACGGTGGGCTGGCTCGTGGCGGTCGCGGCGCTGCGCCGCGAGGAGAGCCGCGGCGGCCATTTTCGGGAGGATTTCCCGCGCCGCGACGATCTACACTGGATTCGCCGCGTCTCCGACGTGCGCGACCTGAGTGCGGCGCGGGCGACCCCCGTTCCCGGGTTGCCGGCATAAACCTCTACATCGTGGGCCGCCTGAAGGCGGCCCCCAACGCACGTAGGGGCCGGTCTTTAGACCGGCCCGAATGATCATGGCCAAAGACAACGAGACCGACATTCCAGATCTGCCCACCGAGATCACGCCCCAGTCGAAGGACTTCGGCCGGTGGTACATCGACGTCGTCCGCAAGGCGGAACTCGCCGACTACTCGCCGGTGAAGGGCTGCATGGTGATCCGCCCCTACGGCTACGCGATCTGGGAGCTGATGCAGCAATCGCTCGATCGCCGCTTCAAGGAGACCGGGCACGTCAACGCGTACTTCCCGCTCTTCATCCCCGAGAGCCTGCTGATGCGCGAGGCCGAGCACGTGGAAGGCTTCGCGCCGCAAGTGGCGTGGGTGACGCAGGGCGGCAACGAAGTGCTCGAGGAGCGCCTGGTCGTGCGCCCGACGTCGGAAACGATCATCGGCACGATGTACGCCAAGTGGGTGCAGTCATGGCGCGACCTGCCCATCCTCATCAACCAGTGGGCGAACGTCGTGCGCTGGGAGAAGGTGACGCGCCTGTTCCTCCGCACCACCGAGTTCCTCTGGCAGGAGGGGCACACCGCGCACGAAACCGCCGAAGAGGCCGAAGAGGAAACGCGGAAGATGCTCGCCGTCTACAAGGAGTTCGCCGAGCGCGAGCTGGCGATGCCGGTGATGGACGGCCAGAAGACCGATAGCGAGAAGTTCGCCGGCGCCGACCGCACCTATTCGATCGAGGCGCTGATGCGCGACGGCCGCGCGCTGCAGGCCGGCACCTCGCACAACCTGGGGCAGAACTTCTCGAAGAGCTACGAGATCAAGTTCCAGGCGCGCGACAAGTCGGTGCAGTACGCGTGGACGACGTCGTGGGGCGTGTCCACCCGTATGGTCGGCGCCGTGATCATGGCGCACGGCGACGATGGCGGTCTCATCCTGCCGCCGCGCGTGGCGCCCTACCAGGTGGTGATCGTGCCGATTCCGCGCGGCAACTGGAAGGAGACCGTGCTCCCCAAGGCGGAAGAGCTCCGGAAGGAGCTCGTGGCGCGCGGCGTGCGTGTGTACCTCGACGCCCGCGAGGGGCAGACGCCGGGCTGGAAGTTCAACGAATGGGAGATGCGCGGCGTGCCGGTCCGGATGGAGATCGGCCCCAAGGATCTCGAGAAGTCGACGGTCGTGCTGGCGCGCCGCGACACGCGCGAGAAGTCGTTCGTGCCGATGGAGGGGCTCGCCGCCCACGTGGAGGCGCTGCTGGTCACGATTCAGCAGGCGCTGCTCGATCGCGCGATCGCGTTCCGCAGCGAGCACACGAGCGAGACCGATTCGTACGACGAGTTCAAAGCGACGATGGAGGGCCGTCCCGGCTTCGTCGTGTCGCCGTGGTGCGGCTCCGCCGAGTGCGAGACCGCGATCAAGAACGAGACGCAGGCGACGATCCGCAACATCCCGTTCAGTGCGGCACCCGCCACCGGCAAGAGCTGCATCAAGTGCGGTACGCCCGCGACCGTGCACGCCTGGTTCGCCAAGTCTTACTGACGTAGGGGCCGCCTTCAGGCGGTTCAGGTCCGGCTGGAGCCGGCCCCCACGACGAGACGCCTCAGGGCAACGCGAAGACGACGACTTGTGTCGTCGTGCTCGGCTTGAGCTCGGACGCTCGTCGAGCTCGGCGCCGATGTCAACCATCGTTCCAAGGTGCTGCAGTTCCCCGAGTTCAAGTGGACGACGTCGGGGATGGTGAGCACGGCGCTGCCGCGCGGCGGCTGGACGCCGCTGATGCACGCGGCGCGTCAGGGAGCGGCGCTTTAGAATGCAGGCATGACACAGGGGTTCCCGCGGCGCGCAGCGCGCCGCTCGTGGGTGCGGCCAGCGCTGGGGCTGGCCGCCGGGTGTGCGATGGCCGTGATCGGCAGCGCGCTGTGGGCCGTACCGGCGGCGGCGAGGCAGGCGGCGCCGGCCGCGCGCGTCGCCTGGGACGGCGTGTTCACGGACCTGCAGGCCGACCGCGGCGAGCGCGAGTACGGCCGGACGTGTTCACACTGTCACGGGCTGTCACTCGAGGGCGACGGCGCCCAAGAGATTCCTGCGCTGGTATCGGATCCGTTCATGCGGCACTGGCGCGGCCGCACCGTGCAGGCGCTCTTCGACACGCTGATACGGTCGATGCCGGCCGACGATCGCGGCAGCATGACTCCGCGAGCCACCGCCGACATGGTGGCCTACCTGCTGCGCATCAACGGCGCGCCGGCGGGCAACACGCCGCTGCCGTCCGAGCGCGAGGCGCTGGCGGGCATCGTCATCGATCAGAAATCCTCGGGATCGCCGTCGCCGTGAGAGGTTCATCATGAGCCAGGGGCAGTCCACGATCGTGCGGCGAGTGCTCATCGGCGGCACCGCTCTCTGGGCGCTTGCGCTGGCGAGCGCACCGAGCGGCGTGCTACGCGCTCAGGACGGCGGGCGCAAGATCTGGGACGGCGTCTACACCGAGGCACAGGCGGCGCGCGGCAAGCCCGCGTACGAGACGAGTTGCGGCCGCTGCCACAACAACGAGCTCGCTGGATCCGAGCGGGCGCCGGCGCTGAAGGGCGACGGCTTCTGGGCGCACTGGGAGAACGACTCGCTCGACCGGCTGTTCACCAAGATCCGGGACACCATGCCGTCCGGCGGCATCGAGAGCGTCACCGACGCCGGCAAGCTCGACATCCTCGCCTACGTGCTGTCGAAGAACGAGGCGGCGCCCGGGAAGGACGAGTTGAGCCTCGACACTCGAAGTCGGCGCCTATCAGGCCGCGGCGCGCGCGGGCCAGAGAGTTGAAGCGCGCGGGCTGATCTACCGTTCGGAAGGCGAGAACGTCATCAACCTGACCTCGCTCCACCCCCTGAACCAGCCCTGCCCGTAAGACTCGTACATAGGGCGACGCCTCGCTCCCAGTAATAGTAGTCAGCTCGACGAACACGAATCAGGGGGTTGCCGTGGGTTTCCACCGGTCTCCGGATCGCATCGCCGCCGCTCGCGACTGGCGGCAGTTCGTGAGCGCGAACGCTCGCGTGCTCGGCGCCACTGGCCTTCCTCCAGCTGCGACCATCAGTATCGAGAACTGGGATGACTTTCTCATCCACGGCTTTGTGGCCTCCGATCCCGGAGCCTTTTCGGTCGAACAGCTGACGCCGTTGCAGTACGAGTCATTGAAGGAGCTCGTTGGCAACTATTTCCATGCGGGCTACGAGTTCTACACGCCATCGGCGCTCAAGCCGGACGATCAGGCCGCGCTGCGCGCTCGCTTTGGTAAGTGGAGGTGATGTGATCGCCGTGCGAGCCGACGAGCAATTGCTGCGGTCGGCGCACCCTGCGGACGTGGCTGGCTCGCAGCGCTCGCCCGCCGCAGCGAGCTGGACCTGCTCGTTCGCTAGTGCACGCCCGGTCTGACACCCGTGGCACGTCACGATAGTCGGTCAAAGGAGTCGGCATGGCTGAAGTACGGCTGTTCGTGGGTTATCCCCACCCCACGGACGCAGCGGCCTTCGAGAAGGCCTACGCCGAAGGGCACATTCCGATGGCGGGGCCGATCCTGGCGGGGGCAGGGGCCACGAAGGCCGTCCTCACGCGGCCGGCTGATACGCCTGCGGGCAAGCCGCACTTCTATCGCATCGCCGAGATTCATTCCGAGATTCATTTCCCACCGCTCGAGACGTTGAGCACAGCGCTGGGATCCGCAGAGGTTCCGCGGGCCGTGGCGGACGCGAATCGGATCTCTACCGGCAGGCCGGTGGTCGCGATTATCAGCGGCGAGGAGCAGACCGTCGCGTTCTGACGCCGGCCGGTGCCGAATGGGACACGGGCGTCAGCGGCGCGCGTCGATCAGTGCGTAGATCCGCTGCACGCCGATGATCGGCACGCCGAGGTTGGTCGTGGTCGGGAAGTGCTCCTTGTGGCGCGAGAGGTCGACCCGCTTCACGGCTTCATCGGCCGGCACGCCCTGCTGCTTCAGTCGCGACACTTCGGTCCAGGCGTCGCGCAGATACGCCTGGTAGTAGTCGATCTTGGCGCGGTCGGTGAACGCCTCGCCGTGACCGGGAAGCACCGTCGTGAAATCGAGCTTCTTCAGCGCGTCGAGCGACGCCACCCACTCGTCGGGATACGAGTCGCTCAGGTTCGAGAGCGCCGCGGTGAGGAAGTCTCCGGTGATGACGACCTTCTCGCGCGGCAGGAACACGACCACGTCGCCGGCGGTGTGGCCGCGGCCCAGGAACTTGATCTGAATCTCGCGGCTGCCGCGGAAGAGCGTCATGTCCGTGCGCAACGTGACATTGGGCGGCACGGTGCGAAGTTCCTTCTGCGAGGCGAGGTTGTTCTCGGCCACGGAGAGCTGCGTCTGAAGCTTGGCGCGCGCCGCCGGATCCTTCTCGGCCGCCACTCGGGCGCGGAGCGTCTCGACCTGGCCCGGCATGGGGTCGATGTAGCTCTTGTAGAGCGGCATCTGCAGCGACTTGCCGCCGGTGAGCATCTCGCGCGTGAACTCGTGGCCGATGATGTCCACCCCGGCGGCGAAGACCTGGTTGCCGTGCGCGTGGTCGAAGTGGAAATGGGTGTTGATCACGTAGCGCACCGGCTTGGGCGTGAGGCGCTTCACTTCCTCGAGCAGCACCCAGGCGGCGGCTGGCGAGACGTGGTCGTCCACGATCACCACGTCGTCGTCGTTGACGATGACGGCGCCGTTGCCGACCACGGCCAGCGCACCTGTGCCCACGACGTGATACACGCCCTCGGCCACTTTGTTGAAGCGGAAGGCGTCGCCCTGATGGGCGGTGCCGGCCGGCGTTCTCGATTGCGCAATTGCACCGCGGTGGTCCTGCCAGAGCGCCGCGCCAAGCATCAGCACACCAATCACGAGGGCGAGAGTCAGTCGTCGCATGGCAGCGATTATTTCTCAAATCGAATCGCTGCGCCTCCGCCGGGCCGTCTGAGGGCCGCCCGCTACGCCCGGGAACGGCGCCCGCGGACGGTCTTCAGGCCGTCGGCTACGTTCGAGGACAAGGCCGACGGGCGCCAAAAGCCCGCCCCTACTTCTGACCGAACGATGGCGGAAGGTCGGACTTCGTATCGCGGAGGATCTCGACGATCGCGGTGCGATCGCCGGGCGACAAGCGCCGGTAGCGCGGAGCGGGATCCGCACCGGCCAGCACGGTCGAGAGACGCGCGTAGATGGCGTCGCGGGCTTCGGCCGGCAGGGCGTCGAAGGCGGGCGAGTAGATCAGGAAGCTGCAGGGATACTTCAGCACGCGCGTCTGCAGATTCAGCTCGCGCAGCGAACGGCCCTTCCGGTCGTGCGGGCCGAGCGCGCTGAACCGCTCGGCGAAACCCGAGGCGCCCTTCACCGGTGCCGGCAGCCGCGGCTCGTCCACGAACAGCAGATAGTCCACGAAATCCCCGGCCAGCGCCGCCGCGGTCGCGCGCGCGGCCTCGGCCCCCTGATCGGCGCGCGCCACGCGCGTCTGCCAGCCCACACGGGTCAGCAGGTTCACCATGTGCATCTGGTGAGCGAACACCAGGTGGGCGGCCACGTCGCTGTGCGGCGACAGGTAGCCGGTCGCGTCGAACCGGCCCTGCATCGTCGCGAGCGGCGAGGTTGCCGGAGTGGCGGCAGCGGTCGGCAGGTGCGCATCGGCGATCGTCGCGTTGCCCAGGTGGCGCAGCCCTCCCGGACTGCCGGTGACGAACCAGCCGGCCCATCGTTCCTCGAACGGCGTGCGGTGATCGGGCGTGGAGTTGGCCAGGAAGGTGAGCGAGCGGCCGTCCGGCGCCGTCGCGACGCTGCGCACCAGCAACCCGGGGACGTTGAGGGTGGCGTACGACACGTGGCAGGTGAGGCAACTGAACTGGCGAGTGACGCGGGGCGGCGCCCCCTCGCGCTGGTCGAGCATGTAGAACGCGACGCCCTGCGCGGGATCCTGTGCCGCGATCTCCACGAACCCGCCACGCGGCCACGCCACCGCCACCGAGTCGTTGAAGAAGATCGTACGGGGATTCCGCGGGCTGATGACGGGCGCCTGCAGGCTGGTCTTCGAGAACACGGCGAGCTGCGTGTCCACGCCGACGTCCAGGGCGCGCAGCAGCGCGCGCAGGTATCCCGAGCCGATCTCGTACTCGAGCGTGGCCGTGCCTGCCTCCAGCTGGCGGCCAAGCCGCGCCACGGGATCGTCGGAGGGGCGGACGTGGTAGGCGATAGATGGGTGCGTGACGCCGTCGAAGAACGAGGTGTCGACCTGTCCGGGTGCGGCGCCCACTCGCAGCGCCGTGCCGGCGGCCTACGCCGCGGCGGCTACGACGAGCAAGGCTAGACGAACCCTGGCCATTTGGTGCGGATGCGCCGCATCGCCGCATGGCGTCCCGTGAGTTTCAGCCTGGACACGATGTCGGCCGCGGCTTCCATCAGCCGGCTGCGCCACCAGGGCTCGTTGCGCGATCCAGCCCAGGCGCGCGCCATGGGTTCCAGGCACGAGTCGTCGCCCACGCGCGCGACGGCCGCCAGAAAGTCGCCCGGCAGCGGCTCGCCCGCGCGGTCGAACGACTCCCGCAGGTCGTAGACGGCCACGCGGCTGCCACGATGGGCGAGGGCCACGTGCGCGGCGCCGCGCACACGGGTCCATTCCTCGCGCCCTCGGCCCGCCGGCTCGCCCTGCTCGCGGGCGCGCGCGCCGGTCACCGCGGCGTGCAGGGCCGACAGCGGGGCCGAATCGGCGTGCTCGGCAATCCAGGCCCGCAGGGCCCCGGGATCGTCCAGCGCCGGTTGCGCGCCGGTGTCGATCGGCGCCCGCTCGCGAATCGGCGCGACGAGCTCGGACGGCAGCTCCGAGAGGGCGTCGAGCGCGGCGAGGCGCACCGCCGCGTCACGATGCTTGTCGAGCGCGGTCGTGGTAATCGCCTCGAGCGCGTGCGTACCGTCTTCGCGCGTCAGCCATCCCCGCAGCACCGCGACCGCGGCCAGCGCCACGCCGGTGTCGGCGTCAGCCAGCGCGGTACGGGCCAGACCGATCGCGCGGGTGTCATCCAGGCCTTCGAGCGCAGACAGGGCGGCTGCGCGCGCCGGTGCGGGCGCGGTGGAGCCTAGGAGCGAGGCCAGATGAGGCAGCGCGCGTGCCCCGGTGACACGCAACCGGGCCACCGCGGCTTCGCGCTGCGTGGCGTCCGCCGCCGACAGCGCCGCGAGCAGTCGATCGAACTCGCCGGCCTTGCCCGGACGGGCGGCTAGACGTCGTGTAGGTCCGGAGGAGCGAGGCGAAGCCACATGCGTGTGGTCTGAGGCGCAGCCTCGCTAGTCCTCGGCCGGCTGGCGCTTCTTGCCGAACAGCCACGCGAACACGATGCTGAGCAGGTAGAGCAGGACCATGGGGCCGGCCATGACGATCTGGCCCACCGGGTCCGTGCCGGGCGAGAGCGCGGCGCCGAGGATGAAGATGATCAGCACCGCGTACTTGAAGTTACGCCAGAGGAAGCCGGCGGTGATGAGACCCAGGCGCGCGAGCAGCAGCACCACCGTGGGCATCTGGAACACCAGCCCGAAGATGAGCACCAGCTTCATGTAGAGCGCGAAGGCCGGCTCGATGCGCGGCATGAAGGTGATGGTGTCGCTCGAGAAGCTGGCGAAGAACGTGAACGTGATCGGAAAGACGACGTAGTGGGCGAACGCCGCGCCGCCGATGAAGAACAGCGACGACAGCGCGATGAAGGGAATCGCCAGCTTCTTTTCGTGCGAGTAGAGCCCGGGGGCGACGAAGAGCCAGACCTGCGCCATGACGCCGGGCGACGCGATGAGAATGCCGGCAATGACGGCAATCTTCACGTACAGCATCAGCGCTTCGGTGGGCTCGGTGTAGATCAGCGACTGACCGGCGGGCAGCATGGCCCGCATCGGGGCGATGACGAAGTCGAACAACTGTTGGTAGAAGACGCAGGCGATCGCGAACCCGAGCACCACTGCACCCAGCGCCCACATGATCCGCCGGCGCAGTTCGTCGAGGTGATCGAGGAACGACATCTTGCCGCCGGATTCTTCGGCGGCATCGTCGTCGTCCCAATCGTCGTCGGGATCGCGCTCGGGGGCCGACTTGGCCCCCTTGCTCGGGAACGGCACCAGCGCCATGGGCTCCGGCTACGCGGAGGTGCCGGTGGGCGTTCGGCTGACGGTCTCGCTGTGGGCGTCGCCGGCGGCGGCGCCCGGGGCGGGCTCGGGCGTGATCGCGTCGCGCATGCTGTTGGCGGCATCCAGCGCGCTCTGCTGCTCGGCTTCGGTCTTCGCCCGCTGTTCCTTTTGCTCCTCGACGCGAATCTCTTCGTCGAGGGTGTGGCGCAACTCGTTCGATGCCTTCTTGAACTCGCCGATGCTCTTGCCGAGCGACCGTCCGAGTTCAGGCAGCTTCCGTGGCCCGAAGATGATCAGCGCGATCACCAGGATGATGATCAGTTCGGGCATTCCGATGTTCCACATAACTACTGAGCTCCTGACCTCGGCCGGGCCCATCCGCCTGGGCTTCGCCGACCGGGAAATTCCTTGCAAGTGCTTCATCGGATTATAGAAATCCGGTCTGGACGGGGTCAAGGTAAGCGTTGTACATTGAGTGTTATGGTCCGTTACCGGTCTCTGTCGACGCTCGCGGGGGTAGTGGTCGTGTGCGCGGTGCTGGGCGGCGTGCTGGGGCGCAGCTCTGTCGTGGCGCAGGACCAGGTGGCCGAACAGTACAAGGTCTTCTCGGCGGCGCTCAGTGCCGTCGAGTCAGTTTACGTCGGCGAGGTCCAGTCGGACCGGCTGGTGTACGGGGCCATTTCCGGGATGCTCCAGACGCTCGACCCGCATTCGAGCTTCATGGACCCGAAGAGCTACGCGCAGATGCGCGAGCGCCAGGAAGGCCGCTACTACGGCCTCGGGATTTCCATTCAGGTCGTCGGCGGCGACGTCACCGTCGTCAACGTGTTCGAGGGCTCGCCGGCCTATCAGCGCGGCATGCGCCGCGGCGACGTGATCGCGAAGATTGAGAACGACGATACCAAGGGCTGGACGAGCGACCAGGCGGTGGGCCGGCTGCGCGGGCCGCGCGGCACGGCGGTGGCCATCTCGCTGCGTCGGCCCGGCTACGACAAGCTGATCGACGTCCGCGTCACGCGCGACGAGATCCACATGCCGACGGTGCCGGCGGTGTTCATGGTCGACGCCACCACCGGGTACGTGCGCATCACCGACTTTGGCGAGAACACGGACCAGGAGCTCGGCGCCGCGCTCTCCGCGCTCACCAAGCGCGGGATGAAGCGGCTGGTGCTGGACCTGCGCAACAACCCGGGCGGCGCGCTGGACCAGGCCATCAAGGTGTCCAACCGCTTCCTGCCGCGCGGCGACATGGTGGTCTACACGCGCGGCCGCGTGCAGAACTCGGATCAGGACTACCGGGCCACGGAACAGAGCGATTACCTGCGGATTCCGATGGTCACGCTGGTCAATCGCAGCAGCGCCAGCGCCTCGGAAATCGTGTCGGGCGCGCTGCAGGATCACGATCGCTCCCTGGTCGTCGGCGAGACCACGTTTGGCAAGGCGCTCGTGCAGTCGGTCTACCGCGTGAACCAGAGCGCGGGTGCGGCCATCACCACCGCGCGCTACTACACGCCGAGCGGACGCCTCATCCAGCGGCCGTGGGACGGCACCTTCGACGAGTACCTCACCTACACGCTGCGCGAGCAGGAAACCAACCGCGTGCACAAGGCGGACGACCTCAAGTACACCGATGGCGGCCGCAAGGTGTACAGCGGCGGCGGCATCGAGCCCGACCGTCGGTTCGACGGGCCGGTCCAGGGCTTCAACCCGACCAAGTTCGGCCGTGCCCTCTACGCGCGCAACATCTTCGACAGCTTCGCGCAGCGCTTCTCGCGCAAGGGCGACACGCGCATTGGGCCGGCACTGCCGGGCGCGCGCGAGCTCTCGGCCGACTTCGTCGTGAGCGACGAGATGCTGGCCGAGTTCAAGCAGCACGTGATGAAGACCGGCCTCAAGTTCGACGAGGCCGCGTGGCAGCAGGACCTCCCGTTCATTCAGGCGATGATGCGGTTCGAGATCGACAGCGATCTCTTCGGCGTCGCCGTGGCGTCGGAGAACCTGGCCAAGGTGGATCCGCAGCTTCAGTTCGGCGTGGGTCTCTTCAGCGAGGCGGAGCAGTTGCTCCAGCTCGGCCGTCGGACCCAGTCCACGCGGGCCGCGGCTCGGTAAAAAGCCTTTCGATGGAGCGGGTCTCAAGACCCGCGGCCACCCTGGGCTTTCGATGAGGCGGGCCTAAAGACCCGCAGCCAACGGGCCGGCCCCAGGAATTCCCCCGGTCGGATACCCCAAATGTAGTGGTGTTACTTAGCCCTTGCCCCAAGGGCTAGGCGTTGTTACACTGGCGCCCGTTTCCAACCGACCGGCAGGATCCAACCGCATGCGCCTCGAACGTCTTGAAATTTCAGGGTTTAAGTCCTTCTCAGACCGCGCCGAACTCGCCTTCGACGAAGGTGTCACCGCCATCGTCGGCCCGAACGGGTGCGGCAAGAGCAATGTCGCCGACGCCATCACCTGGGTGCTGGGTGAGCAGAGCGCCAAGAGCCTCCGCGGCGACAAGATGGAGGACGTCATTTTTTCGGGCAGCGACGCCCGTAAGCCCGGCGGGGCGGCCGAAGTCCGACTCCGCCTCAGCGGCTTGCCGTTGCCGCCCAAGCCAGTGCCGGACTCACCGGCGCACGTGGCGGCCACCGAACCCTTCCGGCTCGACGCGCCCGAGTCGGTGCCGGGGCACGACGGCAACGGTCACACGAATGGCCACGCCAACGGCCACACCAATGGGCACGCCAACGGTCACGGCGAGCTCGACGGCAGCGCGCTGTCCGAACGGCCGGTGCTTGCCAGCCCCTCGCTGGGCGCCGAGGCCCTCGAGGAGTTCGCGCGCATCTTCACCCGCGACGTCGAGGTGACGCGCCGGTTGTACCGCTCGGGCGACAGTGAGTACCTGATCGACGGCGAAGTGGTCCGGCTGCGCGACGTCCACGAACTGCTCATGGACACCGGCCTCGGCGCCAAAGCCTACTCGATCATCGAGCAGGGCAAGATCGGGATGATCCTCAGCACGCGGCCCGCCGATCGGCGCCAGCTGATCGAAGAAGCCGCGGGCATCACCAAATACAAGTCGCGGCGCCGCGCCGCAGAGCTCAAGCTCGAGGCCGCGCAGCAGAACCTCACGCGCATCGACGACATCGTCTTCGAAGTGGAGAAGCAGCGCGGCACGCTGAAGCGCCAGGCCGCCAAGGCACGGCGCTACAAGCGGCTGCGCGACGAGCTGCGGCGTTGGGAGAAGGTGCTGTTCGCGCGCCGGTATCGCGAGCTCGCCGCGTCGATCGAAGGCGCGCGGGCCAAACTCGCCGACGCGCGCGAGCGCGAGGCTGCCTCGGCCGCGCACCTCGCCGAGCTCGAGTCGGACCTCGCGCGCTTGCGCATCGAGCTGGCCGAAGCCGACCAGCGCGCGTCGAGCCTGCGCGAGGACGCCCACGCCCGCGAGCTCGACGTCACCGCCCGGCAGCACCAGCAGGAATTCAGCCGGCAGCAGGCCGAGGGCCTCGCGGCGCGCGCCACCGAGATCGAGGAGGAGATTCGCGACCTCGAGGCGCGGCGCGAGCCGGCGCGGATCGCGCTCGAATCGCGGCGGGCGGCCGCGGCCGCTGCCGAATGCGATCGCGACGAGGCTGCGGCCCGGCTCGCCGCCGCCACGCAGCAGCACGCGGAGGCGCAGCGCGGCATCGAGGTGCTCGACTTCGACGTGGATGCCGCGCGGAGCGACGTCTACGCCCACTTCAATACCGCCACGGCGCTCCGCCACGCCATCCAGCACGCCGCCGACCAGATCGACCGCGTCGGGATCATGCTGTCGAAGCTCGACGTGGAACGCGACGACCTGCGGCGCGAGAGCGAGACGCTCGAAGCCGACCGGGCGCAGGCGGCGGGTCAGGCGGCGCAGACGCGCGAGGCCCTGGCGCGCGTCGCCGACGCCCGGCGCGCGCTCGAGGTCGAATTGACCACGATGCGCGGCGACTACGACAGCCGCGTGCGCGCGATCCGCGCCCGGGAGCAGGAGGCGGCGGCGGCCGAGGCGCGGCTGGCGTCGCTGCAGGAGCTCGCGTCCAACCACGCGGACTTCGGCGACGCGGCGCGGGCCGTACTGGCGCAAGCCGACGCCAGCGTCAGCCCGCGCGGGGCCGTGGCCGACTATCTCGACGTCGATCGACGCTACGAGCGCGCGGTCGAAGCGTGCCTCGGCGACCTGCTGCAGTACATCCTGGTGGACGGCCACGAGCAGGCCGCGGCGGGGCTGTCGCTGGTGCGGGCGGGCGCCGCGGGCCGATGCGGGTTCGTCGTCGCCGGCGGGGCAGTGGCCGATGCGAGCGCGTCGGTCTGGTCGCACGTGCCGGGCGTCATCGCGGTCACCGACGCGGTCCGGATCTCGGGTCCCTACGCAGCCGCGCTCCGCTCGGTCCTGGCCGAGTCCTACGTGGCCGAGACCTTCGAGCAGGCGGTGGCCTTCGCGCGCGTCAGCGACGCGCCGGTGGCCACGCTCGACGGCGACCTGCTGCGCGGCGCCCACCTGGTGTCGGGCGGCGCGCGCGTCGAGGCACGCGGCATTCTCGCCACCCGGCGCGAGATCAAGGAGCTCGGCGAACGCACCCAGACCGAGCGCGAGCTGCTGGCGCGTGCCGCGGACGAGGTCGCGCGGCTCGAGGGGGCGATTGCAGCGGCGGCCGGCCTGCTCGCCGGGCTGCAGGGCGAGCAGCACGAACACGAGAAGGTGCTCGTCGGCGTCGAGGCGCAGCTCGCGCGCACTGTCGACGAGGCGGCGCGGCAGGCGCGCAAGGCCGACGTCATCGCGCTCGAGCGGCGGCGAGCCGAGGAGGAGCGTGAGGCGGCGGAGGAGCGGCGCTCCGAGGCCGAAGAGAACACGGTCCGTCTCCAGCAGGTCCAGCAGGAAGCGGAGGGGCGGTTGGCGGAGGCACAGCGGCGTCTCGCCGACGCGCGCGAGGCCGTGTCGGTGCTGGCCGCGGGCCTGGCCGAGGCCAGCGCGGTGAACGCCGCGCTCGTGGAGCGTGCGGCTGCCCTGGGCGCGGAGGTGGAGCGGCTCGAAGAGAGCGCCCGCGAGCTCGAGCAGCGCGTCGACATGCGCCGCAGCGACCTCACGGGCACACGCGCCCGCCGCGAGGCCCTGCTCGAGGCCGTCGCGGAAGGCGCCCGCGCTCTCGACGCCGACATTCAGACCCTGGCCGCGCTGCGCGATGACGTCGTGCGGGCCGACGACGCCGCCACCGCGCGGCGCAGCAGTGTGGACGCCAAGGAGAGCGAGATTCGCGGCGCCCGGCAGGTGCTCGAGGCCGTCCGCGCCGAGGCCGGCGAACTCGACGTGGCCCGCGCGACCGCGCAAAGCGATCTGACGCACCTGGCACAGGTGTGCGTCGACACGGTGCAGGCCACGCTCGACGACGTGCTCGTCGACGTCGAAGCGCTGGAGCAGGCCGGGCAGGCCGTGCCCGACGCGGCGGCGATCGCGGCCGAGGAGTCCGACCCGGAGGCCGACGACCCCGAGTCCGGCGAACCCGCGGCCGGCGTGCTGGCCGCCCAGGTCGAGGCGGCACCGGCCGTGGCGGCGCCGCCGGCATCGATGACCGCCGAGGAAGCCATCACCCGGCTGCGCGAGAAGATCGATCGCCTCGGTCCCGTCAACATGATGGCGATCGAGCAGTTCGACGAGCTCGAGACGCGGCACGTGTTCCTCACGACGCAGCGCACGGATCTGGTGGAATCGATCGCCCTGACGTCGGAGGCGATCGCGCGCATCGACGAGACCACGGCGGCCCGCTTCACCGAGGCCTTCATCGCCATCCAGCAGAACTTCCAGGGCACCTTCGGTACGCTTTTCGGCGGCGGCCGCGCCGGGCTGACGCTGCTCGACGAGAACGATCCGCTGGAAAGCGGCATCGACATCGTCGCCTCGCCGCCGGGCAAGCGGCTGCAGAGCGTGCAGTTGCTGTCGGGTGGGGAGAAGGCGCTTACCGCCATCGCGCTGATGTTCGCGATCTTCAAGTACAAGCCGAGCCCGTTCTGCCTGCTCGACGAGATCGACGCGCCGCTCGACGACGCCAACGTCGGCCGCTTCGTCGAGATGCTGCGCAGCATGCTCGATCGCACGCAGTTCATCCTGATCACGCACAACCGCCGGACGATGGAAATCGCCAACCGGCTGTATGGCGTGACGATGGAGGAGCCGGGAGTTTCCAAGCTCATCTCCGTCCAGCTGCACTGACCGGCCGCGGCCCTGAACCTGGACGGGGCCGCGTTCGTCTGTCCAGTGTCAGGAGGACCGTAATGCCCACGCGCCAGTTCCGTCTTTTGTTCGCCATCGTCGCCCTGGTTCCGCTCCTGGCGGCGTGCGACATCCGGGTCAACGAAGGCGGCGGCTTGTCCCTGGGCGTGTCCCGTGGGCGGGCCAGCGACGAGTGGACACGGAACTACACGGTCGCGAAGGGCGGGCGGTTCGAGGTCGCCAACGAGAACGGGGCCATCGAGGTGCGTGGGACTACCGGGCCGCAGGTCACCGTGAAGGCCTACCGCGAGGTGTCCGACCGCAGCGACGACGAGGCGCGCACGCGGCTGAGCAAGCTGCAGATGCGTGAGGACGTCGCGCCGGATCGGGTCCAGGTGCGGGCCGAAACCGGCGACGTCGGGTCGTTCGGCTTCAACCGCGGCGTCACCATCCGGTACGAGGTGGAGGTGCCTGCCGGCCTGACCGTCGCGTTCAAGACCCAGAACGGCGCCGTCCGCGTCACCGACGTCGACGGCCGCATCACGGCGGGCACGACCAACGGCACCGTGACCGGCCGCGGCGTGTCCGGGGCGGTACAGGCCTCCACCGTCAACGGCAGCGTGCAGATGGACCTGGCGGCCATCAGCGGCGACGTCCGGCTCAACACGGTCAATGGCTCGATCCGCCTCGAACTGCCCACGACGGTCGATGCCGACCTCGAGGCCCTCACCACCAACGGCGGCGTGTCCGTGGACGATCGGCTCGGGCTGGTCAATGTCTCGGGCAATCGCAGCAGCTTCGGCGCCACCACGAACATCAGCGGCCGCCTCAACAAAGGGGCGGGCGCGCACGTGTCGCTCCAGACCACCAACGGCGGCGTGCGCGTGGCGCCGCGGGGCAGCGGCGGCGACGACGACGGGCGCGGCGACCGCGGACGCCGCGGCCGGCGCGGGCGCGCGCCAAACGAGTTCTGACGGACGTTGGCGAACGAAGACAAGGCCGCCCACTACCACCGGCTGCAACGCCGCGCCTCGTTCGCCTCCACGACCGCCGGAGTCGCCTTTCTCGTTTTCCTCGTCGGCACCGGTGCGGCCCGGGCGCTGCTGGGCGCGATCGAGTCGGCTGCCGGCCCCTCCCGTCTGGCCGTCACGGCGCTGTTCGTCGCGGCGCTCATCGCCGCCCACGAACTGCTCGTGCTGCCAATCACCCACTACCGTGGCGTGACCCTGGAGCGCCGCTACGGCCTGTCATCGGAGAGTCGCACGCACTGGTGGCTGACGCACGCCAAGGCCGTGCTGGTCGGCGGCGCGCTCACGATGGTGGCGGCCCTCGCCGTGTCGGCGCTCCTGTCCTGGAGTCCCTCCTGGTGGTGGCTGGTGGCGGCAGCGCTCTTCGCGGCGCTGCTGGTGGCGATGGTGTGGGCCGCGCCGGTGTGGCTGTTCCCGATTTTCTACGACTTCGCGCCCCTCGACCGGCCGGCGCTCACGGCCCGCCTCGTTGCGCTGGCACGCGAGGCCGGCGCGTCGGTGAACGGCGTGTTCGAATGGCGGCTCGGCGACCGGACGCGCAAGGCCAACGCGGCGCTCGTCGGGATTGGCCGCACCCGCCGCATCCTGCTCTCCGACACGCTGCTCGAGACGCACACGGAGGACGAAATCGAGGTCATCCTCGCCCACGAACTGTCGCATCACGTGCACGGGGATCTCTGGGTCGGGATCGCGGTGCAGGCGTGCATCCTGACGGCCGGCCTCTACGTGGCCGACCGTGTGCTCGAGGCGCTGGCCGGTCCGCTGGGCCTTCGAGGCCCCGCCGACGTGGCCGGGCTTCCCGTGATCGCGCTCGCCGCCGGCGCGGTGACGCTCGCCGTCACGCCGCTTGCCAACGCGTTCTCGCGCGCGCACGAGCGGCGGGCCGATCGCTTCGCCATCGATCTGACGCGGAACGCGGCGGCCTTCATGAGCGCCACCCGCCGCCTCGCGGCGCAGAACCTCGCCGAGGAACGGCCGCCGGCGTGGGTGGAGGCGCTCTTCCACTCGCACCCGTCCGCGGCGCGCCGCCTCGACGCCGCGAAACGCTGGGTCGAGCGTACGTAGCGCCTTCAGGCGGCCCGGGCCGGCTGAAACCGGCCCCTACGTCGATATGCCAGGACGTCGTTCGCCCACGCCGGTAGCCTGCTCGAAGGCGTGTCCGACCTGCAGCACGGTCCAGTCGTCGCGGAAGCGTCCGACGATCTGCAGCCCGACGGGCAGGCCGTCGGGCGTGAACCCGGCCGGGACCGAAAGCGCCGGGCCGAAGGTGGCACTGATCCAATACGCCGAGCGCATCCACGCCACGTAATGCTCCATCGGCACGCCATCGACCGACGATGGCCAGGAAAGGTCGGCGTCGAATGGCGGCACCTGGTTCACCGCGCACAACAGCACCGCGTGGTGGTCGAAGAAGCGCCGCACGCGCTCCATCAGCTGGCCGTGCCTCAGCATGGCCGCGGCCACGTCCGCGCCGCGGAGCGCGGCGCCCTGCTCGATCTCCTCGACGAGCTCGGGCTTCATCAGCGCGCGCTGTTGCGAGAGTAGCGGTCCGTACACAGCCGCGGTGCGCCACCGGCGGATGGTAAGGAAGATGTCGTCGGCGGCGGTCAGGTCCGGGCAGGTGTCTTCGACGATGCAGCCCAAGGCTTCGAAGGTAGCGCGCCGCGCGTGCAGCACGGCCCGCACCCGCGCATCGAGCGGCAGCCCGCCGAGATCGGGCGCCCAGGCCACGCGCAATCCGCGCAGGTCGCGCGCGAGGTCGCCGCGCAGCCGCGCGGGGTCCGACTGTTCGCAGCCGGGGTCGCGCGGATCGGGCCCCGCCATCACGCCGAGCAGGAAGGCGACGTCGGCCACCGAGCGAGCCATCGGCCCGTTCACCCCGAAGCCGAGCCGCGGAAACGGGTCTGGGGCGGTGGGCACGAGGCCGACCGACGGCCGAAGCGCTACCACGTTGTTGAAGTTCGCCGGGTTCCGCAGCGAGCCGCCGAGGTCGCTCCCGTCGGCGATGGGCAACATGCCGGCCGTCAGCGCCGCTCCGGCGCCGCCGCTCGACCCGCCCGCGCTCTTGGCGAGGTCGTAGGGGTTCCGAGTGACGCCGTAGACCTCGTTGTAGGTGTGGGAGCCCAACCCGAACTCCGGGACATTGGTCTTGCCGATGCCCAGGGCCCCGGCGTCCCGCAGCCTTTCGACGAGCACCGCATCGGTCCGGGACACGTTGCCGGCGTAGATGCGCGAGCCGCGCGCGCAGACGAGCCCCTTGGCGTCCTGCAGGTCCTTGAACGCGATGGGCAGCCCGTGCAGCGGGCCGAGCGGGGCGCCCGACGCCTGGCGCGCATCCGCCTCGTCGGCGAGCCCGAGACAGGCCTCGTCGGGAAGCCTGGCGACGATGGCGTTGATGGCCGGATTCACCCGCCCGATCTGCGCCAGGTGAGCGGACATGACCTCGCGCGCCGATACCTCGCGGCGGGCGATCCGGGCGGCCAGGGTGCGGGCGCTTTCGAAATGGAGGGGAGACCCCACGCCCACGCAGAGTAATACGGCTCCGGCATATCCCGGTTAGGGGAGGGTCAGACGGCCTGGAATCTGGCATATTTAACAAGATCGGATTCCGCAGCGCCCATGCGAAACGCCCCGCTTGCCGTCACCGCCGTGCTTTGGGCGGCCGCCGCCGCCATGACCGCCGCCCAGGCGGGTGGCAGCGCGCCCGCTCGCGCCGCGATCCCCGCTCCAGCTGCGGCCGCGGCTCCAGCGGCGGCCCCCGCGCCCGCTGCGCACCGGACCCTCGTGGATCAGTACTGCGTCACCTGCCACAACGCACGCGTGAAGACCGGTGGCTTGGCCCTCGACGGTCTGGACCTCGCACGCCTGCCCGAGCACGCCGAGGTGTGGGAGAAGGTGGTGCGGAAGATCCGGGCCGGCGTCATGCCGCCCCAAGGCGTACGCCGCCCCGACCCCCAGGCGTTACAGGCGTTCGTCGCCTACGTCGAGGGCGGGCTCGATCGCGATGCCGGCGCCCATCCCGACCCGGGCCGGCCGATGCTCCACCGCCTCAACCGCGCCGAGTACCGCAACGCCATCCGGGACCTGCTGGCGCTCGACGTGGACGTGGCCTCGCTGCTGCCGCCCGACGATTCCGCCTTCGGCTTCGACAACATTTCCGACGTGCTCGGCGTGTCACCGTCGCTGCAGGAGCGCTACCTCGCGGCGGCCGCCCGCATCAGCGCCGTCGCCGTGGGCGATCCGTCGCTGCGCCCCGGCAGCGACACCTACCGCGTGCCGCAGGACCTGTCGCAGAACCAGCACGTCGAGGGGCTGCCGCTCGGCACCGTCGGCGGCCTGCGCGTGAGCCACCTGTTTCCGCTCGACGGCGAATACGATTTCCAGACCAAGCTCTATCGCACCAACCTGAACATCGTCCGCGGCCTCGAATACCCGAGCGAGTTCGAAGTGGCGGTCGACGGCAGGCCCGTCCATCACGTGACCATCGGCGGCACCGAGGACCTGGCGCAACTTTTCGACAAGCCCACCGATACGGGCGACGCGGTGGAGGCACGGATGCGAGTGCGCGTGAAGGTGCCGGCCGGACCGCACGAGGTGACGGTGGCGTTCATCGATCACCTCGCGGTGAAGGACACGGTACGGGTGCAGCCGTTCCTGCGCAGCTCCGCCGACAACTTCGAGTGGGCTGGCCGGCCGCACATTCAGACCCTGGCCGTCACCGGACCGTTCAACCCGACGGGCCCGGGCGACACGCCGAGCCGGCGCGCGATCTTCACCTGCCGGTCTGCCACGTCCGCCGCCGAGCGCGCCTGCGCGGCGCAGATTCTCGGCCGCCTCGCGCGCCGCGCTTACCGCCAGCCGGTCGGCGCCGCGGAACTGGCGCCGATCCTCGAGTTCTACGACGCGGGGCGTGCGCGCGGCACCTTCGAGGCGGGCGTCCAGCGCGGCCTCCAGCGCATCCTGGCCAGCCCGCGCTTCGCCTTCCGCGTCGAGCGCGATCCGGCCGGCGCGGCGCCGGGCAGCGTCCACCCGGTGAGCGGCATCGAACTGGCGTCGCGGCTGTCGTTCTTTCTGTGGAGCAGCATTCCCGACGAGCCGTTGCTGCGCGCGGCGGCGCAAGGCACGCTGACGCAGTCGGCGGAGCTCGAGCGCCAGGTGCGCCGCATGCTGGCCGACCCACGGTCCGAGGCGCTCGTCTCCAACTTCGCCGGGCAATGGTTGCAGCTGCGCAACGTCCGCAGCGTGCAGCCCAACTCCGACGAGTTTCCCGACTTCGACGACAACCTGCGCCAGGGTTTCCGCCGGGAAACCGAGCTGCTGTTTGCGACCATCGTGAAAGAGGACCGCAACGTGCTCGACCTGCTGCAGGCCGACTTCACCTTCGTGAACGAACGCCTGGCCCGTCACTACGGCATCCCCAACGTCTACGGCAGCCGCTTCCGCCGCGTGCCGGTGACCGACGACTCGCGCCGCGGCATTCTCGGGCAGGGCAGCATGCTGGCGGTCACGTCGCACGCCGAGCGCACGTCGCCGGTGCTGCGCGGCAAGTGGGTGCTCGAGAACCTGCTCGGGCTGCCGGTGCCGCCGCCGCCCCCCGATGTGCCGTCGCTCAAAGGCAACACCGAAGGTGAGAAGCCGACGACGGTCCGTGAACAACTGGCCCTGCACCGCGCCGATCCGGTGTGCGCGAGCTGCCACAAGGTGATGGATCCGGTGGGGTTCGCGCTCGAGAATTTCGACGCGATCGGCGCGTGGCGCACGCGCGAGCCCGGCGGGCCGATCGACGCGTCGGGGCAGCTCGCCGACGGCACGCCGGTCAATGGCGTCGTGACGCTGCGCAACGCGATCCTCGACAAGCCCGACCTGTTCGTCGCGACGATGACCGAGAAGCTGCTCACGTACGCGCTCGGGCGCGGCGTGGACGCGCGCGACATGCCGGCGGTGCGCGGCGTCCTGCAGGCGGCCGCCAGGGATGACTACCGGTTTTCGTCGATCGTGCTCGGCATCGTGCGCAGCGTCCCGTTCCGGATGCGGATGACGCCGGACGTCGAGGCCGAGACGACCCGGACGGCACGGAAGTAGGGGCCGCCTTTAGGCGGCCCAATAGAGGAGCGCTATGTTCGTCACCAAGAAGTCACTGCCGCGGCGCACGTTCCTTCAAGGCATGGGAGTGGCGGTGTCGCTGCCGCTGCTCGACGCCATGCTGCCGGCCTTCACGGCGCTGGCGCGAGCCCAGGCGCGGCCGCGGACGCGGTTTGGCGCGATCTACGTGCCCAACGGCGCCATCATGGAGCAGTGGATCCCCGAGCGCATCGGCGCCGGGTTCGACTTCAAGCCAATCCTCAAGCCAATCGAGTCGTTCAAGGACCAGATGGTGGTGGTGTCGAACCTGACCCGGTCGCATCCGGGCAGCCAGGTGGGTGACCATGCCGTGAGTGCCGCCGGATTCCTGACCGGAGTGTGGCCGAAGCGCACCGAGGCCGAGGACGTGCTCGCGAACACGACCATCGATCAGGTCGTGGCGCAGCAGATCGGTCAGGAAACGCCGTTCCCCTCGATCGAGGTCGCCACCGAGGACTTCACCGGCTACGTGGGCGCCTGTTCGCCAGGCTTCAACTGCGCCTATCTCAACACCGTGTCGTGGAGCTCGCCCTCGACGCCGCTGCCGATGGACATCAACCCGCGCGTGGTGTTCGAGCGGATGTTCGGGCAGGCCGGGAGCCCGGCGCAGCGCGCGGCCCGCATCCGCGACGAGCGCAGCATGCTCGACTCGGTCTCGGCCGAGGCACGGCAGCTGCAGCGCGGCCTCGGCGTCCGCGACCGTCAGCGGGTGACCGAGTATCTCGACAACCTGCGCGAGATCGAGCGTCGGATCCAGCGCGCCGAGTCGCGCAACACCACCAACGTCACGCTCGAGACGCCGGTGGGCGTGCCGGACTCGTTCGAGGATCACGTGAACCTGATGTACGACCTGCTCGCGGTGGCCTACCAGGCCGACGTCACGCGGGTGTTCACGTTCATGCTGTCGCGCGAGCTGAGTCAGCGCACGTATCCGAACATCGGCGTCACCGAGCAGCACCACACGGTGTCGCACCACGGCAACGACGCGCAGAAGATCGCGCAGAACGTCAAGGTGAACACGTACCACATGACTCTGTTCGCGCGCTTCCTCGAGAAGCTGCGGGCTCTGCCCGATGGCGACGGGTCGGTGCTCGATCACTCGCTCATCGTCTACGGCGGCGGGATGGGCAACCCCAACGGCCACGCCAGCGACCCGCTGCCGGTCGTGGCCGTGGGCGGTGGCGCCGGCAAGGGGCACCGGCACATTCAGGTGCGCAAACAGACGCCGGTCGGCAACCTGTGGCTGGCGATCGCCAACCAGTACGGCAGCCGGCAGGAGAGCTTCGGCGACAGCGATGGGCGCATCGAGGACTTCTTTGCGTAGCGAGGCTGCGCCTCGGACCGGAGAACCTGCAGGCTCCGCCTCGCTCCGGCAGTGCCTAATTGCCCGCCCTCCGGGCGGGCGGCTGCGTGTCGGGTATGTGGTCGGTGGCCTGCTCGCGCTCGTGGTGGCGCTCGCCACCGTGTCGGTGTCGGGGGCCGGCGGCGCCGCGCGCCTCTCGGAGGCGATTCAGGCGGGCGATCGGCAAGCGGTCCTCCGCCTGCTGAAGCAGCCGGCAGAAGTGAACGCCGCGGATCCCGATGGCACCACGCCGCTGCACTGGGCGGTGCGCGCTGACGACCTGGACCTGGCGACACGGCTCATCGAGGCCGGCGCCAAGGTGCGAGTGGCCAACCGCTACGGCGTGAGCCCGCTGTCGCTGGCCGCGCTCAACGGCAACGCGCGTCTCGTGAGGCTTCTACTCGCGAACGGCGCCGACGCAAGCCAGAGGGTTTCGCGCGGCCAGACCGTGCTGATGACGGCCGCGCGGACCGGCAACCCGGACGTGGTGGCGGCGCTCCTCGACCGCGGCGCCATCATCAACGCGCAGGAGTCGCAGCTCGGCGAAACCGCCCTGATGTGGGCGGCGTCCGAGAACCACGCGGCCGTGGTGAAGCTGCTGGCCGGGCACGGGGCCGACGTGAACCTGCGGTCGAACTCGATTACGTTTCCCAAGGATCGGTTCGGCCTCGAAGGCGTGCTCACG
>Ga0070675_100000511_pt1 | contig 26537 bp, 27 predicted proteins | sample KBSM43metaG_FD_65343 | JGI IMG/M metagenome (GOLD analysis project Ga0070675, IMG submission 65343) | Miscanthus rhizosphere microbial communities from Kellogg Biological Station, Michigan, USA - KBS M4-3 metaG | ecosystem: Host-associated > Plants > Roots > Rhizosphere > Soil ... | reverse complement strand
CGACATGTTCCTGCTGGCGCTCGCCGATCTGGACGCCCGCCCGCTCGAACGATCCGAACTGTATCTCAACGAGATCGTCGCCGACTGCGTCCGCTCCGGACGAGTCCTCGCCCTGTCGCGCGGCGTGCAGGTCGACCTCGCCAGCGACGACATCGACATTTCCACGCGTGGCGACGAAGGGCTGCTGCGGCAGCTGGTGATGAACCTGCTCGACAACGGCATCCGGCATGCGCCGGATGGCGGACATGTGCGCGTCGCACTCCGCCGCGACGGCGACAGCGCGGAGCTGTCGGTCGAGGATTCGGGCGCCGGCATTCCGGCCGCCGAGCAGGACCGCGTGTTCGAACGCTTCGTCCGCCTCGGACGCCCCGGCGCCGGCGGACTCGGCCTCGCGATCGCACGCTGGGTTGCGGAACAACATGGCGGCCGCTTGCGCGTCGATGGCGCCGGCGCCTCGAGCAGCCGCTTTGTGCTGACGTTGCCGGTGTGAACCTCGCCAGACGCCGCGTCAGGCCGCGTCGGCGCTAACTTGACCGCATCCCCAGGCCGACGCCGTCAGAGTCTTTCGCATGGGTGTCTCCTACCGTTTCCGCACCTTCACCGCCGCATACAGTCCGGGAATCGCCAGCAGCGTGACCGGCGTCGAGAGCGACAGGCCGCCAATCACCGCCAGCGCCAACGGCTTCTGCAGCTCGGCGCCGGCGCCGATGCCGAGCGCGAGTGGCAGCAGGCCGAACAACGTGCAGAAGGTGGTCATCAGGATCGGACGCAGCCGGATGCGTCCGGCGTGGGCGATCGCGGAATCGAACGGCTGTCCCTGCTCGTGGAGGTGCTCGGAGAAATCGAGCAGCATGATCCCGTTCTTCACCACCAGACCAATCAGCAGGATGATGCCCATTGCCGACGAGACATTCAGGTCGGTGCCGGTGATCCAGAGCAGCAGAAAGGCGCCGCCGAGCGACAGCGGGGCGGCGAGCAGGATCAGGAGCGCCGGGAGCCACGCACGAAACTGAATGACCAGAATCGCGAACACGAGCACCGCGGCAATGCCGAAGACCATGAACAGTTCGCGAAACGCCTGCTGCTGCGACGCATATTGCCCGCCGATCTCGTAGGTGTAGCCGACCGGCAGCTTCAGATCGGCCAGCTTCGATCGAATCTCGGCGACGGCGCTGCCCATGTCGCGGGCTTCGAGGCTGCCGGACACTACGGCCATCTGCCGGAGGTTCTCACGCAACAACTCCGCCTGCCCGTTGGCGCGCACCGGCGTCGCGAGCGCCGACACCGGGACCAGCGCGCCGCCAGGCGTGTGGATGGTGGCCTCGGGCATGCGCCGCGGGTCGAAGCGATACGCGTCCTGCAGCCGCACCCGCACCGGCACGCGCCGATCCAGCAGGCGCAGGTCAGTCGGCACCGCTCCCAGCCAGTTTGCGGCCATCTGGCCGGCCACCTGCTCGACGGTCATGCCGAGCCGTGCGCTCGCCAGCGGATCGATGGTCCACGTCGTTTCGGGGTTGCCGCGCTGCACGCCGACGACGTCGACGACGCCATCGACGGTGCCGAGCATCTCCTCCACCGGCTCCGCGAGCGCCGCGAGCCGCTCCGGGTCGTCGCCGAAGATCTTGACCTCGATCGGCGTCGGGGCCCCTTCGAGATCGCCGAGCATGTCCTGCAGCAGCTGGACGAACTCGATCTCCGTCAGCGGCGCCGCGGCCTGCAGCTGCGGCCGCAGGTCCGAGATGATCTCCTCGGCGGATCGGCTGCGCGCGCCGCGCGGCTTCAAGCGGACGAGGATGTCGCCGCTGTTCTGCGCGGTGGCAAATAGCCCAAGCTCCGAGCCGGTTCGACGCGAATACGACGCGACTTCCGGCGTGCCGGACAGGACCTTCTCCATCGCCCGCACCTTCTGGTCGGTCTCCTCCAGGGCCGAGCCGGCGGGCGTGAGGTAATCGACGACGAAGCCGCCTTCATCGGCCTTGGGCAGGAAGCCGGTGCCGACGGCGAAGAAGAGGCCGATGCTCGAGGCAAGCAGAACGACCGCGAACAGCACCGCGATCAGCGGGCGGTGCACGATGCCGTGCAGCATCCGTCCGTAGACACGGGTCATCGCCGACTCGCGCTCCTCGTGAGCCGCACCCTGACGGTGAAATGCCCGGCGCGCAAGCACCGGCACCACCGTCACCGATAGCGCCAGCGACATCAGAACCGCCACCGACAGACTCATCGACAGCGCGCGGAAAAACTGGCCGATTACGCCCGACAGCAAGCTCAGCGGCGCGAAGACCACGACGGTGGTGAGCGTCGAGCTGACGAGCGGGGCGATCAGCTGCTGCACGGCGTCGATCGCCGCATCGGCACCCTCGGCCGCCCGGCGGTGAATGTTCTCCACCACCACGACGGCGTCGTCGATCACCAGGCCAATGGCGACCGCGAGTCCGCCCATCGACATCAAATTGATCGAGCCGCCGAACAGCCGCATGAACAAGAACGCGGGAATCACCGCGAGCGGCAGCGTCACGGCGGCGATGAGCGTGAGCCGGGCGTTGCGAAGGAACACGATCAGCACGACAACCGCGAGGAAGCCGCCGATGAGGATCGCGTCGCGGACGTTGGCGATCGCTTCCGCGACGAACTCCGCCAGGTCGTAGACCTTGGTGATGTGGATCCCCGAGGGGAGCGACACCCTCAACTGCGACAGCGCCGCGTCGACGCCCTGTTTGACCGAGAGGATATTGGCGCCGATCTGCTGCGAGATGCTGATGGATATCGCGTCGCGGCCGTTACCGGTGACGAGCAGGGTGCGATCAGGCGAGCCGGGTGTGACCTCGCCGATATCGGCCACCCGAATCGTCGAGCCGCCCTTCACGGCGACGGGGGCGGCGGCGATCGCCTCTTGCGACGTCCACAACCCCGAGGCGAGCCCGAGGTACTGCTGCCCGCTCTCGCTGAACCGAGCGACCGGAAGCAGCTGGTTCTGCGCCCTGAGCGCCTCGGCGACGTCGGTGACGGCCAGGCCGGCGGCGGCGATTTTGGCCGGATCGAGGATCACCTCGATCTCCCGCGTGTCGCTCGCCAGCACTTCGATCTGTCCCGCGCCCGGCACGCGCGCCAGCTCGGGTCGCACGACATAGGTGGCGTAGTCGTTGAGGTCCGCGGTTGGCAGCGGACCGGTCATGCTCAGGATCAGAATCGGGAACACCGCCGGTGTCAGCCGTTCGACCGTCAGCGTGGTGCCTGGAGGCAGTTCGCTCTGCGCCTCGGCGACGCGGTTCTGCACCTGCTGCAGCGCCACCACCATGTCGGTGGCGGGAGCGAACTGTGCCGAAATCTCGGTCGCGCCGCGGATGCTGCGTGACCGGACCCGGCGCACGCCGGGCACTTCCATCACCGCGGTCTCGATTGGCCGCGTGACCGTGAGCATCATCGACTGCGGCGGCAGGGTGCCGCTGTGGGCGATGACGACGACGCGGGGAAATTCGAGCGGCGGATAGATGCTGCTGGGAAGCGCGAACGCGGCGATCGCGCCCGCGACGACCAGCGCGATCGAGATCAGCCCGGCGGCGCGCGAGTGCCGAACGGCCAGCGCGCCGATCGTCACGGCTCCGCCTGCCCGGCCGCGCCCTTGGCGCCGGGCGTAGCCGATTGCACCCTCGTAATCGCCGCGGCGTCCGGCAACCCGTTCTGGTTGCTGGTGATGACCTGCTCACCCGCCTTCACGCCGCTGAGAATCTCGACGTGCTCGCCGTCGCTGAGACCGACCGTCACATCCCGCCGTTGCGCCTTCTCTCCCGCCGCGACGAACACCGCCGTCGCTTCGCCTTCCCGAACCAGCGCCGACGCCGGAACGAGCACCACGTTGCTGTGCGTCTCGGCCTCGATGTCCACTTGGAGTGGAGTACCGACCGGATAGTCCGCGGCGCCCTTGAAGGCGAGGCGAATCTGCACCGTCGCCATGCCCTCTTGGACCGCCGTAGGCCGGGAGACGACCGAGAGCGCCGACGGGGACGTGCCGGAAGGCAAACCCACGACTCGGCCCGACGCACCGACCTTGACGCGGGCCGCATCGCCGATCGCGACCTGCGCCGCCAGTTCGAGGTGGCGCGGATCGATCACGCGCAGCACGGGATCGGCTGCCGACGCCTCGACCAGGTCGCCAGGGTTGTGGGAGCGTCGCGCGACGACGCCGTCGAAGGAGGCGCGGACGACACTGCGTGCCGCGATGGTGTCGGCGGCCGTCGCCCCGGCCTGGGCGCCGGCGAGATCCGCCTGCGCGTCGGCGACTTCACGCGTCGCGGCTTCCAACTCCTTGCGCGCCGCCACGCCGCGCGCCAGCAGGTCGCGCATGCGTGCTTCGGACGCGTGCGCGTTGGCAAGCCGCGCCTCGGCACGGCCGATTTCGGCCCGTTGCTTCGAGGCCTCGGCCACGCTCGATGGAATCTCGAAACGGACGAGCACATCCCCGCGGCGAACGGAGTCGCCCTCGGCCTTTGAGATTTCGACAATCCGCGCCGGCTCCGGAGCGATGACGATCAACTCAGCCCCTGGCGCTGGCGTCACCAGTCCGGTGGCATGGATCGATCCGGTGATCCGGCCGGTCTCGGCCGCCGCCGTCGTCACCGGCACCACCGCTTCACTCGCGACATCGTCGGGGATGGGCGTCGAACAGCCGGCGGTGGCGGCCAGCAGCGCCAGGAGAGTGAATCTTGTCAGGTTCGCGACCAACGCGACAGGGTTCGTGCCACAGACGATCAATCGAGTCATGGCGTGGGCGCCCGCGTCGCCGCCGGCGGCGGGGCGCCGATCGCGCGATCCAGGTCGGCGAGCGCGGCCTGCAGGTCCGCTGCCGATTGAAGCGCCCGAAGCCGCACGTCGCGCGTCGACTGCAGCGCCTGCAGGTACGCCGCGATGTTGGTCTGGCCCAGACGGTAGGAGTCTTCGGCCATCCGCTCGACTTCGAGCGCCTGCGGCAGGACCTGGTCGCGATAGCGGACGTACTGCTGCCGCTGCGCCTCCGCGATTGCGACAGCAGCCGACACGTCGCCCGAGATGCGCGCCAGCGCCGCCTCGCGTTCCGCAGCCAGTTGCGTCATCGTCGCCTGTTCCAAAACGACGCCAGCGGTGTGGGTGGTGAAGATTGGCAGCGTGATCGCGACCGCGGCCCGCCAGCCGTACATGAACTCCGGCTCGGCGCGACGGGTGAACGTTGCTTCCGGCCTGACATCAGGTTGCCGCATCGCATGCGCGAGCTCGACGCGCGTCCGCTGCTCCTCGATCCGGCGATCGAACAGGGCCAGCTCCGCGTTTGCCTGGCGGGCCCGCGCCAGCGCGGTATCCATCCCCAACAGGGGTTCGTCCGCGATTCCCACATCAATCGGCGTCGCGTCGGTCAACGGCCACCCGAGCAGCGCGTTGAGCGCAGCGCGCGCGCCAGTGACCACACCGGCCGCCGCGGCGCTCTGATTCTGCGCATCGGCGTAGGCAAGCTCGGCCTGCAGCAATTCGAGGCGTGGGGCATCGCCGGCATCGACACGCGCCTGCGCCGCATCGCGGGCTCGTTGCGCCAACCCCTGCATCTCCCCAAGCAACGCCTGACGGGCCTCGGCGAGAAAGCGAGTGACAAATGTCTTCCGCACGTCCGCCTGGACCTGCGCGATGGTCGCGTTCAACTCGGCCTCGCCGGTCAGCACAGCCGCCTCGCCAACGGCGACTCGGCGGCCGCGCTTGCCGTCCCACGGCCAGGCCACGGTGTAGGCGTCTTTCGGGGTTTCCTTCGCCCATTCGGCCCGAAACTCAGGATTCAACCGCTCGGCGACCACGTCACGCGAAGCGATGCTGACCGCTCGCTTCAACCGGGCGGCCAGGATCGATGGATTGGCGGCCAGCGCCTGCTGTACGGCCGCCGGATAGGTCAATGGTGTCGAGGAAACTGCCGGGACCGCCACTTGCGCGACGGTCACGCTCGCGTGGCAGAGACACAGGGCCAGCGCGAGGAGGTGCGAACGCACCGACCGAGCATGGCAGAACGCGCATGAATAGCGGATGACAGGCCAGGGCACGTCCGCGCGTCGGCGTCAACGCGTTCCGCGCACACGCCACCAGCACAGTTCGTATCGCCCGACGCAGGATCGGGTTAGTCTCTGAGCAAAGTCGTGAGTGTGGAGCTCCCGACGGTCGCGAACCGCAGCGGTCTCATGAGCGATTCGATTTCTTCGTCCCTGCGAACCGAGCCAGGCCGGATTCCGCGCCGCACGAAGGCCGCCGATCAGACCGGCTCGGACCGCTGGCTGCCGGGACTGCGCACGCTGCGCGAATACCAGGCGGCGTGGTTGCGGCAGGACATCGTGGCTGGTCTGGTGCTGACCACGATGCTGGTGCCCGTCGGGATCGCGTACGCGGAGGCAGCCGGCGTGCCGGGCATCTATGGCCTCTACGCGACCATCGTTCCGCTGCTCGCGTATGCGTTGTTCGGGCCCAGTCGGATACTGGTCCTGGGGCCGGATTCCTCGCTCGCGGCCGTCATCCTCGCCGTCGTCCTGCCTCTGTCGGGCGGCGACCCGCGGCGTGCGGTCGCCATTGCCGGCATGATGGCGGTCGTCTCGGGGACCGTCTGCATCCTGGCGGGTATGGCGCGTCTCGGCTTTGTCACCGAGCTTCTGTCCAAGCCAATCCGCTACGGGTACATGAACGGCATCGCGCTGACGGTCTTGATCGGCCAGCTGCCCAAGCTCTTCGGCTTTTCGATCACGAGCGACGGACCTCTGAGAAACGTGTGGGCGATCGCGACCGCGCTTCTCGAGGGCAAGACCAACTGGACCACGCTCGTGGTGGGCGCCGGTACGCTCGTGGTGATTCTGCTGCTCAAAGGCCACAAGCGATTGCCCGGAATCCTGATCGCCGTCGTCGCCGCGACCGTCGTGGTCGGCGTGCTGAACCTCGCTGCGCGCGCCGGTGTGTCAGTGCTCGGCTCCCTCCCACAGGGCCTGCCCGCGTTCGCGATCCCGTGGATCACCACCGCCGATCTCGTCTCCATCTTGATCGGCGGATCCGCCGTTGCGCTCATCTCGTTCGCTGACACGAGCGTGCTCTCGCGTGTGTACGCGGCTCGGACTCGAACCTACGTCGACCCCAACCAGGAAATGGTGGGACTCGGTGTGGCCAACCTAGCCGCCGGATTCTTTCAGGGCTTTCCGATCAGCAGCAGCTCCTCTCGTACGCCGGTAGCCGAGGCCGCGGGTGCCCGGACCCAGCTCACGGGAGTCGTGGGCGCGCTTGCGGTGGCTCTGCTGCTGCTGCTGGCGCCGGACGTGCTGCGGAATCTCCCCACGAGCGCACTGGCTGCCGTGGTGATCGCCTCGGCGATCGGCCTGATCGAGGTCGCCGACCTGCGGCGAATCTATCGCATCCAGCGGTGGGAATGCTGGCTCTCGATCGGCTGCACGGTCGGCGTGGCCGTGTTCGGCGCCATTCCCGGCATCGGCCTCGCGATCGTGATCGCCGTCATCGAATTCCTCTGGGACGGCTGGCGCCCATACTCCGCCGTGCTGGGACGCACGAAGGGCGTCAAGGGTTACCACGACATCACCCGACACCCCGAGGCGCGCCTGATTCCAGGCCTGGTGCTTTTTCGCTGGGACGCGCCTCTGTTTTTCGCGAACGCGGAGTGGTTCCATGAGCGCGTGCTGGACGCGGTGGCGGCGTCGCCGACGCCGGTGAGCTGGCTCGTCGTGGCCGCGGAACCGGTGACCAGCGTGGACATCACATCCGCCGACATGCTGGCCGAGCTCGACGAAACCCTGCACGCGGCTGGCATCAAGCTGTGCGTCGCCGAGATGAAGGATCCAGTCAAGGACAAGCTGAAGCGATTCGGGCTCTTCGGGCGCCTGGGGGAGGCAGCGTTCTTTCCGACGATAGGGGCCGCCGTCAGCCGCTATCTCGCGACCCATCAGGTGGATTGGGTGGACTGGGAGGACGCGGGCCGATGACTTCGATGGGGAGGAATTCTGGAGCAACTCGGCCGCGGGTATCACGGAGCCTTCTTCACGTAGTGCGCGACCTTGTACCCGGATTCGTCAGAGTAGTAGACCGTGACTCTGATTTCGCCGGCGTCGTTGATGCCGTCGTCGGTCTCACTGGCCACCCGATCGGTCAGGCGCAGTGTCTCGGTTCTGCCGTCGGCGAATCTCAGTACGATCTCCTGGCGACGGCGGTCGAGCCGCACGACGGTGCCTTCGGTCACCTTCAAGCCTTCGTCCGCGACGCGATCGATTTCCTCGACCGACTCCTCGGCCCCGGCGATCCTGTAATGGACGACGACGTGCGTGCCCGGTTGCAGCCCCTCGAGCGCGTCGGGACCCGAAGCTTTTGCACCGTGGACGACAAGCCCCTTGGCGAAGTGGTACACGTGCTCGGCGCCGTCGATCGTCGTCACGACGAGCGCGTTGATCCCTCGATAGAACTTCGTCATCGTCCCTTCCAGGGCGACGGTGCCCTGAACGGGCGGAGGGCTCTGCGCGGCCAGCGGCGCCGGAACGACTGCGGCGAGAAGCCCTATCACCAGCCACGTACGCATTGTCCTCATCGTCCTTTTGCGCGCCTGACGTCGTTGGCACCGGCCGGCGGGCACTCCTATGTCGGGGCTAAGGGCACAAGCCGTGCCAGCGGATCGAATAGGCGGCGCGAGATCCGGCGATCATTCCCCGCAGCACATGCCGTCAAAGTGGGAAGTAGTTCGCGACGGCGAGCGTTATTCGGCGGTCAACCGACGTTGTCTTGTGCCGTGGCCGCGATGGTGTAACCAGATAGGCGCTACCCCGGGCCGACGGTCAGCGTGTTCACGTTCGCGCCCCAGCCGCCGACCTCGTAGTTCATGACGTCGCCCCAGGCCTCGTGCCTGTGCGCGAGGTGCACACCCAAGCACCACGGCTGCGACGATGCCCAGCGGTCCGCGGAATGCCGCTCTCATACTCAGCTCGCCTTGGACCGATACGCCTCGACGAGTAGTTCTGCGATCGCGGCAACGTCGAACGGCTTGGCGACGACCTCGTAGACGCCGAGGCTCTTGGCCTGGGCCGCCATTTCAGACGTGCCGTATGCCGTCATCATGACGACGGCACTCACGGGTGCCTGCTGCCGAATCTGCTCGAGCAGCGACAGGTCGTCGGAGTCTGGAAGACGGAAATCGAGCAGCACGACGTCAAACGGCTCGGACGTCTGCCCCACGGCCCGGAGCGCGGTGGCGGCATCGGTCGCCTGGACAACTGTGTGCCCTGCCTCCGTCAACGTCTCGGCGACGGCCCAGCGGATGAGGCTCTCATCCTCGACCAGGAGCACGCGAAGCGGTCCGACAGCCGTCGATGACGCGGATGGGAGCATTCTGACTCCTAGTGACTGTCCGAGACGACTCTTCGCCCCGCAACGTCACCCGTCTCCTTCATGCCCGCTTTTCAGGCACACGGCGTGCCAAGGCGATCGGGCCACTCGGCCCTGCGAATCCGCCCTGCGGGTCGCCAGGCCGCCCGGAAATAGTCCCGGCCGTGGGGAGAATCTCCCGCTCGGCACCTGGCTTCGGGCGGCATTACGCCAGCGGCCGCGCCGATGACAGGGCATGAGGATTGCCTCAAACGTTACGGAGATGCATATGACCACAGCGACGATGACCGAAAAGGACGTCCGCGTCCGCGACGCCGTCCAGCGGCAACTGGAGTGGGATCCGGAGGTGGATGCGAGCGCCATCGGCATCGCAGCCAAGGACGGCAGTGTGACCCTGACCGGCTTCATCGACAGCTACGCTGGCAAACTGGCAGCCGAGCGCGTCGCCAAGCGCGTGCGCGGCGTGCGGGCCGTCGCCAACGACGTCGAGGTCCGCCTGAAGCTGGGCCGCACCGACGCCGACATCGCTGGCGATGCGGCGCGTGCGCTCGACCTCTACGTCACGATTCCGTCAGGTGTGAAGGCCGCCGTCCACAACGGACACGTTACGCTGACGGGCGTGGTGCCGTGGCCCTATCAGAAGAAGCACGCTGAGAAGATCATGCGACATATCCGAGGCGTACGCGGCGTATTCAACCACCTCGTGCTGGCGCCTCGGGCCGTCGAGCGCGACGTCCACCATCGCATCAATGCGGCGCTGCATCGGAACGCGCACCTCGATGCACGGCAGATCGAGGTCACGGTGGACGGCAACACTGTCACGCTCACCGGCACCGTGCGCACCTGGCTCGAGCGCGACTCAGCGGAGCGCGCCGTCGCCGACGGCCCGGGGATCACGACCGTGATCAACCGCATCGTCGTTGAGCCGGCCGAGTCCGATGACACCTTCGAGATCTGCTGATCTCGCGGCCGCGACGGCTCCAGTACCTCGCTCACGGGCGATCTAGGCCGCGTGCAGTGGCAGTGTGACCTCAACAATGGTTCCGCCATGCGGCGGACAGTCGATCGAGATCTGGCCGTCGTGTGCCTCGATGAATCGTTTCGCCGTGGGCAGGCCGAGACCGGTGCCACGTGACTTGGTCGTGAAGAAGGGCGTGAAGATTTTGGCGCGAATGTCGAGGGGAATGCCTGGACCGGTGTCGGCGAAGACGATCCGGCAGGCGCCGTTCACCGGCTTGATCTCGACGCGAATCGTGCCGTGGCCGTGCATCGCCTGGACACCGTTGACCAGGAGATTCTGAAACACCATCTTCAACATCTCGGCGTCGCCGCTGACGAGTGGAGCCGACCCCTCGATACGCACGTCGACGTCGCGCAGCGCGGCGTCCTCGCGCAAGAGACTCGCGGTCACCCCCACCAGCGGCGCAATGTCGATCGGCAGCCGTTTCGGCTGTGGCGGTCGGGCAAAGAGCAGCATGTCCTTCATCATCGCGTCGAGCGAATCGATGCGCTTGACGATTTCACGCGTCATCTTTTCGTCCATGCTGCCGGCGGTCATGCGCCCGCCCATCACCTGCATGACACCGCGGATGCCGGCCAGCGGGTTCTTGACTTCGTGCGCGATCACCGCCGCCATCTCGCCCAGCTTGGCCAGCGCGGCCTGCTCGCGCAGCTGCTCCTCGACCCGGACGCGCGCGCTGAGGTCGTGCACGATGCCCGTGAACTTCGACTGGCCCGCCATCGAGATTTCTCCGACCGCCAAGTGCAACGGGAACGTCGTGCCGTCATGCCGCCGGCCGGTGACCTCCCGGCCGATGCCGATGATTTTGGCGCGCCCGGTGGCCATGTAGCGCGACAGGTAGTGATCGTGCTCTTCGCGGTAGGGCGAGGGCATGAGCATGTCCACGTTGTGGCCCATCACCTCGCGCTCGGTGTATCCGAAGAGCCGCTCGGCCGCCGGGTTGAACGCCTCGATACGCCCGTGGCGGTCGATCACGAGAATGCCGTCCACGGCGGAGTCGACAATCGCCCGCCAGCGGCCCTCGCTGGCCCGGAGCTCGTTCTCGAGCCGCACGCGCCGACTCAGGTCGTGCAGCATGCCGGTGAACTTCTGTTCGCCCCCGACGGTCATTTCGCCGACGGAGAGATGGAGCGGAAACACGCTGCCATCGCGGCGCCGGCCCGACACCTCCCGCCCCGTGCCGATGATCGTCGCCTGTCGAGTCACGTGGTAGCGCTGCAAATAGCCGTCATGCTCCTCGTGATACGGCGACGGCATCAGCATGTTGACGTTACGTCCCAGGACCTCCGACGCGGAATAGCCGAATAGCCGCTCGGCGCCATGATTGAAGGCCTCGATCTTCCCGCCCGGACCGATGACGATGATGCCGTCGACGGTCGTGTTGATGATGGCGTGGAGGCGTTCGGCACGAGTCGTCGCCAGCTGCGCGGCGGCACGCTGCGCCGCCTCCGATTGTCGAAGCCGATAGTTGATCCAGGCGAACGCCAGCCCGGTGCCGACGAACATCGACAACGACAGCCAGTCGCCGGCTCCGCTGACAGCCAAACCGGCCGGCGGCAGGAAGAGGTACATGGCGATGAGCGCGGACAGTCCCGTTCCCAGCGCACCGGGGCCGAATCCGCCGTACCATGCCGCCAGCAGAATCGCGGGAAAGAACTGCAAGTAGGGGACGCTGACGCCCAACAGAGGCTGCAAGACCATGCGAAGCCCGAGAGCCGCCGCGATCAGCAGCACGGCAACGCCGTATCGCGCAACTCCCCCGTGAACCGGCTGCATCGCCCGGGCGATGCCACTGACGCGGGGAGCGGCGTGCGACGACACCGGCATATGCTGGTTCGTTCAGGCCCTCTGCAGCCCGAACTTCTCGATCCTGTAGCGAACCTGATCGCGGTTGACGCCGAGCAGCTGCGCGGCCTGAGTCTGGTTGCCCTTCGAGCGCTCGAGCGCCTGCGTCAGGAGCTGGCGCTCCACGTCCTCGATGTCGACGCCTTCGGCCGGCAGCTTGAATTGCACGGGAGAGACCGAGCCCGTGAGCGTCGCGAAGTCGCCAGGCTCGAGCCGGTCGCGATCCGTCATGAGCATGGCCCTCTCGATGGCGTTGCGCAGCTCGCGGATGTTGCCGGGCCAGGAATGCTGCTCGAGCACGCGACGACGCGTGCCAGTCTCCCCAGTCAGCAGCACGGTCGAGGCCGGACTTGCCGACACACGCGCCATCACCGCCTTGGCCGCCTTCATCGAGGCCGATTCACCAATGATCGACTCGAAACCGAACTCCCGGCCCTGGCTGGAGGGGAGCGCGCGCACTTCACGGCGCAACTGACTCGTCTCGAGCGCCTTCTCGACCAGGAGGACGACTTCATCCAGGTTGAACGGCTTGTTGACGTAGTCATACGCCCCGAGCTTCATCGCCTCGACCGCGTTCTCCACGGTGGAGTAGCCGGTCATCATGATGACCAAGGTCTCCGGCAATCGACGCTTGATCTCGGCCAGCAATGCGAGACCGTCTCCATCCGGCAGCTTGAAGTCGAGGAGGACCAGATCGACGTCCGGCGAGATGCGTTCGAGCGCCTCAGCCATGGTCTCCGGTTCGATGACGTCGTAGCCCGACGAGAGTCGCTCCTTGAGTGACCATCGGACGAGCGATTCGTCGTCGATGACCAGGACGTTTGCGTGAGGCATGTGCGACCTTGAAGTCGAATAGGTGGCGCGGCCGGCTGGCCGAAGGAAGCGCGTAAGCGCGTATCTTTCCACATTTGGGTGAAAATTTTCCCATCGCCTTTAACGACTCCCGGCGCCTGCCGTTCCGGCGCCGTCGTCTTCGGCAGGCACGTTGCTTGCGAGATCGAATCGTGAGCTCGAACCAGCAAGGAGGAGCGGCGATGTCAACTGCAACGATCAGCGAAAGCGATATCCGGGTCCGGGATGCTGTGATGCGTCAGCTGGAATGGGATCCCACGGTGGATGCAAGCGCCGTGGGTGTCGCGGCCAAGGGCGGCGCGGTCACCCTGACCGGCTACGTCGATTCCTACCGCGGCAAGCTGGCGGCCGAACGCGCGGCGAAGCACGTGCGCGGCGTGCGCGCGGTGGCCAACGACATCCAAGTGCGGCTGAAACTCGCTCGGACCGATGCCGAGATTGCGGCCGACGTTGCGCATGTCCTCGTGCTGCGCAGCACGATTCCGGAGACCGTCCAGGCCGCCGTCCATGACGGTCACGTCACCTTGACGGGCAAGGTTCCCTGGCTGTTCCAGAAGCAGGACGCCGAGCGCGTGGTCCACCACATCCGTGGCGTTCGCGGGATTCAGAACTACGTCACGCTCGTCCCGCTGGGCGTCACCAAGGACGTGAGACATCGCATCGTCGAAGCGCTGCACCGAAACGCCAGTGTGGACGCGCAACACATCCTGGTCACGGTGACCGACAACACGGCAGTGCTGGCCGGGACGGTCGGTAGCCTGCTGCAGCGCGAAGCGGCGGAAGAAGCCGCGGCGCACGCGCCGGGCATCGCCCGCGTCGACAACCGGATTGTCGTGGAACCCCGGGAGCCGGCCGACGAATTGTGCTGATCGGCGCCGTGCGGTGCGGCGACAGGGCCGCCCGGCTGACGTGCCGGCGGTCGAGTATTCTTCACACTCTTGGCATTCGCCTGCCCTCTTCGCAGCAAAGGTCTGCTCAATGATCACGCCGCTCAAGCGGTTTCTCTGCCCCGCTGAGTTCTCGGGCCACCGCACGGGCTGCCTGGTGCTCGCCGTTCACCCCGAACAATCGGAGGCGCCGTTAGCGGCCCGGCCATGAAGCTGTCGGTGATCGCGCTGGATTATGACGGCATGATCGTCCGGCAGGATCGCGTGGACCCGTCGACGCGGGCCCATCCGCGGCCGCTATTCGGTTGACTGAGCGGTAACCTCGCGCGCGAGGCCGGGCGTTCAGGCCGCGTCCATCTGCGGCGGCTCGGTCTTCGGCTCCGGCACCTCGGTCAACGTCGCCTCTGTCAGCAGCAGCACGCCGGCGACCGACACGGCGTTCTCCAGCGCCAGGCGGACGACCTTGGCTGGATCGATGATCCCGGCTTCGACCAGATCGACGTACTTGCCGGTGGCCGCGTCGAACCCGTAATTCGCCGCACCGGTGCGCATGCGGTCCACCACCACCCCGTCGTCGGCCCCGGAGTTCTCGGCGATCTGTCGCGCCGGGATCTCGAGCGCCCGGCGCAGAATCAGTGCGCCGGCGCGGTGGTCACCGTCGAGCCGGGCCGCCTCGGCTTCGACGGCGGCAATTGCGCGTAGCAGCGCCAAGTCGGCGCCGGGCACGATGCCCTCGGCCATCGCCGCGCGCGTGGCGTGAATCGCGTCGTCGAACGCCTCGTGGCGGCTCTTCATCTCGGTCTCCGACGGGGCGCCCACCCGGATCACGGCGACGCCGCCTGAGAGCTTGGCCAGACGCTCCTCGAGCTTTTCCCGATCGTAGTCGGAGGTCGTCGTGGCGATCTGGGCGCGGAGTTCCTGGCAGCGGCCGTCGATGGCCGCGCGCTGGCCCTTGCCGCCGATGATCGTCGTGTGGTCGCGGTCGACGACGACTCGCTCGGCGCGCCCGAGCGTCTCCAACGTGACGCTCTCCAGCTTGACGCCCAGCTCCGACGACACCACACGGCCGCCGGTGAGCGTGGCGATATCCTCCAATACGGCCTTTCGCCGATCGCCGAAGCCTGGCGACTTGACCGCGACGTTGGCGAGCACGCCGCGAAGCCGGTTGACGACCAGCGTGGCCAGCGCCTCGCCCTCGATGTCTTCGGCGACGACCAGAAGTGCCGCCCCCGCCTTGGCCACCTGCTCGAGCAATGGCAGCAGATCCTTGAGCGATGAGATCTTCTGGTCATGCAGCAGAACGAATGGATGGTCGAGCACCGCCTCCTGCTTCTCCGGGTCGGTGACGAAGTAGGCGGACAGGTAACCGCGGTCGAACTGCAGCCCCGATCGCGACCTTGGTGGCCTCGTCCAGGCCGCGCTTCAGGTCGATCGCGCTCGCACCGGCGGCGATGTTGCGCATCCCGTCGGCGACGATGGCGTGGGCCAGAATTGTCGCCGTCGTCGTGCCGTCGCCGACCGCATCGCCAGTGCGCTCCGCCGCCCCCCGAAGCAGCTGGGCGCCGAGATTCTCGTCCGGATCCTTGAGCGAGAATTCCTTGGCAATGGTGACGCCGTCGTTGCACACGAGGGGGGTGCCCCACCGCCGTTCGATCAGCACCGACTTCGACTTGGGACCGAGCGTCACCCGGACGGCATCGGCAATTGCCGTGGCGCCGCGCAGGACCGGCTCGCGGGCGTCGGATCGGAAACGAATCTGTTTGCGAGGCATGCTCACAACTGTGCAAGCCGGACGCCAGCTCCATCGCCGCCTAACGTTGGCTACGCCGCGCCACCTGATTGGGGAATTTCTCTCTCTCACCCGCAGCGCTTTCCCCGCCGGAGACGCGGCCGCTGACGCTGGCTGTCATCCCAGGTTGCCGCATCACGTGCGGGCCGGTTGGCATTTCGCTTGCGCTGGCATTGGCGCGATGACGATCTGCCTGATGGACACCCCCTCGCCGCCTGTTCAATACCGATCGTGACCACGCGCGGCTCATGGCTGATGTGGCTCCTTGGCGGAGCGATGCTGGCGGTCGTCGTCGGGGCGACCATCCACTTCGGCGAGGCGCGCGAGTTCATCGACCTGGTCGAACGCGCCCAGCCCTGGTGGCTGGCGGCTGCGCTGCTGCTCCAGGCCCTCACCTATGTGGCGCAGGGTGAGGTCTTCCTCGCCTCGCCGTATTCGGCCGGCTGCCGGGTCCCGCGGCGATTCGTCTACGAACTCAGCCTGACGAAGCTGTTCCTGGATCAGGCCGTTCCATCAGCCGGCCTCGCCAGCACCGCGATCGTTGCCAACGCACTGGAGCGTCAGGGCGTCCCACGAGGACCGACCGCAGCCGGCGCCATTCTCAACATCGTCTCCTACCACTCGTCGTACGTGGTGATGCTGATCGCGGCCCTGGGGATCATGGCCACGCTCGGGAGGACGAGCGCGCCAGTCCTGACGGTCTCGCTGCTCTTCATCGTCTTTGCGATGTCGCTCGCCGGGTTGGCGCTGGGCTTCGCGGGCCGAACGTGGGCAGGTTCGCCATGGCTGCGGCGCGTCCCGTGGCTGTCCGGCATCGCGAGCTTCATCGAAGGCGCCGACACGCGACTCTCTCGGCATCCGCGCCTGCTGCTTATCACGAGTGCCTGGCAGTGCGCCGTCTTTCTGCTCGACGCCGCCACGATGTGGCTGCTGATTCACGCGGTGGGAGCCACCGCACCGGCCAGCGCCGTGTTTGCCACCTTCATGATCGCGAACGTGTTTCGCACCGTCAGCATCTCACCCGGGGGGTTGGGGACGTACGAGGCGGCCTCGGTGCTCCTGCTCCGGATGGTGGGCGTCACCCTCCCCGCGGCGCTCGCAGCAACGCTGTTGTTTCGGGGCTTGAGCTTCTGGGCGCCGATGGTGCCTGGGCTCTGGGTCTCGCGGCGGCTGCTGCGTCCTGCACCGGACACCGCCAGCCCGGGAGCGGTTCGGGCTCGCCGATCACGGCGGCGACCCGGAACTGGTGGTGCTCCCGGAGCGCTGGAGCCATCAACGTTCCCCCGCCCTCAACGCCTTGACTGCCTGGCCGGCCAGCGCGGGGACGAGCGACGCGACGAGCACAGCCGCCCACTGACTTGGCTCCAGCGAAACGAGGTGCAGCAGCTTCGGCAGCGGGGGCACGTACATCGCGGCCAGCTGGAGACCGACGGACAGCGCCACGGCCAGCAACGCGTACACGTTGGCGGTCATCCGCGCGATCCCGATGACCGCGTCCTGACTCCGCGCGTTGCCAAGATGGAGCACCTGAGCGAGCGCCAGCGTCATGAACGTACCGGTCTGGGCCACGACGGTTCCATCACGCAACAGCCACAGGAAGACGGCCACCGCGCTCGCCGTGATGATGCCTCCGGCCATCAGCACGTCCAGGATGAATCGTTTCGACAGCATGGCGGCTGAGGGGTCGCGCGGCGGTCGCCGCATCACCCGGCCTTCGCCGGGCTCGAGCGCCAGGGCCAACGCTGGAAACGTATCGGTGACGATGTTCAGCCACAGCAACTGCAGCGGGAGCAGCGGCGCGGGCCACCCCGCCAGACCGGCGGCGAAGACGACGGCGACTTCGGCGACGTTGCAGCTGAACAGATAGAAGACCACTTTGAGGATGTTGTCGAAGACGATGCGCCCTTCCTCGACGGCCGCGGCAATCGTCTCGAAGCGGTCGTCGCGCAGCACGATGGCCGCAGCGGCTTTGGCGGCGTCGCTCCCACGGCCTCCCATCGCCACTCCGATGTCGGCCCTGCGCAGGGCAGCCGCGTCGTTGACGCCGTCGCCCAGCATCGCCACGATCTCGCCGTTGGCCTGCAGCGCGTCGACGATGGCCAGCTTCTGTTCGGCGGTGGTGCGACTGCAGACGCTGGTGTGGGCCAGCCGCGCCCGCAACTCGGACGGCGACAGCCGCGCAATCTCGCCGCCGCCGAGCGACACGTCGCCCGCGCGTAGCATGCCGAGACGCCGTGCAATCGCCTCGGCGGTGGGCGTCTGATCACCGGTGACCATCAAGGTCCTCAGGCCTGCGGCTCTGAGGCGGTCGATCGTCTCCTGGACGCCGGCGGCCGGCGGATCCTGAAGTCCAACGAAGCCGGCGAAGCGCAGACCCGTGAGCGCCGTTTCGGCGGCGCCGGTCACACTCCCCGACGCCAGCGCCAGCACGCGTAACCCTCCGGCCGCCATCCTGTCGTTCACGGCCAGCAGGGCCGACGGCGCCGGTTCATCGAGCGGTCCCTCAGCCGACAACGCGCACCGCTCGAGCACTCTCGAAGGAGCCCCCTTGATATACGCCACGAGCCTGCCGTCCGAGCGGTGAATCGCACCCATGAACTTTCGCGTGCTCGAGAACGGCACGACCTGCACCAAGGGCGCGGCCTCGATCAGTGTCTGGCGCTCGATCGAGTACCGCGAGGCCACGGTGCGGAGGGCGGCATCCACCGGATCGTCGCCGCCCTGACGATCGCCGCCGACGATGACCGGCTCTCGGCTGGCGAGCACACCGATCTCCAGCGCCAGGCGCAGAGCGGCCGTGAGCGGCGGCAGCGAGGTCTCCAGGTCGGCGTCACTCTCCTCGGACCAGATCCGGACCGCACGCATGTCACCAGAGGTGAGCGTGCGCGTCTTGTCCGTGCAGATCACGGTCGCGGAGCCCAGCGCCTCGACGGAGGTCAACCGTCTCACGATGGCTCCGCGCGTCGCCATACGATGCACGCCGATCGCCAGTGCAATGGTGGCCACTGCCGGGAGCGACTCGGGAACGGCGGCGACGGCCAGGGCGAGTGCGGTCTGCAACACGTCGGCCGCGGGGAGGCCGTGATACAGCCCGAGTCCCACCACGACGGCCGTCACTCCGAGCACCAGCCAGACCAGGCGCCGGCCGAGGGCGTCCAGCCGCTGTTCAAGGGGCGTCGGCGGCTGCTGGACGGAGCGCACCAGCACGTCGACCCGGCCAATCTCGGTGCGACCGCCGGTCGCCGTGACCAGCACGCGGGCGGTTCCCGCGAGCGCCGTCGTGCCCCGGTGCACCATGTTGCGCCGATCCGCCAGCGGCGTCTCCGCCGGCAGTGGATCGGCGTGCTTGGAGATCGGCAGGGACTCGCCGGTCAGAGCGGCTTCGTCGATGCGCAGCTCCTGCTGGGTAACGATGCGGCCGTCGGCCGGAACCCGCTGTCCGGCGTCGAGCGCGATGATGTCTCCCGGTACGAGCACGTGAGCGTCCACGACGCGCAGGCTGCCGGAGCGCAGAACCACGGCTCGCGGGACGTCGAGTTCCAGCAGGGCCGCGACCGCTCGTCGCGCCCGCCACTCTGTGAAGAAGCCGATCGTGACGTTGATGGCGAGCACCGCGCCGATGGCCGCGGCTTCGGGGCGGTCGCCCATGATCCAGGCCAACGCGACGGCGGCCAGCAGCAGCGCGACAACGACGCTCTTGAGCTGCTGCGCGAGGATCGCCCACGGGGAGATGGACGTCGGCGTTGACACGCGATTCGGCCCCACCTCTTTCAGCCGCCGGCCGGCCTCGACGTCCGTGAGCCCGGCCGGTGACGTAATGAGCCTGTCGATCAGCGCCTGGATCGTCTCGGCGTGGGCGCCAGGGCCGGCTGCGGCGAACGGGGCGACGGGCTCGGTCACGGCAAGCCCGATCGTAGCGGGTGCGACGACCGGCGCCCGCGGGGTAATCTTGCCCGGCGCGCGGAAGATGTCTCAGCGCCCATTTCTCGCCGCCGTCTCGGAGTCGACGTCGAGACCCTATCGGCATGATGACCCAGCCGAGCTGCGACGGCGGCATCAGGAAGTAGAGACCGATACCCATGGTGGCTGTGAAGGCCTCCCCCTGCTGTTTGGCACGACTGGCGCCTGTCACAACGATGACGGCGCCGTACGGCGGCAGGAAACTTCGGTGGCCTGCGAAAGATTCCACACTGCTGGAGCTCACAACGGCCTCGAGGCCGATGAAATGGGCGCCGTGGTTCGCTGGCACGCACTCTGCTCCACTCTTCCAACATGACCCCCATCACTCGAATCCTGGTTCCGACCGACTTCAGCGACAGCGCCGACGTAGCGTTGGCGTATGCATTGAAGCTCGCAGATCAGGTCGGCGCAGCGGTGCGGCTCGTGCACGTCTTCGAAGACCCGGACGCGCTGAGGCTCTACTCGCAGGTGTACGTGCCGATGCCGGCCGAAATACGCGCCGAGATCCTGGCCGACCTTCGCCGCCAGCTCGTCGCTCGAACGACCGCGAGCGGTCACAACGACGTCACGACCGAAATCCTGACCGGGGCAGCGGCGAAGACGATCGTCGAGTGCGCGACGCAGCAGCAGTGCGACCTCATCGTCATGGGCACTCACGGACGCCACGGAGTGGCTCATCTGCTCATGGGCAGCGTCGCCGAGCGAGTCGTACGGACCGCGGCCTGCCCGGTTCTGGTGGTGCCACGTCCCGTAGCTCGATGAGGTGACCTGTGAACGCACAACTTGGAATCTGGATCGATCGCAAGAAGGCCGTCATCATGTCGGTCACACGGGATCACAGCCTCCTCACCCGACTTCGGTCGTCGCTCCGCACCCATGGCCGCTACCACGGCCCTCACGACAGCGGCGGCGAAAAGAAGTACGAGGCACGCCATGAGCTGGGGCTCACTATCTCGATGCGGTCGCGCGCCATGTGGAGCGCGGCGACGAGGTGCTCATTCTGGGCCCCGGCGAAACCAAGCGCGCGCTGGCGCGGCGTATCGGTCAGATCAAGTCTCTGACCGGCGTCATGACGAGAGCGTCCGCGGCCGACAAGATCAGCGACGCGGCCCTCGTCACCACGATCCGGAAGCGGTATGGCTGCCCGTGTAGACGTGAGACGCTCAGCGGCAAGCTGGTTGCTGTGCTCGGATGGACCGGCCCTCAGCTCGGCTCGGTGACCTATCGCGTCTTGTGCCTCACTCACTCGCTCGTGCTGGCGTTGCCGCCTGAGGTCGGGGCGTAGGAGCTTCGAGACGCGTCCGCGACCGATCGGGACGCCGCGCGTCGACGAGGGAAGTTTCCCGAGGGTGGGCGATATTCCTCGCGAGGTTGCCGCGGATCTTCTCGAAAGGCGCTCGGGCAAGTGGCGATTGCCGAGGGGCCACCTGGCACCGGGGTTGCGATTCCGCGGGAGACGGAGGTTTGCTATGGCAGACAACAAAGGCACAGCAATCGCAACCCTCGGCGCACGTGATCCGTTCTCGCTGCTCCGGCAGATGACGGCTGAGTTTGACCGCGCCTTCGACGAGCCCTTCTTCGGGTTCAGATGGCCGGCGGTTCGAACCGCCGAGCTCGGTGGAACCACCTGGGCTCCGCGCGTGGACGTGTTCGAACGCGAAGGCCGGCTGGTGACGAAGGTCGATTTGCCCGGTATGAAGAAGGAAGACGTGACGGTGCAGGTGACCGACGGCTACCTGGCGCTGTCCGGAGAGCGCAAGCAGGAGACGGAAGAGACGAAAGACAACGTCTATCGCTCCGAGCGCCAGTACGGCAGCTTCTACCGGACGGTGCCGCTCCCGCAGGGCGTCAAGCTCGAGGACGTGAAGGCCACGTTCGCCGACGGCGTGCTCGAGGTGAGCGTGCCGCTGCCGAGCCAACCCGAGAACAAGGTGCGGAAAGTGGAGATTCAGGAGCCGGCCAAGGGCGGCAAGACCGCGTCGTAGTGGCAATGGCGCCGGAATCACGTGGCGTCCGCGCGACGCCACGTGCATCAGCAAGGAGGACACAGATGAAGGCGAAAGACCTGATGACTGCGAAGCCGAAGACCTGTTCTCTCGATACCAACCTCGCTGCCGCAGCCGAGCTCATGCTGGCCGGCGATTGCGGTCTGCTTCCGGTGCTCGAGGAAAGCAAGCTGGTCGGTGTCGTGACGGATCGGGATCTGTACATCGCGCTGGCGACGCGCGATCGACAGGCCTCCGACGTCCGCATCGGCGAAGTGGCCCAGAGTCCGGTTTACACCTGCAGTCCCGACGACGACCTCGAAGCGGTGCTCGCGACCATGAAACAGCACCGGGTCCGGCGAGTGCCCGTCGCGGGGTTTGGCGGCACCGTTCTTGGCGTCATTTCTCTCGACGACATGGCGCTGGCCGCCGGCCCTGCGCGTGCCGTCGCCGCTTCCGCGGTGCTCGACACGATGCAGGCATTGCGCAGCCACCATCACGCGGCTCCGCAGATTGCGGTCGCTTGATGGGGATGGCGTGATGCGCGTAAAGGCCCGTATCGTTGACAGCCTGGCCGCACAGGTCGAGGCCATCCAGCAGCGGATCACCAGCCGGGCGCACGAGATCTGGCGCGATCGCGGCGCATCGATCGGGCGGGCGCTCGACGACTGGCTCCATGCCGAGAAGGAGATCGTCTGGCGTCCCGCCGTCGAGGTCCGCCGAATCGATGGCGCGTTCGTCGTCGAGGCAGCGGTCGCGGGCGGATCACCTCCGCATCGTCGCCACCGACGATGAGCAGGGTGGGAGCCTGCACTCTCGGCAGCGCGTCCTCGGACAGGTCCGGCCGGCCGCCGCGCGAGATGAGCGCCCTCACGATGCCCGGTGCTGGCGCCGAAGCACGCAACAGGGAGGTGTGCTACCGCTCCGGCACCCGTGCACCAGTCGAGCGCGGCGACGACCCGGTCGCCCAGCCGTCCGATGTCGAACCGATACTCGAACGTCCGCAGGTCCACCGCCTCCTCGGAACGGGTGAGCAGGTCGAACAGAAGCGTGGCAAACCGCCGCGCTCGAGCGTCTGAGCCACGGCACGGTTGCGCGTGCTGAACCGGCTGCTGTCGCTGCCGTGCGCGAAGACCACCAGTCCCGCCGCGTCGTCGGGGACGACCAGATCACCGTCGATCAGGGCCATTCCGGCCCTGACTTGCACGGACCGTGTTGTCACTTCCCTCTCACGGTGACGACCGGACACGAGGCCGAGGCCGCGACCCGCTGGGCCACGCTTCCGAGAAACAGCCGCGGGAGCCCGCGTCGCCCGTGGGTTCCGGTGACGATCAGGTCGGCCTTCGTGGCACGGCCGGTCCGAACGATCTCCTCCGCCGGCTCGCCATTCCGCAGCAGCACGGACGTCGCGACGTGGGCACGGTTGGCGCGCACCGATCGCTTCTGCAGCTCTTTCAGCGCCCACGTGCGGGCGCGTTTCTGGAGCTGATCCATCGTCACCGCGTCGAGATACTGCTCGGGCACCACGACGGGCGACGCCAGGACGTGCAGGATGGTCAGCGTGGCATTTGCGTACTTGGCCAGCGCCATCGCCGTCTCGAGAGTGTCCGGGGAGGTCGTGAGCAGGTCCGTCGCACACAGGACGTGGCGTATGGGCTTCATAGCATCCTCTCGATGATGTCGTCCGCCGTGCGCGGCGGCGCCAGCGCGTCCACGACCATTTCGTCGGTGACCTGGGAGAAGTCGGCAAAGAACTGGCCGACGGCGTAAAACTCCTCCGGCGCGTGCAGGCACACGACCTCGTCGGCCTCGGCCTCGATCGCGTCGAGGGTGGACGGCGCCGCGACGCCGACCGCGACGACGATCTTCCTCGGTCCTCGCGCACGAATGCTGCGAATCGCCGCGAGCATCGACGAGCCCGTGGCGATGCCATCGTCCACGATGATCACGATGCGGCCGGCGGGGTCGTGCGGCGGTCGCGCCCGGGTGTAGAGTTCGCGCCGCCGGCGCAGCGTGTCGAGCTGGGCGCGGACCTCGGCACCGATGTATGCCTCGGACGCGATCTCGAAGAGCCGCCCCCTCACGATGGTGCCGGCTTCGTCAACGGCGCCGATCGCGAGCTCGTGCTGCCCTGGCGCGCGCAGCTTGCGGACCAGCACGACGTCGAGATCGCCGCCGAGCGCATTCGCAATCACAACCGCCATCGGCACTGCCCCCCGCGGCACTCCCAGCACCAACGGGTGCTGGCCGCGATACGCCGCGAGACGCTCGGCGAGCAGGGCGGCGGCTTCTTCCCGATCGGCAAAGCGCATGACGAGACCTCAGCGGTTTCGCTGAATGGAGGCGTGTGCCCCCCGAAATGAACCGGCATCGGTGCGTTTCGCAAGTCGCGTGCCGCGTTGTCGTGCGATTTCGGCGTGGTCTGCGTGAGGGCTTCATCGCGACCCGGGGGATTTCCCGCAGCCGGCGGAAGATTCGCGCGCAGAAGGCAGGCGTCGAACGCGAAAACCGTCTTCACCCTTGGTACGCTCTGTGCTCTGCGCTCCACGTCGGCGCACGTGATGGACCATCCACTGACCGTCTTCCCGGGACCGGCGAGCCCCGCGCTTGGCTCGAAGGTCTGCGCGGCTCTCCAGATCTCGCCGGGACGTTTCGTGTACCGCCGGTTTCCCGACGGCGAGACCGAGATCGAGGTGCAGCAGTCGGTCCGCGGCCACGACGTGTACCTGCTCCAGTCCACCGGCCCGCCGGTCGAGGAGCATCTGATGCAGCTGCTGCTGCTCGCCGACGCGTGCCGGCGCGCCGGTGCCGCGCGCCTGACCGCGGTCATTCCCTATCTCGGCTACGCGCGGCAGGATCGCCGGGTCGATCGCCGATCGCTCGGCGCGCGGGTGGCCGCCGACGTGGTCGCGCTGGGCAGGTTCGATCGCCTGATGCTCATCGACGCCCACACACCGGCAATCGAAGGCTTCTTCGAAACGCCCGTCGATCACTTGACGGCGGTGCCGCGGCTGGCGGGCTCCGCGGCGCGCGTGACCGGCGCCGACGGGGTCGTCGTGGCGCCGGATTTTGGTGCCGTCAAGCTGGCGCGAGCCTATGCGAAGGCGCTTCGCCTGCCGATGGCGTTCGTCCACAAGACGCGGCTCAGCGGCGACGCCGTGGAAGCGGAAGCCGTGATCGGCGACGTGCGCGGCCGGCGCCCGATCATCGTGGACGACATGCTCAGCACGGGCGGCACCGTCGCTGCGGCCGCTAGAGCGCTGCGTGCGGCCGGCGCCGTCGAGCCGATCTCGGTGGCCGTCACGCATGCCCTTCTCGTCGGACGATCACGCGAGCTGCTCGACGAGCTCTCTCTGGGGCGGGTGATGACGACCGACACGGTCGCCATCCGGGCCACGGACGCGGGGCGGCTCGAGGTCACGAGCGTCGCACCCCTCATCGCCAGCGCCATTCAGGCGAACCACCGCGAGCAGTCGCTGGCCAGCTTGCGGACACCGTTGTAGATCGAGGTATCTCCCACCATGTCCCTGATTCCCACGCAAATCACCTTTCGGGGGCTCGAGCCGTCTGAGGCGCTCGAATCCTACGTTCGCGAGCGGGCCGAGCAGCTCGAGCGGTTCTACAGCGGCATCGTGCGCTGCCACGTTCTCGTCGAGCTCCCCCATCGCCATGCCGAGCACGGGCGGCGGTTCCACGTGCGCATCGAGCTGACCGTCGGCGGCGGCGGCCCTATCGTCGTCAGCCACGATCCGTCGCCGCACGGAGTCGGCGACGTCGAGGACGACGCACTCCGCAAGGCCGACGAGACGGCAGCGGTTCATCGCTACGCCCGGGTCGCCGTGGGCGACGCGTTCGATTCCGCCCGCCGCCAACTCGAAGACTTCGCCCGGCAGCAGCGACACAGTCACCACGACCGTCGCGGTGGCCGGGCAGCCGTCTGAGAGGGCCACGCGCCTGACGCGCGGAAGAACCGGGCACCGGCAGACACCTTCGAGGAGGACGCCATGACGACTGCGAGCCTGACCCAGACCGATATCCGCGTTCGCGACGCGGTGCTCCGCGCACTGGAGTGGGATCCAGCCGTGGACGCAAGCGCCGTGGGCGTGTCCGCCCGGGGCGGCGCTGTGACGCTGACCGGGTACATCGACAGCTATGCCGGGAAGCTGGCGGCGGAGCGCGCAGCCAAGCGCGTTCGCGGCGTCCGCGCGGTGGCCAACGACATCGACGTCCGGTTGAAGCTGGAGCGGACCGACTCGGACATCGCCGCCGACGTCGTGCGGGCGCTCGAGCTGCGCAGCACGATCCCCAGCGGCGTCCAGGCGGCGGTGCACGCCGGACAGGTGACGCTCACCGGGAAGGCCGCCTGGCTGTATCAGAAGATCGACGCCGAGAAGGCCGTCCGCCACGTTCGCGGCGTGCGGAACGTGATCGACCGCATCAGCATCGCACCGCGTCCGGTGGAGCGGGACATCCAGCACCGTATCGCCGAGGCGCTGCATCGGAATGTGAACGTCGACACGCGGCGGATCGCCGTCAGCGTGGATGGCGGCACGGCGATTCTGACCGGGCAGGCCGCGTCGTGGCTCCAGCGCGAGGCCGCGGAGCGGGCGGCGGCGGGCGCGCCGGGCATCGTGCAGGTGGACAACCGCATCGTGGTGGACCCGCCCCCGCTGGAAATCGCTGAAGAAATCTGCTGACGCCGAGGAAGAGTTTCCATCGTCGACGCGGCGCCCTGGCATCCTCGTTGCCTCAGCCGCAGCATGACCACACGATCCGCCAGGGACGGAACGCCATGATCCAGCTCCAACGCATTCTCTGTCCCATCGACT
>Ga0070675_100000510_pt1 | contig 26566 bp, 20 predicted proteins | sample KBSM43metaG_FD_65343 | JGI IMG/M metagenome (GOLD analysis project Ga0070675, IMG submission 65343) | Miscanthus rhizosphere microbial communities from Kellogg Biological Station, Michigan, USA - KBS M4-3 metaG | ecosystem: Host-associated > Plants > Roots > Rhizosphere > Soil ... | reverse complement strand
TTCGTCCCATTGCCATACTGCCATTCCTCTACCCGATACTCGCAATGGGGCCGGACAGCAATGGTCCGATCTATTTCGCAGGATTCTTAGTTTTGAAGACTATTGCCACGGGCTGCTAGAATTCCGGCTCGTATCCGCCACACTCTTTAAACGGTCCGTGCGCAGCAGGATAGCGGGAGTCCGCTTTGAACTCAAAGCGCAAATAGGCTGAAAATTGGGTACCTAACTCCATTGAATTGATTGCGGACGCGAAGGGGTAATCGTTCTACGAATGGCCGTATACCGACCACACGCCAAGTAAAGATGCCGAAGATCGTAAGCCGGGAGAGAGAAAGCTGTTTCCGTTCTTCGAAACGACGACGACCACGAATCTGTTGCGAAATGTAATTCCGGCGGTCCATGGCGATTAATGGGTCAGTTTGGAAGGGCCGCCTCGCAGGTTCGATGTTCCCTCCGCGCTCGCCTGTGGCCCAATGTATGTGGCAATAGTGGCGATAACCGCTCCGAAAATCCAGATAGGCCCCACAAAATTACTGGGATATCGAAAGAAGGTATCCATGCCCATTTGAAACCACTGGGGAGCCCAAGCCGGGACAAGTAGTACCAGGTAAACAACATCCCAGAAGAGCAGTGGGCGGCGATCACCAGCGACAGCCATTTGTATGCCGACGAAGCCGGCGCCGTAGAAGATGAGCCAAATCCAGGCATCGGGATCGCTGGCCCAGTCGGTGACTGTTCGATAAGGGAGAAGAGCGATCAGAGAGTTAGTGATAACCCAAAACCGCCAAACCATAATAGAAATGTTAAGAACTAACCCCAACCACAGCCATCGTGAGAGTCTTCCTCTGAGCATCTGTTATCGTTCAGTTCTTAAATCCTGTTTGCCGAGCCTCTCGCTCAAGAAATCCAAAGAGCTCGAATTCGTTGAGCACTACTATTAGAAATACCAGCCAACCGAGAAATCCGTTGACGTGTTTTTTGGGCATTCCAACCGTTTGTTCAGTGATATTGCCACCCGCCCAATAAAAGGAAGCCGTGAGGAGGTGCGATTTGTCATGTTTTGTCCGAGTGCGGCACCCTGGTGGCGAGGAGTTAACCATCGATCTGATCGAACTGGAAGACGCGCTGCAAGCAGTGTCGCCGGTAAAGTACTATCTGCTGCCAAAATCCGGCCGCATCATTTTTAGCTCCTCAGAACGGGACGATGAAATCGAACAGGCAGTTGTTCCAGATGATGGCGAAGCGCTGCCCATCGAAACGATTGGAAGCAGGGTTTATTTTCGATGGATCGAGGAGTTTATTGAGACCGTCCATTCGATTTCCGCGCAGAACGTTCTTCGCGACGCCATCCGACACAAAAGGCCTTTGCGCAATTTCAAAGACGCCATGATGGAGTTTTCGGTGCTGCGCAAGAAGTGGTTTCAGTTCGAAGCGCTGAAGGTAAAGACGGAAGCGATGAGTTTTCTTGAAAACCTCGGCTTTGAGATTCTGGAGATCAGCGACCAGAGGTCTCTTGAAAGTGTCACCGAACACACAGACCCCGCGGAAAACGTACCGCTCACGGTCGAAGAACACGCATGCATCCTTCGTGGCGCGTGGCAGATTGCGGCTAGGGGCGGTCGAAGTCAGTTGTCGCTGCTACTGAAAGGATCCAAAAACAAGTCGGTGCTGAAGCATGGGCTCGATCAGTCGCCGGTCTACGGCAAACTCTCATATCTGACGATCGAGGAAATTGAAAACCGAATCGACCAGCTTATTCGCAACGGAGAGCTTCGCTCGGAGTTCTTTGGCGATCTTCCGTTGATCCTCCTGACCGATCAATCGTGGTTGAGTATCCAACCATGGGCACATGAGTATGAATGTCACCTGGCGGCCTCCGCCGACGCCCGAAGACTGACCGAAATCCTGAACGATTGGCGGAATCGTCGCCGCGAGGAGCAACATCAACTGCTCGAATCGATGGCTTCAACAGAGCGCGGAGCGGCCAGACGGGTTCTTCAAGCCTGGCACGGACTGGCGGGAAAAGAGATGCGATCCAGAATCGAAACCGCATTATCGACGCTTCCGTAGTTAACGGAAGGTCTCAATCGGGCAAGCGGCCCTGGAGGCACTCACAAATACCTCGCGCAAGACGGAAGGATCGTCAAGCCAGTCACAAGACTTCAGGGGCGAGGTTTTCGACCACGTGGCGACTTGGGCAAAGCATTTATGAGGTGAAACTTGTACTATGGGGCGATGCGACGTTCACTGTTGTGTCTGATATGGGTGTCGGCTGCATTGCTTGCGGCCTCGCCAGCCCGTGCACACCACTCCTTCGAATCGGAATACAACAGTTCGAGGCCCGTAACGATTAGTGGCAAAGTGACCAAATTGCTTTGGCAAAACCCTCATGTGCTTTTTTACATCGACGTCGAGAATCCCAAAACCGGTCGGAGCGAAAATTGGTCAGTCGAGTTGGGTAGTGTAAACAGCTTGACGACTCTGGGTTGGACTCAAAATTCCTTGAAGATGGGCACCATGGTCACCGTGCAGGGAATTCACGCTATCGCCCCGGTCAACAAGATCCTCCCCCGCAACGTGATGCTGACGAGCACAGGGCAGCGGCTGCTCACCAGTTCCGGCGAAAGTTCATTGGATGAAGTTCCCGCGCAAGGACGATAGAGAAGCAACACTGAAGAACCTAGCAACGTTGCCCCCAGAAGGGGAAACCTACGTCATCGTTGTGCGGGTCGAAGAGTGTCGCTCGTCTCGTACGGCCTGCCCGCAATTTCAGATTTATCCTTCAATTGGGTAAGCTGCTCGACGTGAACGCCAAACATCGACTTGCCCTTCTTTGGCCGATCGTAATGCTGTGGGCCTCGCTCTCCTCTGGCCAAGGCGATACATTCCGCGTGGACCACACAGTTGACGTCGAAACCGCGACACACCTGTTCCATGTGACGACGGAGCTCAAAAACGTCCGACAACCGCAATTGGATCTCGCGCTGCCGGCATGGACGCCCGGCTGGTACACCATCGAGAATTACGCGAAGAACATACTCCGGATGAAATTCACCGATGGCGAGGGGCGTCCCCTCGTATACCGACTTGTCCGAAAACAGACCTGGCGCCTCGAAACTAACGGTGTGCGCAACGTCAAAGTAGAATTCGATTACCTCGCGAATGTGCTTGCGCTCAATCAAGCCAAGATCGCCGCGGACTATGCGTTTTTCACCGGCACTCAATTGTTTTTAGAACCGGTCGGGCATCGCAACTCGCCATCGACGGTGCGATTGAAAGTTCCTGCAGGATGGCAGATCGTGTCGGCGCTTAAAGAAACGGGCGATCCGATGGTGTTCACGGCGCCCGATTACGACACGCTCGTCGATTCGCCGACGGAGATGGGCCATTTCGACGTCACTCACTTCCAGGTTGCCGGCAAATCGCACTCCTTCGTATCCACACCGGCCGGAGCGTTCTCGCAAGACAAGCGCGAGCGGTTAGCTCCGTTGCTGGCACGAATTGTCGAAGCGGAGCGTGCCGTGTTCAACGATCTGCCCTACGACAAGTACATTTACTTCTATTTCTTCGCGGCGGCTGAATCCAACGCCTCCGGAGGTCTGGAGCACAACAATTCCCATGTCGTGATCGGCCGTTCGCTGGACAATCCCCAGCCGGAAGCCTTAGTCGGCGTAGCTGCACATGAATTCTTTCATTTGTGGAACGTCAAACGCCTCCGACCCGCAGAGATGTTTCCCTACGATTATTCGCGGGAGCAGGAGTCGCCGTTGCTTTGGGTCTCCGAAGGCTTTACGAGTTATTACAGCGCGCTTTCTGTGTTTCGCGCGGGGCTCGACTCGAAGGAGGACTTTCTACGCTCCGTCGGAAGGGCCATCGCCGGCGTTGAACAGAACCCCGCGCGCAGTTACGTTTCGCCTGCCGGAGCCTCCACCTCGACATGGCTCTGTTACGACACGCCCTGCGCCTTTCAAATCTCGTACTACACGCAGGGGCAGAATCTCGCCGCTCTGCTCGACTTGTCCATCCGACGAGATTCCGGAGGAGCACATAACCTTGACGACCTGATGCGCACCCTCTACAACGACTCTTTTAAGCGCGGCCGCGGCTTCTCAGCTAAGGACCTCGAGTCTGCCGCAAGTCGATTGGCCGGTCGGGACTACGGCAAATTCTTCAGCCGCTATGTCACGGGAACCGAAGTTCCGCCTTATGACGAAATCTTCGGATATGCAGGATACGGCCTCGAAAAAAGCCCGAATCGCTTTCCGTCGCTCGGCGTCGCATTCAGCGCTTCCGAGGGGGGATTGGTGGCAACGGCCTTAGCGCCTGATGGAGAAGGATCGCGAGCCGGCATGGCCATTGGCGATGTGTTGGTAAAGATCGATGATGTCATTGTGCGCGATGCGGGATCCGGGCTAACGAACTTATTGCAGGGAAAGGTCGGCCAGACCGTTAAGCTCAGCATCCGGCGAGACGGAACTGAGCGAGTGATCGAGTCTAACGTCGGCGTATTCGAACTCACCAACTACAGGCTGGTGGAGCTGACCAATCCTAGTACTCAACAGGTACGATTGCGCGAAGAATGGCTGAAAACAATGCCTCGTTAGAAGGCCGGCAGAAAATGATCTCCAGATGCACGTGACAGCTGTCTTTGAAAAAGCGCTCAAGATACATCGGATACATCGAAAGAGATTTCCTGGCGCCAAGACGCAAGGAGCGTCGTCATCTTTCCTCCGCAAAAGCCTATGCCAAACCATAGTTAAACGGGTGAGCACGATCACCGGAGTGGCAATTCCTGCAAGAGTGGATCCGTCGGTTTAAATAAAAAATGGAGGAGCTGTCGATTCTCGGTCGTCCGAACGACTATCTGATGACAGAACGATGAGCTACGTTCCCTGAGTTAACAGGAAACGAGTCACAACAAACAAAAGGAGAATCCATGCCACAGTATCTGGTTAGTAACTACCTCCCCGACGACTTCGACCTCTCCGGCGTAACCGAAGCGATGATGGAAGAGATCCACGCGCTCAACCGCGAATTGATTGCTGCCGGCGTCAGGCAGTTCGCCTGCGGCATTTCCCCGGCCGCCAAGGCAAAGACGCTGCGAAAACAGCCCGACGGCAACGTGCTCATCACCGACGGACCGTACACCGAAACCAAGGAGCACATTGGCGGATTTTGGATACTGGAAGCCGCCAACATGGATGAGGCACTCGCATGGGCGAAGAAGGCTGCCATCGCCTGCGATGTGCCCGGCGAGGTGCGTGAGCTTCTTTTCTACCCGTCTCCGGAACAGGGGCCCGACGGAAGCGAGTAACCAACCTGCTCAATCATTTTTGCAGAAAATCCTGGGCCGCGATCCAGTCGGCTTTTGTCGCAAGCGTTGGCGGAGGCCAATCCCCGCAACTGATCTTGCCGTAAACCACAGGGCTGTGCGTTTCCTCGGCCAAAACCGAGCAAAGGCGAACGCCGTCGTCTGCGAATGCATCCGCGCCGCAACGCTGGACGTAAACAGAGCATTGCGGCGAAGTCAACCACCAGATCCACCGACGTAGGGCAACATCTTTCAATCCGAGCCCGGCGAAGGCCTTGAGATAACGCTCGAGGAGGCCGCGACTCGTGACCGGACGGATCCTGCCGTCACGCCAATGTTCCAAAACGAGCCGACTCGGTTCATGGTTGCAGAGGCCGTGGACAATGAGGTCCGGGAAAAGGACAACTTGAAGAGGGGGAACGCTCATTTTGAGACTGTTTTGATCAGTCCTTCTATCTCGTCGGTGCTAAGACCCTGGCGTTGGATCGAAAGCCAGCTCGATTGATACATCAAATCGAATCCGGATTTGGACAGGGCGATGGACATATCGATCCATTCATCGATAATGCTTTTACGAAAGCGCCATTCCTTGCCTAACTTGGTCCCGGGAATTCGCCCTTCCTGCGCCCACTTGTATACGGTTTGGGGCTGCATCTTGAGATAGCGAGCCACCTCTTCGACGGTTAAGATGTCACTTGCTGTCATTGGGGTGAAACACTTGAAAGACCGACTGGCCCACAGCTTGATAAAAGTTTCCTTGTTGTTGGCGGAAGATCGTGAAGTTCATGCTGGGTTCCCCAACGAACGGGCGCAAGCTCCAGGCCATTTGCGTTCCTACGAAACCGAAGATCAAGGCCCAGATCTGCAAAATGCGGAGCGCTTTTAAGGGATAAAGGTCGGACTTTTCGCACATCAGTCGCAAACCGTGCAACAACGCTGTCATCGCCCACAACCCGCTAAATCCGCAAATAACCACATGTAACAGCTTGATGAAGTCGTAGCTAGCGCCCGTGAATGCAAAGAACAATGCGATCGGCGCGCAACTGACAAGCAGCACCGAATTGAACGCCAGGGCCATCAGGATCAATGCCAACCCTTGACCGAACCGCAATTTCGACCCCATGAGAACGAGAACGATGTAAAGAACAGGAAAACAAATGCCCAGACTCAACAGATAAAGCAGCGGCAACTTGATGGATGCCGCCGTCATCTGAGCTAATCCTCGTTGCCAGGATCCGGTCCAGGCCGTCGCACCCATCGTCAGGCCGTAGAGTGCGCACAGCACCGCCGTGATCAGTCCAAAAAGACGGCAGTAGTTCCAAACGTCCCTTCCGGCGAACAAGGTCTCGAAGAACTCTTCTCGCTCGCGCAGCAACCGATCAAGTAAAGACAGAATTCGAGGAACCTTTGATTGAAGCGTGGGCGATGGGCTAAATGGCACTTCGCCTGGCGGGAAGGACGAATCTGGTATGTTCATGGGGCCCGATTTCATACCACCTAAACACTGCTTTGCAAGTATTTTTTAATGTTTGGTCATGTTTAATGATGTTTAATGTGCACTTCTTACCGCGGTGTTGGCAACAGCAGTACCGCGCGAAGTGCTAACCTTCTATAAGTGTCGAAACTTCCTGAGCTCTTCTTGCTTTGGAGAGCGACCGCTGGACTCGACCGCATACCGTGGATGCGCGGACCGTTCTGAACGTCATTACTTCGCAAGGAGCGTAACTATGGGAAACCCCGCAGAACTGGATTTTGCGAATGGAGTTCCGGTCGCCCAGATCCCTGATGGAGGCATGCTTCAGGGAAAGGTCAATGGGGATGATGTGATCATTGCACGCCGCGGTGATCAATTCTTCGCAGTCGGAGCGAGTTGCACTCACTACGGAGGACCGCTCGCGAAGGGCCTTATCGTGGGTGATGAGCTGAGGTGTCCATTGCATCACGCGTGCTTCAGTTTGCGCACCGGGGAGGCGTTGCGCGCTCCCGCATTCGATGCGATTCCATGCTGGCGCGTCGAAAAGGTCGGCGCCGAACTCTTCGTGCGGGAGAAGTTGCCACCACCAGCAGTTCGAAAGGTGGCGGATGCACCGAAAACCCCAGAGTCGGTGATCATAGTAGGGGCAGGTGCGGCCGGCATCGCTGCCGCCGACATGTTAAGGCGTGAAGGTTACGAAGGTCCCATAACCATGATCAGCGCCGATGACTCCGCTCCGTACGATCGTCCGAATCTATCCAAGGAGTATCTGGAGGGCAAGGCACCGGAGGAATGGATACCGCTGCGATCAGCTGAGTACTACTCCGATCGGAAAATTGATCTTGTGCTCAAGTCACGGGTATCCGGCGTAGATATCAATCAAAAGCGCGTCCGGCTTGAAAACGGGACGACGCATAACTTTGGGGCGCTTCTGCTCTGTACTGGAGCCGATCCTATCAAGATTTCCATTCCCGGCGCATCCGAATCGCAGGTTTACTATTTGCGCACTTTCTCCGATAGCAAAGCCGTGGTGGAAAAAGCGGCAGCCGCAAAGCAGGTCGTCGTAATCGGCACCGGTTTCATCGGTCTCGAAGTGGCTGCCTCTTTGCGTGAGCGCGGCATTGGAGTGCACGTTGTCGGCCTGGAGAAGCAGCCGCTCGAACGCGTGCTGGGTTCCGAGCTCGGTGGTTTTATACGCGGATTACACGAAGCGCACGGCATCGTCTTCCACCTGGGTGAGACCGTCGTGCGCATCGACGGGAGTAAAGCGATTCTCACAAGCGGCGCAACGGTTGTTACGGATTTCATTATCGCCGGCGTGGGAGTTCGGCCATCAGTCGCGCTAGCCGAGCAAGCAGGATTGAAAGTGGATCGTGGGATTGTTGTGAACGAGTACCTGGAAACCAGTGCGCCAGGAATCTTTTCTGCGGGCGATGCGACACGTTGGCCCGATCCACTTACGGGCGAGCCTATTCGGATCGAGCACTGGGTTGTTGCCGAGCGCCAGGGACAAGTCGCCGCAAGGAACATCATCGGAGGCCGTGAGCGATTCGATGCCGTTCCGTTTTTCTGGACACGTCAATTCGGCGTCTCAATAAAGTACGTAGGCCATGCCGAAAGATGGGATGACATTGAAGTCGACGGAAGCCTTCAAGGAAAAGATTGTGCCTTTACGTACAAACTGAATGGGCGCCGGCTCGCGGTCGCAACCATTTCGCGAGATCGTCAGAACTTGCAAGTTGAAGCCGAGATGGAGGCTGAACTTCATAAAGCTTCTGCATAAGGGGGAAGAGGTGGCCGATCGATCCCCGAATGCGAGTTCAAAGTCGCTGTGGACAATTCAAGCGAGCTGCACAAATGTAGCAAGAGAAAAGAGAGGAACGTATGGGATTGAATTTGAGAAGGTTCTTGTTTTCGGGAAGCGCGCTGTTGATCGTGATGACCCTGTTTGCAGCTCAATCCGTCGAAGCGCAGGCTCTCGATGGCACACTCAAAAGGATCAAAGCGTCGGGCACGATAAACCTCGGGTACATGCAGTTTGCGCCGCCGTTTTCCTTGCTCGGCGCCGATAAAATGCCCGCAGGCTATTCGGTCGATCTGTGCAAGCACGTTGCGAGCGTGATTCAGAAGCAGCTCAACGTGACTCTTAAGCTCAATTGGGTTGAGGTGACGACTGAAAACCGCATCAATATGGTCGACCAGGGCAAAGTGGATCTCGAGTGCACTACGAGCACGGTCACACTTTCGCGTCAGGACAAAGTAGATTTCAGCCTGATGACCTATGTCGATGGCGGCACTTTCCTGACCCTCGCCACCTCACCCATTCGGAGTCTATCGGATCTATCCGGCAAACGAATTGCGGTTATTCCGGGCACTACTACTGAAAAGGCGCTGGCCAAGTTTCTTAAGGACGAATTCATTACTGCTGTCACAGTACCGGTCAAAGATCATACTGAAGGACGCACAGCCCTCGAGAATGGCAGCGTGGCCGCCTTAGCTTCTGACCAGGGCATCCTGATCGGGCTTGCCCTGACGACCAGCGATCCGAAGCGATTCTCATTGTCGGATCGCATGATCTCTTATGAGCCGTACGCATTCATGTTGCACCGCAATGATGCGGCATTCCGGACGGCGGTAAATCGGGCGCTTGCCGGGTTGTACCGGTCGGGCGAAGTCATGGCCATCTATGATCGGTGGTTCGGCGTTCTCGGCAAGCCAGGCGATGCGATTAAGGCCATGTACATGCTCAATGGGCTCCCCGAATGACGGCGTGATAACTCCATGCAGCGACAGGATTCGCATGAAATGCCTGGCGCACGTTGCTCTGCAGGCGCAGTCACACGGACTGCGCCTGGGGAAGTGTCCGACCTTCAGGTCATGAAAAACGTTGGGTTCGGGTGATATTCTTCGCTTTATGAGAAGTGCAGTGCTTCTCTGGCTACTGGTGCTGCAGGTCCCCTCAAAGCCAGATCAATCGCCCGAGGCGATTCTGGATCGGGCCGCATCGGTTATTCGTTGGAGTGAACCTTCGTGGAACCTCTCGAAGCCCATCTGTAACATCCCGCCACTGATGGATGAGCAAGAAGCCTTCTCCTGCGGAAACGTACAGGTGGGTCCCGGTGTACCCACGACAATCGTCGCCTCGGTGACGGTCCATCAGATCATCAACCCTGCAGCCGTTTCACGTTGGATGACGAACCTTCCAGCTCAATCGCCAGTGGGATGGGTTGTGGTCCCATATGACCTTGGCGTGCCCGCTTACCTGAGCACCATGCAGGGGACTGCCCGAGCAGGAATTACTTTCGGCAAAGGCCGTTTCGTCGTCACAGTAAATGGCGCATCCAAGATGGACGTCGAGCGGATCGCACGTTTTTTGCTCGGGCAAATCGCGGATTAGTCAGCATATGTCTCGGCCTCCAGCATCGTTGCCGTGCTAGTGAAATGAAAGAGACGGCGAAATGACGAACAAAAATTCCGCCAACTCAACACGAGACGGGATCGAACGAACCGAGAGTTTAGGCAATATTCGCATCTTTATCGAAGCGCTGGAGCGCCTGGGCTATAACGGCGGCGAATTGTTGCACGCCATTCAACTGCGTCGCTCCGACCTCGACGATCCCGATGGACGCGTTCCCTGTTCGCTGGTTGGTGCGATGTTTGGTCGGGCGATGCAGCAGCGTCCGCTGAAAAATCTGGGGGCGCGAATCGCCGCCGAGACGCCGATCGGTGCATTTCCGCTGATCGACTATCTGGTTCTGACGTCGGAAAGCGTCGGCCAGGGACTCAAGAAGTTATCGCAATATTTTCGGCTCGTCGATTTTTCCGTAGTTCTAAATGTCCGGGAAGAAGAGTCGCATGTTCAGATCTCTTATGAAGGACCTCCCAGCCCGTTCGGTTTCGAGTTCGGAATCGCCCTTTGCATTCTTCATCTCCGCGCACAGACCGAGAATCAATTCCACGCTGAACACGTCAACTTTGTTCACGCGCCTGACGACGTCGGCGAAGTCGAGCGCATGTTGGCGTGTCCCGTGCGCACCGATCAATCATGGAATGGATGGGTGATGTCGCGCGACGTGTGGACGCTTCCGCTCCGGCGGCGCGATCCGATTCTCAGCGGTTTGCTCGAACTTCAGGCGAAAGAAATGTTGGACCGTGTGCCCGCGTCCGGCGGGACCGCGAATCGGGTGATGCGAGTGCTGATTTCGCGGGTCACGGGAGGAGATACGAACATCGAGGCTGTTGCTCGAACGCTGGCGACAACTGCGCGATCCCTGCAGCGTCAACTGACCGCCGAGGGCGTCTCTTATCGTCAACTTCTCGAGGCGACGCGTAAGGAAGCCGCCGAACGTTACCTTTCAAACTCGTCACTACCGATCGCGGAAGTTGCATACCTGTTGGGCTATTCCGAAGTGGCCGCGTTCCACAGAGCATTCAAGCGGTGGCACGACACCACTCCACTGGCATTCCGTCAGCTGCATCCCTTGCAACGGCGATCCGCATCTTAGTCCGTCTCATGCGTCGGCGCGTTTGATCAATTCATTGTCGTCAACTGTCATTGTCGCGTCTGCGCATTGTCGCCATGATTCTTCCGTCAATTCATTCGGAGGTGAAAAATGGCACGGCAGGGCCGGCAGCTTACGTTGCTCGGATCAATCGTAGTCGGGTTCTGCGGATTCGCTATTTACAAGGCGATCCACGCCACCGATATCGCGCTCAGAGGCGGAACGCATGAGTTCAACCAGCTGTTTGACTACCCAGTCTGGGCCATCATTCACTTCGCGGCCGCGGGCCTCTTCATGATTCTGCTGCCCTTTCAGTTGTGGGCTAGCTTTCGCGAACGTCACAGGAAGCTGCACAGAAGAAGCGGCCGCGTCATGTTTGTTGCCGGCCTGGGGATTTCAGCGACCGGCCTTCTCCTGCCCTTTGCAATGCCCGCACGCCCTCTGTCGGAACGAATTTTCATGGTAACCATTTCCCTGCTCTTTGGGTTTTTTCTGATCCAGGCAGTTGCTGCAGCACGCAAAGGCGATTTCGTGAAGCACCGGGAATGGATGCTGCGAGCCGTCGCAGGTGTGTCGGGTGCAATGCTGCAACGGATCATGTTCCCGCTGTTTCCCATTATGTTGGGAATTCACAGCCTGCCGGAATTCTGGGCATACTTCGTGACCTCGAACTGGATCTCTACGGCGATTGTTCTTGGAACTGCAGAGTGGTGGATCCGCAGCGGGAGCCATCATATCGCCCATCGACATGTAGCCATCTGACGGCCCGTTGGATGGCCGTCTTGAGCGAAACTCCAGGCGGGAAAGATCAAACGGAATGGCCCGTATTGGTACCAGAATTCTGAGCGCAACGCCTCCGGGCTCCAGTAGCAACGAAGGGGTTGTCCCGAAGACTGGTACCAATATGGGTGTTACCTGCCGCTAGTGTCAGCGGTTTGTCGCTCTGCTGTACGTGTAATCAATCCGTCACGTCCCAGCATCAGAACTGGGCTTGGTACATATGCACAATGTCAGAGAAGTTGGCTGCACCGCTCGTGACCTGGATTCGCAGTTTGTGGACTCCCAGGCCCGTAATGTTTACCCTCGCGAACGTGTTACCGTCGATGACTTCCTGACGAACGAAAGGGGGCATGGAGGGCAGCGTGGTTTCAGCTATCACTACCTTGAATTCATCAGAGCCGTTGGGCAAGAGGTTGGACACGGACATTTTGAATGTAACGCCGGAGGCTGAGCCTGGGTCGACCATGTAAGAGAGCACCGACCGGGTTCCAAAGTCGGCGCTTTGAACGAAATCGAATTCAAAATCCTTCAACGTAGTTCCGCCAACACTGAGAAGCGTGGGCAGGTCTGTGACGACATCGTAAGTTGCAAAATTGGGCATCTGTGACTCCTCATTAGCTTAGAGTTTCGGATTTTGCTGCAGTCTCCTTTGCACATTGCGTCCCGGCGATCGACGAAGAATAGCCAAAGATCCGCTTGTTTTTCAACGGCGTCGCGGCGAACCGGCCCAGGCGTGTGCCTGAGCGCGGTTCGTCCCGACCCTGTCTACTGCCTGGAGAGAGATCCTTACGGCAGGAGAACGGGATCTCGGTTCACAATCTGCGGTTCGTACGAAAACACCCCGCGGCTGGAGGGGTCCACGTTGACCTTGAGCCAATTCACGTCGCCGAGCGTGGGTTGGTGATCGCCGAATGTTTCGATGCGCGTGAAGTTGGTTACGCGCTTTCCCGTGCTGTCCAATAGCGGCTTGTCCACGCGGAAGTAGTGCGAGTCACCATGGACGTAGGCAACGGGTTTGCCGAACGCAATCACCTTGGCACGAAGCGCAATCAGGAAGTCATGGTAGCCGTCATTCAGCTTTTGCGCATCGTTTTCAACGAGCGTATTGGCGTTACGCGTCGGCGCACGGGTACTGTCCGTATCGTCGAAGCCCGGATTGGCCTGTGTGATCAACATGACGGCCACGCAATCCTGCGCGACTGCCGTGGCGAAGGTGTCGTTCATCCATTGGATACCCGCCCCATTGCGGGCGGCATATTCCACGGAATCCGGGTAGTCGTCGCACAGGTTGTTGCAGGAGCCCTGGATGTTGACCGTCGCGTACATCACCCTGTTAACAATCCATCGGCGGTTCTCCACGCAAGGAACGTTGGTGTACGTTGCAGTCTGCGTCTTGCTGACGTCGCTGTTGGGGCCTGAATTAGCGTTGGCACTGCCGAAACCCTTGCACGTCGGCGTCGACTGAACCTCCTGGAGAAATCGAGTCTGGCCCAGCGTGTAAGGCTTGGAAAAGAAGAATGCACGCTCGTTATCGAGCTCCTGCAACGAGTTTTTTCCGTCCATGCCAAGGCTCTTGCGATCGCAATCAGTCCAGTCGTTGTCACCGGGCGTGAAGATAGCCGGCGCATGGAGGCTGCTGAAGTAGGCGTCTGCCCTCGTATAGATACTGTTATCGGCGCAGTTCGGCGATCCACTGCCTTGCCTCAAATCGCCGTCATGGGCCGTGAAGGCGAGATCCTGCGAGTTCATATCGGCGATCAGGTTCGGGATAACGGCGGCCTGCTCGGCGGAATACGGCAGGTCACCCCACAGCCCGATTGCGTACGGGCGGTTGCTCTGTTGGTTGAGACCATACGGATAATCCTTGTTTTTGCCGAAGGCGTTCCCATTCCCGTTATTTCCATGAAGGGTTACCGGCACACTAATGGCAAGGACAGTCAGCGCGAGTATGATGACCGAAGCTATGACAGACATGCGCAACCGTTGCAGTGCGCTTGAAAATCGATTCATTCGTTTGTTCCTCCTTGAGGAAAGACTCCTCAACATCCCGCGCACTCTAGCGCGCACTGATTAATAGGATGTGAATGGAGGATTACAACCCGGCAAGTGCGCGAATGGGGTGCACTCGGGGTTTCTCTTGAAACCGCCAAACGAGATTGGAAGATGGCCAGGGCGTGGTTATATACGCAGCTCGCCGACAAGCAGACAGGTATCAAGAGTTCAGCCTTATAGCGTGTGACCTGCGCACCTTACACGAAAGTGGACTGTCGCTGTGCGGCGTCTATAATCATCCCAACCTCATGAGAATACCTTCTCGCTTTCTGCGTCGCGCACGCTCACTGCTTCGCGGATTGATAGCAAGCACGGTAGCCTTTCTGTTTGTCGCATCGACCGTGGCAGCACATCACAGCTTCGCGCCGCACTTCGACTCCGGCAGAAAGGTCCACATCTCGGGGACGGTAAAGGCATACGAAGCGAGGAATCCGCACAGCTACCTCCATATCAATGCCGTCGACGAAAACGGCCAAACCCAGGAATATGTCTGCGAGTCGCACGGAGTCACGCAACTCAGCCGCATTGGAATCACGCCGCAACTGTTCAAGGCGGGAACGAAACTGAGCGTTACCGGTTCTGCGTCGCGGCACAGTCCGTACATGTGTTTTTTCGAAATCATCGAGTGGCCGGACGGCCGCACCATGAACGTTAACGGGCCGGGCGGGACACAGCAAACGCCGGTACAGTCGAAGTTACCTCCAAGACAAGACGTCTTCGGAACGTGGTTGCTTGCGCCGAGCCGAAGCCGCAGCGCGGGCACCCCACAGCAGCCCCTGCAATTGATGACGCCGGCGGGAGAAAAGGCTGTCGCGTCCTACGACCCGTTCAAGGACGATCCCGTCTTCCGATGCGATCCGGTCGCAGTTCAGCGTGTGTGGCAGGCGCCAAGCACACCGCTCGAGATCTTGCGAGACGGCTCAGACGTCGTGCTGCATCACGAGTGGATGGACGTGCGCCGGGTGATTCACATGAACGTGAAGACTCACCCGAAGGATGGCACGCGGACTTCGCTCGGTCATTCCATCGGTCACTGGGAAGGCGACACCCTGGTGATTGAAACCGGAAACTATTCGGCCGGGGTGTTGGAACAGTACGTCGAGCAACGAGGTCAACCGACAAAAGGGCTGCTGCATTCAGCGTCCCTCACGACCGTCGAGCGACTTCACGTCGATTCCGCTCGCCAACGGCTCGTCGTCGATGTCGATATTACGGACCCAGTGTTCTTCAAGCAGCCATTACCGCGCGAAACGATGGAGTATTCGCCGTCCGATCTGAACATAATGCCCTTCAAGTGCTCCCGCGAGGGATTGACGGGAACGATTCGGAACGCGGCAAAGCCATAGTAAAAATCTCACGCGACCTTCTAAGGTCCGTACCGTCGCGGGATCGGCGGATCCAGTGCATCCCACTTGTACTCGGTCTGAATCAGCCGTAGAAGCTCTGGGATGAGTGCGCCGCCAGAATCGCTGTTGGTCATGATGACGGCTCCGTATCCCTTACTACGGTGCGCCGTGAGATCGCATTGGAATCCCCAGTTACTACCGCCGTGCGTGAAATACCATCCCTCGCCTATTTTCAACATGCCGAAGCCTACGGCATACGGTCCGACTCCAACCGGTGTGATCATTTCTTGCGCAACAGCCTGCGTGAGTACGCGCGCCGAACGGCCCTGCACAGCCAGCTGCAACTCGATTGCAAACCTGGCCAGATCGGTTGGCGTAGTCCAGAGGCCGGCTGCAGCTTGCTCTGGATAAACGCGCCACGGCTCCTTCATTCTTGCGCCATTTCGATCATGAGCTCGAGCGGCCTGAGACTGCCGCGCGGCAGGCAGCGGCTGTTCGTACGTGCTATTCGACATTTCGAGCGGATCAAGCACCCATTCGCGTGCGATCTGCGCGAAGGGTTTTCCTACCGCATCCATGAGCACGAGTTGCTGCAATATCACGCCTCCGCCTGAATACTCGTATCCCGTCGCCGGCGGCCGTTCCAGCCGGATTGCCCGAAGATTCGACGGCGGTACGCCATCAAGGATTTGCTGCAACGTAGGCAGGGGCGTGCCGGGAGCATAGCCCGGGAAACCATATCCGTCGCCCATGCCCGACGTATGGCTCATGAGCAGCCGCGGAGTGACAGGACCGGATTTGGTCAGATCTCCTACCGGCAGCTTCCACGATTTCAGAATCGTATTGACGTCCTGATCCAGCGAGAATCGTTTGTCCTGCACGGCCTTCAGCGAAACCATCGCTGCGACAGGTTTGCTGACCGACGCCGCCTGAAACATCGTGCGCGTTGTCATCGGCGTGCCCGTTTCCACATCCGCTAACCCATACGCCACTGCAAAAGCGACTTTGAAGTCCTTGATCACGGCAATACTTACGCCCGGTACTTTGTACTCCACCAGCAATCGCTGGATCAGTGCGGCGTCTGAAATGCTGCCGGTCACTGTCGTGACGCGGGCTACTCGCCGCGCAACCATATGGAACGGTTCCGCCATTAGCCCGCCGACTGTGAACACGATCTCGTCGCCCGACAGGTTTCCCGTGAACGAGACCGGCTGATTGCTGCTGACGCCACTTAATGTGATTGCGTTTGAGTCGATGCGACCTTCACGGATAACAATCGGAGCGCCAGTTACTGTTCCCGTAACGGAAGCGCCATCTACTTTGAGTTCCAGGAAGAAGTCCCGGACCGCTCCGTCCGCAGTCCCATCCGGCACCACACTCACCAGGCGCCACGCACCGGCGATGCCTGCCTGCGATCGACCTTGCTGTGCCAGGAGAATAAGCAGCAGCGGAAGCAATAGAAGCTTCTTCATGCAAACCTCCAGGGAGACGAAGTCCGGCTAGCCCCAGCTCAGATCGTGTCCGCCGTACGGCAGATCGCGCAATCGCTTGCCCGTAACCTGGAATATTGCATCGCCGATCGCAGACTGGACCGAAGTGGCGCGGTCGTGCCCCATGCCGAGCAGCCAGTGGCCGGTTTTGAAGAAATGGATGTTGATCTCGGGCGGGTCTTCGTCGATGCGCGAGAGTGGGAATGCACGGAAATTGTTTTCGACGATCTGTCCGTCCTTGATTGTATTCGCCTGGTGCATCGCGTCGTTGTAGAACCAGGTGATCTGACCTTCGATCTGTTTCTTCACCGATAACGGGTTTACCAAACTGAAGCCTGTATCGTGTGCGACATCCACGCGCACCAACTTGACCTTGCCTTCGCGGCTCACCGACACCGTGTGAACCATTGCGCTGATCGTCGCCATGCGGTTGGTTTCCCCACCCCGTTCTTCGAGCGCAATCGCGCGCGCCGTGCCGCGCGGCAGCGCGTTTCCCCAACCGGACATCTCCGCTGCGATGTCGAGCGCGCGGATCATGTCATCTTTATAAGGCAGGTTCGTGCGACTGATGAGTTCGCGGCGGTACCGATAGGCGTCCTTGCCTGCGGCGTGCGCAAGCTCGTTGACGAAGCTCTCGCGATAGAACTCGTGTGCGGCCTGGCCGATGCCGCGCCGTGTTCCGACGGGGACGTGAAACTTCGTCGTGTGGTTCGAGAAGCGATAATTCGGCACGTAGTAGCGCGAGGCCACGTCGAACGACGATTCCGGACCGAACCCGTCTTCCTGCATCGCAGTGCGCACGTCAAGCGCGATCGGCCAGCCCTCGGCATCAAGGCCCGCTTTGAGACGCGCCATGCCCATAGCACGATAGGTTGTGCCGACGAAATCTTCCTCCCGCGTCCAGAGCAGATGAATCGGCGTACCGCGATGCGCGTTCGCAATCATGATGGCCTGCTCCGCCTGCGGCCCGTTTCCGTTGCGTCCAAAACCACCGCCCAGGTGACACAGGTTCACGTAGACGTTCTGTTCAGGGATGCCCGTGATCTTCGAGGCACTGAAACGCGTTTCCTGCGGGCTCTGATCGCCGATCCAGACATCGACGCGATCATTTGTGACCAGCACCGTTGCATTGCCCGGCTCCATTCGCGCGCGGGGCAAATATGGCGTCGAGTACGTTGCTTCGACAACTTTGGCAGCGCGGCCGAACGCGTCGTCAACATTGCCTTGAGTCACGCGTACTCGGCCAGGCCGATCGAGTGCTGCAAGAAGCGCGGCGCGCATGCTTGATGTATTGAAAGCTGCATTGGCCGCGGGGATTTCCCACTCGATGGGCATTCGATCCAGCGCAGCCTTTGCTTGATACCAATGGTCGGCAACCACGGCCACACCACCGCTGAAGACGCGGCCACGGGTCAGTGCCGGATCCGGGATTGGGAACTGGACGGCGGACTGCACACCCGGCATTTGGCGGACCGAATCGAAATCGTGTTTCTTCACCGTTCCGCCGTAGACCGGACACGACTTCACAGCTGCCCACTTCATACCGGGAACGCGGACGTCGATCCCATAGACGACCTTGCCGGCCACCTTGTCGGGCACATCAAGGTTTTTGCGCTCGGTCCCCATCAGCGTCCATTGGTCCGGAGACTTGATCACGATCTTTTCCGGATTCGGATGCGGGATTCGTCGGGCACGATCGGCGATCTGGCCGTAGGTCGTGGTGCGGCTGCTCTTCGCGTGCGTGATGATGCTATCTTTTGCGGTCAATTCGGGCAACGGTACGTTCCAAAGCTCGGCGGCCGCCAGCAGTAATCGCTCGCGGGCCTCGGCTCCCGCAAGCTGCAGGTAATAGCGCCCGTCTTTTACTGACGATGCCGCATTGGTGCGCATCCGCCGATAAAGAGTGTCGGGAATGCCCGACACGCCAGTGCGGTCGCGATTTCCGAAGCCGGGTTCGCCGCCGCCGTTCGGATCGGTAGCCCCCTTGCCCATTACATTGAGGGTCCACTCGGGCGCCTTCTCGCGCGCATCGCGGTTTGCGGAGGCGTATTGCGGCCGAACTTTGCTCCAGTCGCACTGCAGTTCCTCAGCGACCATCATGGCATTGGAGGTCCAGACTCCCTGACCAAGCTCCGTCTGCCCGATGCGGATCGTTACCGTGTCGTCCGGAGAGATCACGATCCATGCATTGATCTCCGGAGTGGAGGAATCCTCGTACCAGACGGGCCGCGGTGACGCAGTTTGCGCATTCGCCTGTGGCGGCGCCCAGAAACCAAGGATGAATGCTCCCGGTGCTGCGGCCGTCATCGCGATGAACTCTCGACGGTTGAAGTCGGATAAGCGGTTTCCGCTCATTATCGCCTCCCGTCCTTCATCAGGTCGGCCGCCATGTGAATCGCCTGGCGGATGCGATGATAGGTGCCGCACCTGCAGGCATTGGTCACCCCACTATCGATGTCGGAGTCGGACGGGTTCGGGCGCCGTTGCAACAGCGCGAGCGCGCTCATAATCATTCCGGACTGGCAGTAGCCGCACTGAGGCGTATCGAATTCCTTCCATGCGACCTGGAGGGGATGGTTACCATCCGACGAGACACCTTCGATTGTCGTGACTCGTTTCCCGGCAGCTATCGACACGGGCACGCTGCAAGATCGGACCGCTTGACCGTCGACGTGCACAGTACACGCGCCGCACTGCCCGATACCGCAACTGAACTTCGTGCCCGTCAAACCGAGATGATCGCGAATGACCCAGAGCAGCGGCGTTTGCTCGTCGGCGTCGAGGGTATGTCGCGTCCCATTCACGTTCAAATCGAACGCCATACCTTGCCTCCTTTCGGATGTCCGAATCGGTTAGCGTGAAGAATATTCGATTCACGCCGACGTGGATAGAACAAGTTAGTTTGTGTCTCGAGACTCCTGTTCGACGATGCACCGCGAAGCGGTGAGGGGAAAGTAGCCGGTGGTACGCGTCTTTTGCATACCACCGGAAACAATCGGTCCGACAGAACCGCACCCTGAAAGGGTGCCAGGAATCCTCGCCACCCCTCGCGGGGTGCGGGTTCCGATCGCGACCTCTTCCCGGGGGTACACAAAAAGCGTGTACCCCCGGCTACTTTCCGGCCACCGCTCCGCGGTGCATCGTCAAACAGGAGTTTCAAGACAGAAACTATTTACAAAGGCGCCAAGACAGAACTGTTCTTCTCATTGACATTGATTCTCAGACGGGAATATTGTGCTGCCAATTCACTCTGAGAAATCGTGAAAAACCGGTGTTCGGTGGCCGCCCATGCGCTGTTTCGTTCGCTGTCCGTCATTCAGGGAAAAGGCTGTCTGAACATTAAATACGGGGGGGGACAACCATGAGAAAGCTATTAGTTGCGCTAGTGGTCGTGATGCTTCTTACGTCATTCACGGCAGCGTTCGCTCAATCCACTTCTGCGACAGTCAGCGGAACGATCGATGATGGCACCGGCGCACTGATACCGGGAGTAACCGTCACGGCGACAAACAATGGCACGGGCGTTGCGGCGACGGTTTTGAGCAACGAGGCGGGGACGTATAACTTTGCGAGTCTTGCGCCCGGTGTGTACACGGTAACGGCGCGGCTGCCTGGATTTCAGACTGCGACGTTTACCAACGTGCAACTCGGAAACAGGGATCAGATTCGGTTGAACTTCACGTTGAGAGTCGCTTCAGTGGCTACGAGCGTTGAAGTGAGCGTTCCCGCCGACACCGTTTTGGCAACTTCCAGCCCTTCAGTTGGCGAGGTCCTTTCCCAGGAGAGGGTGCAGGATATGCCCCTCGTGGGTAATAACGTCCTGGATCTGCTTCGATTATTGCCAGGCGCCCGCATGAATGATGATGGCGTGAATGGAACCTTCGCCGGCGTGTCTGCCGACAAAGTCAATATGCAGCGCGACGGTGTGGACACAAGCGGTTCGGCATATTGGGTGCAGGCCGGAGCGCAGACCGCCACTTTTATAAACCCTGACCTTGTGGGCGAAGTGCGCATGGTCCTTGCTCCTGTTGATGCAGAATTGGGGCGTGGCAATGCACAGATTCAATTCCTGACGCGCTCGGGCACCAACCGGTATACCGGCAGCGTCGTGTGGTCGGCCACAAACTCTGCGTTGGACGCCAATACGTGGAGCAACAACAGACAAGTAGACCCGAAAACGGGAGCATGGAAACCCACGAAAGCGAATTGGACCAACACCCACGAATACACTCTCAGCTTAGGCGGCCCCATAATCAGGAATAAGACGTTCTTCTTCGCCTTGTGGGATGGAGTGATCACCAACGCTCGAACGACACAAAACCCGGTGGTGCTTACGCCGTGCGCCCGGAATGGCATCTTTCGTTACTTTGACGACTGGAACAACGGAAATACGACCCAAACTCTGCAGGCCACAGGAGCCACGCCAACCATTCAGGTGGTTGACGTTCTCGGCAATCCTTTGCAACCGGCTTACAAGCCCGGTGTACAGGATGCCAGCAACCCGTTTACGGGCCAGCTTCGGTACGTGAGCGTGTTCGGTCCCGTAACCAACGCCTCCTCGCTCAATGCAGACTGCTCTAATGCGCAAATCGGTACGGCTCCGACTTCAACGGGCACGTGGGACCCGTATCGTACGAGGGTGGACCCCACAGGCTTTGTTAACAAGACCCTGGGTGTGATGCCGCTGCCGAACAACTATGAAGTCGGAGACGGCCTGAATACGGCAGGCTATCGGTGGACACGCAGAGAGAAAGGTGGCTCGGAGGGTATTTTCGCATTTGGCGGCAACCTCGGCCGGAAGCAAATCAACCTGAAGATCGATCACAATTTCAGCACGTCTCAAAAGCTGTCCGGGAGCTACACGTATGAAGTCTCCTCGGGTAACGCGGGTTTTGAAATTGTTCCGGACGGCTTCCGAGGCTCTGTAAATCGGAAGCCTCAGACGCTGGCGGTGACTCTTACATCCACGCTGTCACCCACTCTCCTCAATGAGGCCCGTTTGGGATACCGCCTGACCAAAGGCAGGTCGTATAGCGCATTCAACAATCCTGACACCGGTAACGACGCTCTGTCGTTTTATCCTGCCGTCAACGGATACCCGCTTATTATCGGATTGCAGAGTTTCAACACGATTCCCGTTGCCAGCGGCCAGGCCACTTACTTCGACGACACGTCTCTGTGGACGTGGGGCGACACGATCAGCTGGACCAAAGGCGCCCATGTCCTGAAGGTGGGAGGTGAACTCCGCAAGGGACATTCGCTGGGGCAGGACGCCATCAACAATCTGATACCGGCAGCAGTCGGCGGCGATACAACGCTTGCGGCAATACCGGCAAATGCTATCTCGAGCACCACGATCCCCGGGCTGGCCGGCACTCAAAACACGGGAAACAACCAGCGGATGCGGCAACAGCTGAGTTTCTTTGCTGGATCGTTGAGCAATCTCAGCCAGGGCAGCTGGATAACGGATCCGACAAATACCGAAACCTTTTCCGACTACAAGAACTTCGATCATCGGATCCGCGATATGCACAATCAGAATGAGGCAAGCGCCTTCATTAAAGACGATTGGAAGATCCACAAGAACCTCACACTCAACCTCGGCGTGCGTTGGGCATATTTCTCGGTGCCGTGGGAATCCGATGGCCTGATGCCGCTTCCGGTCGGTGGAGGCAACGCCATGTTCGGTGTTTCAGGACGTAGTTGGGAGGGCTGGATGAATCCCGGACAGCGCGCCGATGTGACGACGCTGCAGTTTGTCGGCAAAGGTTCTCCAAATCCCGACATCCCGTGGTATCCGAATGACTGGAACAATATCGGGCCGGCAGTTGGTTTTGCCTGGCAGGTCCCCTGGTTCGGCACAGGCAAGACAACGCTGCGAGGCGGATATCAGATCACGTATCAAATCAACCAATCCGGCAACAACATCATCCAGGAGATCAACGTGCCGGGCGCCAGCGATATTGCGAGCTATGTGCCCGGTAGCAGCGACCCCTATCTCGATCTCACGAAGATAACCCCCTCGCTGGTCCCAGTCCGAACCCTTACACCTTCAGGCACACCACTCAAGCCGATGCAGCCAAGTCTTCTGACCGGACCTCGCAACCAACAGATCTATATTCCGGATGCCGGCCTGAGCACGCCTTACGCTCAAAACCTGACCCTCTCGCTTACGAGGAGCATCACGCCGAGCGTAACGCTCGACTTGCGTTACATCGGAACGCTTTCAAGAAAGCAGTGGGACCCCGTGGTCAACATCAATCAACCCAACTTCCTCTACAACGGCTTGAAGGAAGCCTTCGACGCGGCGCGCGCCGGGGACGATTCCAATCCGGCGCTGAAGGTGTTGGAAGACATGTTCAAGGGAATGAACATTGCCGGGACGGGGTTTGGAGCTGTTGGTTCCACGTTCGGCGGTGTTCTGCAGACTGCAGGAATGCATTTGCGGGCGAACACGACTCTCCGAACCAATCTCGCGAACGGGAATTACAACGCCCTGGCTGCCTCGCTCAACACGCTGAACTACCAGACCGTAAACACCAGCCTACCCAACATTCCGCCTGGCGTGGTGGGCACTGTCATTAGACAAAATGGCTTTCCGGAAAACTTCATCGTGACTAATCCGCAGTTCGGTACTGTGAACAACCTGACGAACGTTTACAGCAACAATTACCATTCTCTGGAAACGCAGATAACCATGCGGCCCAAAAACGGCCTCAGCCTTCAGGCAACCTATACGTACAGCAAGAACCTCGGTACCGGACAGGCCGGCGGCCTCGGCGCAAGCTACACGACCCTGGCGGACCGGCATGCGGACTACTCGCTCCAGTCGGACTCGCGCACTCACGACTTCCGAACCAATGGAACGTTCGCCCTACCCATGGGGCCCAACAAGCTGTTCCTCGGGAACACCTCCGGAGTTTTGGCGCGAATCGTCGAAAACTGGCAGACAACCTGGATCATTAATCTCACCAGTGGAGCGCCCACAAGTCTTGCGGCCCAGAACAATCTCTACGCTAATGGAACGGCCAGCGTCGTCGGTCCGTTCGCCAAGGATATCGGCGACGTTAAATACGATTCAGGTACAACGTGGAACTACTTTCCGAAGGGTGGTTACACGGCCGTGGACGATCCGCAGTGCGCCCAGGTGACACCGCTGCAGGGCCTCTCCGGACAGTGCACCATCGATGCGGTCGCGGATCCGACGGGCAGAGTCGTTCTTCAAAACCCTGCGCCCGGCACTCGCGGCACCATGGGCCAGAGAACCGTCGAAGGACCAGGGCAGTGGCGTTTTGATGCCGGTCTGCAAAAAGCCTTCAAGATCAGTGAGTCGAAAACGCTCCAGTTTCGCATGGATGCTCGGAACATCCTGAATCATCCGGAGCCAAATGCGCCGCAGTTGTCGATCATTATGGCCAACTTCGGCACGATCAATGGAAAGACGAACCTGCACCGGCAGTTCCAGGCGCAACTTCGTCTGACATTCTGAGGTTCAGTAGAAAAACGAGAAGGGGTCAGACTATTCTGACCCCTTCTTGTTCTGGCGACCGCTTACCGGTTTTTTTAGCGGAAGTTTCTGGCAAGGGAACGCCTCTCAGTTAGAATCTCACCGCCATGAACGCCGGCACGCGTCTCGGACACTACACGATAGTCAGTCTTCTCGGCAGCGGGGGCATGGGATCCGTCTATCGCGCCACCGATGCGACTCTCGGACGGGATGTGGCGCTCAAGGTTCTGCCAACGGCTGTCGCATCGGACCCTGATCGCCTTGAGCGATTCCGCCGCGAAGCGCGTGCGCTCGCGTCGCTGAACCATCCGCACATCGTCACAGTGTATTCCGTCGAGCACGTTGACGGGGTTCACTTCCTGACCATGGAGCTTGTGACGGGCCGTTCACTGGACTTGGTCAGTGGAGGCAAGCCTCTGCCGTTCGAACGCGTGATGCAAGTGGGCAGCGCTGTGGCCGACGCCCTCCATGCGGCGCACGAGCGAGGCATCGTCCATCGCGATCTAAAGCCCGCCAATGTGATCATGAATGAAGGCGGGCAGGTCAAGGTTCTCGACTTTGGGCTCGCAAAGGTCCAACTCCCCCGTGAGGTGGAAGAACTCGACGGGGCCACGTATCCGCCGACGGTGGCCGGAGTTCAACTAGGCACACCAGGATACATGTCTCCAGAGCAGGTCTCCGCCGTGGCGGAAGTCGATCACCGCACAGACATCTTTTCGCTGGGTGTCCTTCTCTACGAGCTGGCCACGGGCGTTCGCCCATTCCGTGGCCAGTCCTCTGCGGATCTTGCGGCATCGATTCTTCGAGACATTCCCCGTCCTGTTTCAGAAATGATAGCGGGTGCGCCATCGGAGCTCGTGAGAGCGATTGCGCGTTGTCTGGAGAAGAACGCCTCTTCGCGATTCGCAACGATGGCGGAATTGCACAAAGCTCTTCAACCGAAGAGCACGGGTCCGGCGGAGGAGACTCCGTCGGTGGCAGTACTTCCGTTTCAGAATCTCAGTGCCGATCCGGACAGCGAGTTCTTCAGTGATGGCCTCGCGGAAGAGATTCTGAACGCCCTCGCCCAGATCGACGGATTGCGCGTGGCCGCGCGGACATCGGCGTTTTCCTTTAAGGGCAAAGTTACCGACATCGCGGAGATCGGCGCCCGGCTGAAAGTTGCCACTGTGCTTGAAGGGAGCGTCCGACGTGCCGCAAATCGAGTTCGCGTGACCGTGCAGCTCATCGACGTGGCCACCGGCTTTCAACGCTGGTCCGAACGGTACGACCGCCAGATGGCGGACATCTTCGATGTACAGGACGAAATCGCGCGCGCGATCGCCGATAAGTTGAAGGTCACGCTCAAAAGTGGAGAATCCGCGCGCCTTGTCAAACGTGCGACGGAGAATCTTCAAGCCTATGAACTCTATCTGCGCGGGAGGGCCCTTCTCATCAAGCGGGGCAAAACGGTCGCCGAAGCGACAAAATGTTTTCAGCGCGCGACGGAACTGGATCCGAAATTCGCGGCGGCATGGGCAGGTCTCGCCGACGCCTATACCGTGGCCGGCTATTTCAGCATGGCGCCGCCCGGCGAGACGATGCCCAAGGCTCTCACTGCGGCGCGGCGCTCGATCCGCCTCGACCCAAATCTGGCCGAGGGCTATTGCGCTCTCGGCGCCGGACTACTTCTCTGGGAGCGCGATTACGCTGCTGCGGACCGCTCCTTCCGACATTGCATTGAACTGAACCCTCAATACACACAGGGACGCGCCTGGCATTCCGTTTTCAACCTGCAATGGGTACAGGGACGGATGGAAGAAGGGCTCGCGGAGGCACAACGCGCGGTCGAGGAAGATCCGTTGTCTGCTTACATCGCATCAATCCTCGCCATCGCACTCGGGACGACAGGCGGAAGAGCCGAGGCATTGGAAAGTGCACGGCTGGCATCTCAGAGGGATCCCGATGCGCTCGTAACGCACTGGATTCATGGCCTTGTTGCTCATTGGTGTGGAGCAATCGAGGAATCGATCTCGGCTTTCGAAAAGGCAGCCGCGGTGTCGGGCCGGCACCCTTACACGTTGGCCCATTGCGCGCTGGCGCATAGAACAGCGGGCCATATCGC
>Ga0070675_100000509_pt1 | contig 26573 bp, 24 predicted proteins | sample KBSM43metaG_FD_65343 | JGI IMG/M metagenome (GOLD analysis project Ga0070675, IMG submission 65343) | Miscanthus rhizosphere microbial communities from Kellogg Biological Station, Michigan, USA - KBS M4-3 metaG | ecosystem: Host-associated > Plants > Roots > Rhizosphere > Soil ... | reverse complement strand
ATAGGTCACCATCAAGGCAGCCAGCCGTTGCTGGTGCTCCTCGGCTTTCCGCCGCAAGTCGTCGACGTCGATATTGCCCTCTGCGGTGCTGGCCACCACGACGACGCGCATTCCCGCCATGACCGCGCTTGCCGGATTAGTGCCGTGGGCCGAAGCGGGAATCAAGCAGACGTCCCGCTGCGTTTCACCGCGGTCCTTGAAGTACTCGCGGATCACCATCAAACCCGCGAACTCTCCCTGCGCCCCCGAATTCGGCTGCAGCGACACGCCGGCAAAACCGGTGATGGCGCACAACATCGATTCGAGATCCTTGAACACCTCGGCGTAGCCAGCCGCCTGATCGACCGGCGCGAACGGATGCAGCTTGCCGAACTCGGGCCAGGTGATCGGCAGCATCTCGGACGCGGCATTCAGCTTCATCGTGCACGAACCGAGCGGAATCATCGAGGTGTCGAGCCCGACGTCTTTGCGCTCGAGCCCGCGAATGTAGCGCATCATCTCGGTCTCGGAGTGGTACTTGTTGAAGACCGGGTGCGCCAGGAAGGGCGAGTGGCGGAGTAGTTCGGGTGCCAAGTGCTGGGTGCTGGGTGCTGGGTGCTGGTGCCCAGGTACCGGGTGCTGGTGCGTGGGTGCCGGGTGCGTCGGCTCGACGTTCAAACCCGCGCGAAAAGCGCTGACGATCGCTTCGATATCGCTCGTGTCGACCGTTTCGTCGAGCGCCACGGCGATCGTGCCGTCGGGCCGAACGCCAAGGTTGATCTTCGATGCGACCGCAGCCGTGGCGATCCGGTTGCTGACCTGCGGGTCGCCGCCGCCGGCGCCGGACACATCGAATCGCGGCGTATCGAAGTACTGGCCGTTCACTTCCTTGACGCCGATGCTCGCCAGTGTCTCTGCCAACATGACCGCGTAGGCATGCACTCGCGTCGCGATCCGGGTCAGACCCTTTGGACCGTGATACACCGCGTACAGACCGGCGATGTTCGCCAACAGCGCTTGTGCGGTACAGATATTCGACGTCGCCTTCTCGCGACGAATGTGCTGCTCCCGCGTCTGCAGTGACATCCGATACGCGGTGTTGCCGTGCGCATCGATCGACACCCCGATGATTCGGCCGGGCGCCTGTCGCAGGTGCCGGTCGAGCGTGGCAAAGAATCCGGCGTGCGGTCCGCCGTAGCCGAGCGGAACGCCAAATCGCTGCGAATTGCCGTACACCACGTCTGCACCGAGTTCGCCGGCCGGCGCCAACAGCACACAGCTCAACAGGTCGGTTCCGACCGCGACCAGCACGCCGGCATGCTTGGCGCGGGCGATGAAATCCTTCAAGTCGTGCACTCGGCCGTTGGCGTCCGGGGTCTGGACCAACGCGCCAAACACCCGATCACCGAACACGACGTGTGCGAGCTCGTCGCCACGAATCGCGACCACTTCGATGCCGAGCGGTTCTGCCCTCGCCCGAACGACGTCCATGGTCTGCGGAAAGACCGAATCGCTGACCAGGAACTGCGCCCGCCCGACATTCGCATCGAGGCGCTTCGCCTGCACACGATGCAGCATCGTCATCGCCTCGGCGGCGGCGGTTGCCTCGTCGAGCAGCGACGCGTTCGCGACTTCCATCCCCGTCAGGTCGCGCACCATTGTCTGGAAATTGAGCAACGCTTCGAGACGGCCCTGCGCAATTTCCGCCTGGTAAGGCGTATACGGCGTGTACCAGCCCGGGTTTTCGAGGACGTTGCGGAGGATCACGCTCGGCGTCACGGTGTCGTAATAGCCGTAGCCGATGAACGACCGAAAAATCTGATTCCTGGCTGCAACCCCGCGCAGATCTTTCAGGAAATGATGTTCGCTCTTGCCGGCCGGCAGGGCGAGCGGTTTATCGAGACGAATCCGCGCTGGTATTGCTTCATCGATCAGCGCGTCGAGTGACGGCGCGCCAATCGTTTTCAGCATCTCCGCGGTTTCCGCGGCGTCGGGTCCGATGTGACGAGACTGGAAAGCTTCGAAATCAAAAACGTTCACTTCACCAGGTCCTGATACTGCGACGCATCGAGCAGCGCGCCGGCCTCGCCCGCGTTCGTCAGCCGTATGACCACCATCCAGCTGCCGTGCGGATCCTTGTTAACCGCTTCGGGCTTGTCCTTGAGCGCCGTGTTGACCTCGACCACTTCACCGGTCACCGGCGAATACAGTTCCGACACCGCCTTGACCGATTCGATCGTGCCGAACGATTGCCCCTGCTTCAACTTCACGCCCACTTCCGGCAGCTCGACGTAGACGACGTCGCCGAGCTGCTGTTGAGCGTAATCGGTGATTCCGACCTTGCCTTGGTCGCCGGCGAGATCGATCCATTCGTGATCTTTGGTGTATTTGAGGTTCGCAGGATAGGTCATCGTCGGTCTCTCTTATAGAACGGCAACGGGACGACGCGGGCACGGGTGCGGCGGCCGCGGATGTCTACATCGAACTCCGTGCCGGCAGCGATGTGCTCCACCGGGAGGTAGGCCATGCCGATCGCTTTCTTGAGGTACGGCGTCTGCGTGCCGCTGGTCACTCGTCCGACCTTGGCGTCGCCGATGTAGACGTCGTAGCCGCCGCGGGCAATGCCGCGATCCAGCATCTCGAAACCCACCAGTTTTCGCGCTGGTCCGCTGGCCTTCTGCGACTTCAGAACGTCGGCGCCGGCCAGCACATCGAAATCGGCACGCTTCCAACCGACGATCCAGTTCAGATCGGCCTCTACGGGAGTGGTGGTGTCGTCGATGTCGCTACCGTGCAGCCGCATCGCTGCTTCGAGGCGCAGCGTGTCGCGTGCGCCGAGGCCGCAGGGGATGACGTCGAACGGCTTGCCCGATTCGAGAATCGCCAGCCAGACCTTGTCCGCCGACTGCGGCGGCACGAACACTTCAAAGCCGTCCTCACCCGTGTAGCCGGTTCGAGAAATCGTCGCGCGGACGCCGGCCACCTCGCCATGCGCAAACCAGTAGTACTTGATGCTCGACAGATCGACGCCGGTCAGCGGTTGCAGCGTCTCGAGCGCCTTCGGACCTTGAAGCGCAAGCAGCGCGTAGCGAGAGCTCGCATCGACCGCCACGGCGTCGCCCGCCGGTTGAATCCGTTGTGCGATGTAGGCGTAGTCGTCGGGAATATGACTCGCGTTGACCACCATCAGAAAGTGCGCCGGCGCAAGCCGGTACACGAGCAGGTCGTCGACGAATGTCCCTTTCTCGGACATCAGACCCGAGTAATGTGCCTGGCCGACGGCGAGCTTGGCAGCGTCATTCGACGAGAAACGCGCCACGCCGGCCAGTGCGTCCTTGCCGGCGATTTCGATTTGCCCCATGTGGCTGACGTCGAACAGGCCGGCGCGTTCGCGCACCGCCAGGTGCTCGGCGACAATCCCGGTGTATTCAACCGGCATGTCCCAGCCGCCGAACGGGACCATTTTCGCGCCGTGGGCGCGATGACGAGCGTTAAGCGGGGTCTTCTTCAGAGGTGCGGCGGTAGCCTGTTCCATGTGGGACTGCGCGCGTGAACGAAACAAATAACGGTACTATGCGAATTCCCGCGCGGTCAACCACCGCGGCGGTCTTCTTCGGAGAGGACCCTCGGCGCCCGCGAACGGGGCTGCGCCTCAATCACGTCACGTTCAACGCGGCGATCGCTTCGTCTACGGTTTCGTAGATCGACAGTTCGTGATCGAGCTTGGTCAGGTGGAAGCGGTTTCTGAGAACGTGTTCGGCTGGAACCGCGAACAGCAGGTGTCCACCCTGGCCGATTACCCGCACATAGGCGCGGACCATTTCGCCGAGCGCCGCGCTGTCGGCGTAGGTCACGTCCGTGCCGTCGATCACGAATTCCCTGCGCCCCTCTTCGAGCGCGCGAATCACGTCCTGCTTCAGCAGCTCTTCACCCTTCGTGCTGTCGATCGTCATGCGACCGACCGGCTTGATGATGACGACTGTCCCCCGATCGATCCGTTCAACCGTGGCGCGCATCGGAGTGCTTCTTTCGAGCAAAAGACCCGCCCGGTTCGGAGCTTATCACCGGGTCGAGGGGTTTGATGGCTTTATTCCGCGCCTGCTTTCGCCAACGATGTTCGGCGTCGGCCGAGTAACGCTCCGGCGTAAATGCGTTCTGCACAGATCATTGACGGCGACGTTGACAGATGCGATCCGGGCCTCCAGTGTGACAAGCACCAGCTCTGCTATATGCAATCCGATCAAGGACAGCACCAACAAGACATTGGCGATGAGGGCAATGATGCGGAGATGCTCGCGCCAATTAGTCACGGTGCGATACGCCGCATTGCCTAACAAGAAACCGAAGCTGTCGATGCGTGAGGATGCGGCGCCCATTCACTTGCCTACCGACCAAAACCGATGGTTGCCTTGCGCTTCGTGAACAACCAACACGTCGATGGTCGAGCGCCGAGCTTCGAAGTGCTCGCTGCAGCTCGGTGCGCCACAGGGATGTTGACCGACGTCGGTGCCACATGTGCCAGCTCCATAGCCGGCCGCCGCGCCAGCGGCTTCCTTCAAGTCTCGTTATCGAAAGTGCCTCGGCTTCAGTATCGAGCCATGTTTGAACAACGTGCACCGAGGCACTTCCGATGAACGCTAGCGACTACACGAGAGTAGTATTTTCTCTTGGACGTGCTCAACGTACCGCACCCTGGCGCTTTAGCACCCCTTCAGGTTAACTGACGTGGCGGCGGAGTCCATGATTCTGATTACCGGCGCGGCAGGCAATCTCGGCAGCTTGCTGGCGCGCCACCTGATCGCAGGACAGCATCGTGTGCGCCTTATGTACCACCGCACGCCGTTACCCGTTGATCTGACACGCGCGCCCGGTGTGGAGAGCGTGCGCGCCGACCTTGCCGATCCGGAGAGTGTTGCAGCCGCTGTGGCTGGCGCCGGAGCCATCGTCCATTTCGCCGGCGTCTTATTCAAGCCACGTCCAGAACGCTTTTTGGCCGAAACCAACACGCATTGGTTTTCGAACCTTTTGGCCGCCGCGCTCGAGGCGAACGTGCGAAGGATCGTCCTCATCTCGTTTCCCCACGTTGAAGGACCAACGTCTGTCGAACGGCCGGCAACGGGGCGATTGGATCAAACGCCGATCGCCGTGCACGCCCAGACGCGCCTTGAAGAAGAACGCCTCCTCTTTGCGCAGACTCGTGATACGAACACGACGCCTGTCGTCCTTCGGTTGGGCATGGTTTACGGACGAGGCGTCCTCATGACCGACGCCGCTCACTGGCTCGCGAAGCGACATCTTCTCGGGGTGTGGCGCGAGCCGACGCTTTTTCAACTCCTCTCAGTAGCCGACTACTTGCGCGCGACCGAAGCGGCCCTCGTTAAGCCTGGTATTCACGGCATCTATCATGTTGGCGACGATGGACCGGTCACGTTGCAGGAGTTCCTGGATGAAGCATGCCGCGTCTGGGGATATTCACGCCCAGTTCGGGTCCCGTTCTGGTTAGTGCAACTCGTGGCAGGAACTTGCGAAGTCTTTGCGCTGATTGCCGGCACACGAACTCCTTTCACGCGCGATTTCGTTCGGCTCGGCCATGTGCCCCATTGGGGTGACACGCGGCGAGCTCGAGCGGAACTGATTTCTGAGCTCCAGTATCCAACGCTCGAAATGGGACGTTCGACACTGTAATTGCCTCCGCGAGGAGGCGATGTCGCCGCGCCCCTTCGCTGGTTGAGCCCCGGCGCGTGAACCAGATCGATTCGGTCCTGTGTAACGCCGTAGTAGCGACGGACCCTTTCCCCATGGGCAGTCGCTCTACACTTCGCGGCTGATCGCCAACTATCATCTATCCAGCATCGCTCGGGCATGAGGTGGACCAGAACTCAATCAATCAGCCCTCCCGGTAAGAATCACATTCACTCGCCGTGACGAGTCATGATGGCTGAAAAGGAGGAGGCATGGGAGACAAGGGTGGCAAGAAGGACAAGGAAAAGAACAAACAACAGCAGCTGACGAAACAAAAACAGGAGGAGCAAAAGAAGCAGGACAAGGCCCGGCCCAGGACTCCGTAGCAGGAAGTTCACCGACAGCAGCGGTCGTCGGCAAAGCCAGCTGTCAGACGATCTTCGTTCACTCGTGATCACGAATTCCGAATTCTGGGCGCCACGAGCGTCGGGGACCTGATCGACGAGAACGAGGGATTCTAGTCCCCACGCCGCGGGGCGCCGACAGTGTCCTTTGCAACGCAATCGCGACAAAGTCCACGGTTTCCAGATCGATCCTCCTTGCTTTGGCCCAGGCGATCGCCTGATCCCGCGCGGTCAGATGTTGAATCGGTGTGTCGATGTCGATGAATCCGTGGCTGCAACGAAGTTCGTCTGGCGCTTCAAGGTCGATCAGCGCACCGACTGGCATGTGTCCCCCAAATCACCTGAGGTCGTCACCTCGCGACGAGCCCGTTCCCGGCTGAACGTCAGAGCGACGCACAGTTCGCGGTGCTTGACGTTTAGTCCCACCACGTGCGGATCGACGCCGAGTACACTCTTCCGCATGCGCTCCATCTGGCAGAGCATGCCGCGCAGTTCGTTCGCCCTGATCATTGCGGCAGTCTTCATGACGTTTACGCCAATCGGGTTTCTCGCAGACGTCTACAGCGTAGGCGTGCCGCTGCGAAAGCCGGGCATGTTCGTGACGATGGCGTGCCTGCAGTACGACGGAGCGGGAGGCCTGGAATTCTCACTAGCGGGACATCTGCCGGTGCTGCACTACCAGGCGGCGACGGGAACGGTCGAGGAGCGCTCGGTCGCGCATGTGCCGATCGCGATGTTCGAGGGGAGCCACTATTCGTCGGCGCCAATCCCGTTTGCCGCCGGCGATCTGTTCGTGCTGCTGACCGACGGCCTCACTGAGGTATTCGACAAGGCCGACCGTCAGCTAGGACTCGATCCGATCAAGGAGACGATCCGGCTCGGCGCGCGCCTACCGCTCGAAGAGCTCCTCGACGCCATCGTCGCCACCGCGCGCGCGTTCGCCGACCAGACCGACGATCAGACCATGCTCCTCGTACGCGCGTCTTAGCGCTTCCCCGCCGGTCGGAACACACGTCGACGGCGGCGTGCGCCACGTGACGATCGACGATGTCGTGCGCGAGCACGGGCCGCGGGTCGGACCGACGTTCAAGACGTGGCGCCGTGGGTTGATCTACGTGTCGCGCTAGACTCGCCAGCGCGAGCGAAATGGACTTTTGGAACGTCTACGCGCAGCGTCTGGCGGACCGCGATGGCGCCAACCCGCCAACCTACGACGGCTATGGCTCGTTCCGCCGGGCGACCCAGGAGCGCATGTCGCTGACCACCGCGATTCGTCCGCGCACCAGCGAGACGCTCGCCGAAACACTCGACGCGGCATCGCCGGTATTCGGTCCGGCCGATTGGCGCGACCTATTCTTCACCGCGCCGGTGCCGACGCGCTTCCACGTCGGCGAATCAATCGTCCTGCGCGGACGGCTGACAGCGCAGGACGCCGTCGATTTCGACACCATCGCGTTCGTGCTGCTGCGCGCCGACGGCACCAGGCTGCGCTTCGACGGCGACGTCAATCGATCCCGCGATTTCACCGTTGCGCTCCGTTTTCGCGATTCGGATCGTGGTCAATACACCATGGCTGGCTATCTGTTCTGGCCCAACGCCGGTTCGCAATGTCCGCGGGCGACGTTAAGTACGTTCACCGTTGAGTAGCGGTTCCGTTCAGCGCGACTCTGGCGCCAGCGGTGAGATTGGCGGCCGCAACCATCCACGATTGACGGCCCGAACCGGCAACCCAGGTGTGGGCGGTCGATACGAAAAACAGTTGCGGTGTTTCCGTTTTTCGTAGGTAATTGTCTGCGAGTTTGTTTGATGCACTAGCTCGATTCGGGCGTTCTGTCGTGCCAAGGAAACGCAACCATTTGGCATCGCAATTTCTCGACCAACGTTTGAATAAAAACGTGATTTCCTCTCAAAAAGCCCATTCGAAGCCGACGACCGATGTGAGATTCGATCTCAAGCCGCCGTTGGTGATTGACGCGAGAACATTACCGGCGAGGATGACGTTGCCGGCGACATTCCATTTGACTCCTGGCGCTGCCGACACGACATCGAGGCTCTGAGGAAACGTCCGTAAAACCTCTCCGATGACGCCAGGAAAGAGCGGCACAGTTCGATAGCCGCTGGCTCCCCCGTTCAGCAATCGTCGTCCGACAATATCGGCAGTGATCGTCGCCTTTCGGTGACTCCTGATTTCTGCGCCAAAGGCGTAATTGATTTGATCCTTCAGATAGGCATCGGTCAATTGAATCTTCTTTGACCAATATTCGTAACCGATATTGGCGTGCGGTGAGACAATTCCACCATGTGACCAGATTGCCGAGAACAGCGTGCGAGTGACCCCAGTCCCCCTAAGGTTATTCATGTCCCCTGTCGGGAACCGAAGCTCAACACCTGCTGCGAGTCCTCCATCATCATTGGGATCACCTTGATGCCACAGGTGGTGTTTGGCGAAGACAGCAATGTCGCCGACACCCGAGGCACTGGTATGAGGGATCACCAGCAAATGTCCTCCGGGCGTCAGGTCCTGATTCGTCGCACTGAACAGGCCGGCATCAGCGCCCAACGAGACGCGTATCCAGGGCACTGCCACCCCGACATCTAGGTCATTTATCACACCGTAGGAAAGAAACCCAACATTGATATCGGAAGTCGCGTTCACCTTAATCGATGAATACGACACGGGTGCCGGACCCTCCGCGGTCCGAACATTCTGGACGGGCCGAAGGTCTCCGTTCATCATCCCCAATCCGGACAGCGAGTCGTAGTGCGCATGCAGCCACTGGAACCCGGCGTTTACCTTTCCCTTGCCTGAGGTCAGACTGCGTTGAGCGAACGCAGGACCGAATGTTCGCGTGGAACTGACGAATATTCCGGTCGGTCCGTCGAACTTAAACGTGAAACTGCCAGATGAGGTACCGAGCGGCGCCGTCGAAACTTCGAGCGCCATTAGTACCGCGATGTCGAGGTTGTCGGTCGGCCCAATCGGTAAGCTAGGAACACCGGCGGCCGCGGTGTTCACTTTCACGGTGAGATCATTCAGCAATCCAAGCAACGAATGAGCCGGAACAGTGGGCTGGGCAGAAACGTCAACCGTTGGAATGGCCCAGACGAGGATCGTGGCTAGCCCCTGAACAACTGGTGCTCGAACAAACATCGATCAAACCTTCGTTATTCAACTTTCGTAATAAGCCAGCTGGGTGGCGCGCGTCTCAAAGAAATTTTCGTTGGAGGGGTCACCGATTGGTTGCGTCCGACGGATTGCATCGTGATATGACGAATACAAGTCACGTTCGCATCATCCCCTTGAATCACGATGTCAACGTCAGAGAGTGTAAGTTTGTACAACGTCACTCTTCCTAACTGAGTCACGAGGCTGTCAGGCATAGAAGGCCACAGACTTCGCAACCTGTTCGTGTCGAGATGTTCGTATGCGTCGACGTATCGCGCGAGAGCCGCCTCGATCGCTTTGCGATCCTCTCCACTTTTGTCAACGGGAGACGTGACATTGGGCGTGGGGTCCGCGTCGACACGACGTTCACCCGAAATGGGCACCGAAGACGCTCGCTCGTCCGAACGAGGCGCAGCCGTTTCGATGATCGGCGAGGTGGTGGTCCCTATCGCGGCTTGTGACTCTGGAACGGTCACTGTCTGACCACTCGTTGGTGTCGGCAATTGACGGCGCGCGGCCGCGTCCTCGACTCCGTTACTGTCCGTGTGAGGCGCCGAAGCCGAGGAGACTTGGACGGGAGGATCCGGTGTCGGACGCGTCCGAGTTCTGGGAGACTGTTCGACTGGCGGCTTCTCTATGCGCGAAAGAGAAGGTGTGTGAATCGGTGTGCCCTGCGCGTCGTCAGAGTGCGTTTGCGACGACTCAGGTTTAGCGATCGAAGCAGAAACATCGTGTGTCTCGCTGGGCTTATTCGGCAACGCGGCGGGTGTCACTCCACTGGCACGTCGGTAACCGTTTACCGCGAATCCCACAAGGACCAAAGCTACTGTCAAAGCGAGTGCGTATTCTGCACGCCGCCTGAGAACCGGATTGGGGGCTGGAACAACCAGATTGCTGATGATTTTCTGAAGCGTCTCGTCGACAAAATCATCCGAATAAGGGATGGAGTTCTGACGCGCGAGAGCACTGATGCTCGAGGGCAACTTCGACGGAAAGTTGAATCCGTCGATCATGATCGGGATGATGTTCCGCTTCGTCTCGAGCGCGTGCGCGATTTCACGCTGAAACCATCCGTCGCCGTCATCCTCAGTCAACGATTCGGGCGAAAGGACAACGAGAAAATTTGGAGTCGCTTCGATGGCGGTCAGGAGTTGTTCGGGGAATGACCCGACCCTGAACTTCTTGACGTCCATGTAGCAGCCATACCCGCGCGCCTGCAGCGCAACCCGCAGGAGCTGCGCTACCTTAGCCCCCCCGCACGGCGATAAGAAATAAACGCGACGTCCTTTGGAGGTGTAGCCATAGCAGTTTCGGCTGTATTCCGGTGGATGTTATTGCGGGCCGGTTGTAAGCTCAAGCACAAAGATGTCGGCGTCTCGATATGACGACGACCTACTGATAGACGAGGTCAGCCGCAAAAACGCCCGTGCTGACTTTCCAACACTCTTCCACATCCTGGATAATTCCACACACGAACTCCTGCGGTTTGGCGGTTTCCTCTGCCTCCAGCTGGTGCTTCAGCGCAAACAAATCTGCGTAGAGCGTGATCGTTCGCCGACGCGGGGCCCTCTCTTTCTGCCCATGCACTCCAAAGACCTGTGTAGTCAACGAGTGATTGCATGGTCTCGCCGCGAACTTGCACCTCGAGCTGAACTCTCTCCTCTGGAGTTTTCTCTCGGCCCGCTTTCTCGAACCAGTGAAGCGCGCGGCTTCGTCGAGTTCGGGTAATGGACCTTCCGGGTTCTTGGAGACGCGGAAAAGCCCTTTCTAGCTGTCGGGTATTGGCGGTGGGGAGTCGGCCTCAAGCCGCTGAATGCGCAGCCAAATGTGATCGCCGGTGACTGTACCGCACCGAGTCGGTAGCCGCCGCGGATCGATCTCCTTCGCCTGCTCGTGTATGTACTCGAGCAATCTGCTGAGTAGTTGACGGCTGGACGTCTGCTGAAACTGATCGGTCATCGCAGCCTTTTCACCTCGGCCACCTGTCGAAAGCCGCGGGCGATTGTGACGAACCGAATGCTTGGCAATTCATGCAATCGAAAAATCCAAGGGCGATGCCTCCGAAGAGCCACTCCCGTCCTCTGTGGAACTTCCGTCTGTAAAATGGTCGTTAGGCTCGTTTGGCATCGACGCTAGCTGCAGAACAGTGGCGAGGGAGTTTCAACGCCTCGGGTTTCGTCGCGCTCTTTTCGATCAGCCCAAGAAGATCCTGTGATGCGTGAAACCATTCAGCTCCTCGGCTGTAGGCTTTGAACCGGCAGAGATGTTGGAACTCGTTGTGGAGCTCGCGCTCTTTAGCCTCGGCGTCCCTAGTCGGATACGCACCTTCTCTGAAGTGAATCACGCCTAACAAACGAATCGATCCCGCGATTTCACCGTTGCGCTCCGTTTTCGCGATTCGGATCGTGGTCAATACGCCATGGCTGCTTATCTGTTCTGGCCCAACGCCGGTTCGCAATGTCCGCGGGCGACGTTAAGTACGTTCACCGTTGAGTAGCGGTTCCGTTCAGCGCGACCCTGACAGCCGCGCGCCGACAAGGCCGCCGCACCCGCAGGCCGCTGCGGCGATCAGCGCGCCGATCGCCAGCGCGAGCGGGAAGATCGTGCCAAAACCGGAGAGCGCCAGGACGGCAGTCATCGCGACGATGGCGCCAGCGGTGAGATTGGCGGCCGCAACCATCCACGATTGACGGCCCGAACCGGCAACCCAGGTGTGGGCGATCGACACGAAAAACAGGCAGGCCGCCGTAAACGCGACGGCCCGCCCGGCGTTCAGAAACCACGGCTGATAGTCCCCAACCGGCGCGAACACGTCGCGCCACGCGATCACTTCGACCACGTGCGCCGCAGTAAACGCGGCGGCGCCGGACAGGAACGCCGTCAATCGAAACACATGTCCTCCGAGTCCAACGAACCGCGCATCTTACTTGGCGGTTCCGATATTCGACCAGTCGCTGCCGCCACTCAAGAAACAGCTGACGACCCAGGCGTTGCAGAAGTCGCAGGTCCAGCTGGTCCACACTCGCCACCATGAGCGCGCGCTGCAGCCGTTCTTCTCGTAACAGAAATCGTGCACATCGCAGCAGTAGCGAAGCACGGTGCCGTCGAGCCAGTGCAGGTCGTCGCAACCCGGTTCGTCGGCACGCAGCGTCGGCGCGAAGAACTGGATCACGCGTCCAGGCCAGTTCGATGGTCCCTGGGCGACGAAGCCACGGCTCTGGATCAGCAATTTGTAGTGGTGAAACGCAAACGCTTGCAGATTCAGCCAGTGCAGGTCCGGGGCGAATGGCCAGCCACCGAAGTCCTTGAGGTGCTCCGGAGCGATGAACCCTCGCGTCAAACCGGGAAGGTCCCACGTCAGCAATCCAGCGCTGGGGAACCAATTCAATGTGCCGATCTCGGTGCCGGCCTGGGACAGGTGGGTGATCAGTACCTCGCCACTCACCGTGTGGTTTTTCACTGGTTGATAGGTTTTGATCGGCCTGCGAACCGCCTTCGATGACAGCCCGTTGGCCCATTCCGTATCGATGGCCGTGATTCGCGCCGCAGGGTCTTCGCGTGATGCAGCCCCGCGACGGATGATGTCGCCGCGCCATTCGAGCGCGTCGACCGAACCGCCCGCCCGGTCCTTCCAAAGGACGTAGGCCTGGCGATTGGCCCACTCGAGCGTCGGTCGGACGTTCGGATCTCCATACGCGTGCAACGGAGTGCCGTCGGTTGGCGTGTAGCGCAACACGGTGGTGGATGCATCAACCGGATCAACTTTCATCTTCGCCGACTCGCTCCCGGACGCATCGCTGACGACGGTATCGATGTCGCCATCGACTGCCCGGCGGGCGACCACGATGGCGTCGCCGAAATGGGTCGTCACGCGCGCAGCTTGTGCCTCGAATCCGTAATACGTGGCGCCGCGAACGCCCGGCTTACCCGCGAACCGTTGCCCGGCGGGCGCCGGCCGCACCGCCGGAGCCGTTCCATTACCGGCGGTTTGCGCGCTCCCTGTATTTGCCGCCGGTCGTTGGCTTGCAGGCTGTGGAACGGCTCGCAGCGCAGCCAATCGCCAGGGCACGGGCAGAGCAAGGCCCACGAGTACGGTCGTCAGACATACCCCCAGTGCTTTGTAACGCATCGGATCCAGCCTTTCGTGCATGCCGGATGACGCGCGACCTCGCGGAATTCCCCGCCTTGCCTCGTCATGCCGATGCCGGAGACACCCGGCTATACGGCGCTCGTCGCGCCAATCGCTTCGCCCTCGCGCACGGCAACGTCGGTTGCCGCCGCCGGTGGTTCGCTGAACGGCGTACGCAGATAGGCCTTCAGCGTGTGATAACTGATGCCGAGTGTGCGGGCCGTATGTCGTTTGTTGCCGCCGTGACGGGCCAGCATCAAGCGCACATACTTACGTGCCCAGGTGCGCAACGTGTCGTCATCCCGAAGTGAAGGTGCGAGCGCCGTGAGATGTCGGCCGCTGATCCCCGGCGAGAGATCCCCCAATTCGATCACATCGCTGGCACCGAGCGCGATCGTTCGCTCGATAAGCCGTTCCAGCTCGCGGACGTTCCCGGGCCAGTCGTGTGTGACCAGGGCATCGGCCGCCTCGGGCGAAAGCCGCAGCGTTCGTGTCAACCGGTGCCTGGCCAGAAAGTAGCGCGTGAGCTCGAGGATGTCTTCCCGGCGCTCGCGCAGCGCTGGAACGCGAACGTCCACCCCACTGAGGCGGTAAAACAAATCGGCTCGAAACGAACGCTGCTCGACCAGCGTGCGCAAGCGGCGATTCGTCGCCGCAATGATGCGGATGTCGACCCGTTGTATGCCGGTGCCGCCGACGCGTTCCACAGCGAGGTCTTGAATCGCTCTTAGCAGCTTGGCCTGCGCCGTTGGCGACAGGTCGGACACTTCGTCGAGAAACAGCGTGCCGCCGTCCGCCGCTTCGAATTTGCCGCGGCGCGCTCGAACGCCGGTAGCAATCCGATCTTCGATGCCAAAGAGCTCGGCCTCGAGCAGCGTTTCAACCAGGGCTGCGCAATTGATGGCGACAAACGGTCCGGTGCGCCGGCGGCTCAACTCGTGAATCTGCCTGGCCACCAGTTCCTTCCCGACTCCGCTTTCGCCTTCGAGCAACACGGTAAAGTCGGTCACCGCCACGCGGGCGATTGTTTCCCGCAGCTCGCGCATCACAGCGGTCGAGCCAATCAGCGGCGCCGCCCCGTCGCCGCGCGACTGCACCGGCAACAGCAAATTGGCGCGCGCGAGCTGTTGACGGCACCGCTCAATCTCCAACACCAGCGCCGCGACATGCGCCGCGAACCCGATCATCTGAAAGTCCCATTCTCCGAGCGCCGCGCTCGGATCGAATGTGGCCTCCAATGTGCCCGGCCCGTACGGTTCGCTGCCCGGCACTTCAAGAACAATCGACTCGGGGCCCTTGGCGGCGTCCGGGCGGCCCGACCAGCGCGACGACACGTCGCGCAAGGTCGCCGTTCGAACTCGTGTCAGCCGTTGCACCGCCGCTTCGAACGCACCACGAACATTAGCCAGATCTTCACGATGCCGTAGCGTTCGCGTCACCGCGACCAGCAGATCGCCGAGTGCATTGCGCCGTTCGCGACGCCGTGGTGTGAACAGATCCGGTGTGGCGGACGACGATCCGAGCGCGCCCATCAAGGAACTCCTTGTTGCGCCGCTTGAACCAAGTTCAATGCCAGATCGCATCGTAGTGACCGTTCATGAAAATGTTGGACAATTCGCCGAAACCGGCGCGCCGCCGTCAGCGCTCACAAGATGATCGGGGTAGCGTCTGCCCGTCTTCCCAGCGGATCGCTTTGTTCACTCGCGGGTAACGGATACCCGTCGTTTGGCGCCAACCAGGGAAGATGCCGATCGAACGCAATGCCCCCTCGATAGAAGACGCTCGCGGCTCGGACCTGCGACACCACGCAACGGACGACGCGACCTCGGACGTTTGTTCGATGAAGAGTACTTTCCACGTTCAACTCCACGATTGTGCCCGGAAGCAGGCGGTGCTGCGTTTCAAGCAGCGCGCCCGCCGCCGACGCGTTGACGACCGCCGCGATGTGACCAGGGCGAATCCGAACTTTCTGAATGCCGTGATCGACAGGATTGGCAGACCGGCGGCACTGCCGCCGGTCCCGCCCCGTGCCGGGGGTCATAGCGGGTTCCATCGGCGCGAACGCACGTCGAATTTCAGAATCCGCGTCTTGCCGGTCTCGCCGTAGATGCGGATGGCAAACTGCTGGTTTCCACGGCCGTTGACGTACAGGGTTCCGCTTGACGAGGTGCCGAGCGGCGCGAACGTCGCCGACCCGCTCGAACCGAGACGGATCGGGTCGCTTCCGGGTGGCGTGCCTCCGCTATCGATCGCCGGCAGGCCAGGCATCGTGCCGAAGTCGACGCTGCCAAAGTTGTCCCGCAAGCTTTCGATCGGCCCGAGCCTCCAATCGACGCCGTGATCGATGTCTGATGCGAGCACGCCGTTACGATTGCCATCCACGTAAACGGCGAAGCTGTACCCGGTCGTGCTCGCCGCGAACCGCACGGCCACATCCGCAGAGCGCGTCACCGCCTCCATCCGCGCCCGTTGCAGACGAGTCGCAACGTAGCGTGCCGCGGCCGCCGCACGCAGGCTATCGGTTGCGTAACGCAGCGACGGTACAGCGATGCCCCCCAGCGTGAGAAGCATCGCTGCAGAAAACAGCACTTCAAGGGTCGAGAAACCGCACGCCCGATTCGCTCGGGGCCGTCCGGCTGGTATGCCGGTTCTAGCGGTCCGCGGGCTTCGTTGCGCCAATCGTCAGCTGCGCTTTCAGCTTGAGGAAGTTCTTCTCGCCGAGACCGCGGACATTCATCAGCTCTTCGACTTTCTTGAACGGCCCGTTCTTCTGGCGGTACTCGATGATCCGCGCAGCGGTCTTTGCACCGATTCCTGGCAGCGCTTCGAAGTCGGCGGCGGTCGCCGTATTGATGTTGACGACAGTGGCCGCGGCGGGCTTCGCCGCAGCTGCGTGCGTTGCGTCGGCGGATTTTGCGGTCTGCCCGGCAAGCGACGGCGCCGCGGACACGAGCACGACAAACATTGCGAGTGACAGAACCAGACGTACCATCGAATCCTCCTCGGTGAACGGAATGGGTTTGACTGGCCCGGCGTTGGTTACTCGCTGCGCGAGAGAGGTCGAGTCTCTGCGTCGTGAACATCAGCCGCAGCCGGGCCACTGTGCCAAATCGCAAGATCACGTCCGCTGCGATGCGACCGAGGCGGCGCCGCAAGATGCTGGCGAACGAGAACTTGTGAAGTGATGCACCGGAAGGCGGCAGAACCGCTGACGACTGCGAAGAAAATGACGCCGGGAGTTACCGGCAATCCATCGCCGCTCAGTTCCGGTGAGAATTCGCGCAGTCCAATCGCCAGGGTGCGCCGAGCACAGTTAGCGGCGGGTGCCGCGTAAGGTAGACTGTTTCAATGACTGTACCGAGCGGTGCTCGGCCGGGACGCAACGAGCCTTGTCATTGTGGTTCGGGCCGCAAGTACAAACACTGTTGCCTTGAAAAGGACGAGGCGCAGGCGACCGCTGCGCGGGCCAAAGCCGCGGCAGCGGCCGCCGACGCCGCCCCTGGCGCTTCGGCTGAAACGGCGCCGTCAGCTCCCAAGCGGACGCCGAAGCCTCGAACCGATCAGCCGTGGAAAGCGGCGAGCTCCCGCGGCTTCGTTCCGCGCACGCGAACGCCGCGCAAAGTCGGCGGCGGCTGAAGGTCGCTCTTTCGCCGACCTTTGTCTGTGCTTTGAGTTTCCAGGACACCGTCCCCAGGCACGTACCCGCGATTGTGCAACTCACTGTATGGGTTACGGTGTGTGCATTTTTGTATAGTCCCCGCCCCAACGAGGAATGGCTGTTGCTTCAGACGAGTTCGAGTTCCGCATTCGGATGAAATGGTGTCAAGGAGGATGGCTTTGAAGCGAGTCACGATTACGTTTTCGATTGTCGCTGCCCTGGTCGGTGCGCGGATTTCCCTGCCGGCGCTTGCCGCGCAGGCACCACAATCAGCGGCTCGAGACTTCATCGTCGTGTTTCATGATGACGAGCGTGATGTGCCGGGACTCGCGGCAGCGCACGGCCGGGCATATGGCGCGAGCGTGTCGCATATCTACCAGCACGCCATCAAGGGTTATGCGGCGACCGTTGCGCAGGCACGCATCGACGACATCCGTCGCGATCCGCGGGTTGCATTCGTGTCCGAAGATCGTCCCGTCGAAGCGGTGGCGCAAAGCCTGCCGACCGGCATCAATCGAATCGACGCCGAACCGAGCCTGCACGCGGCACGCTCGTGGAACCTCGCGGTCGCAGTGATCGACACCGGCAGCGGGCCGCACTCTGACCTCAACGTGGTCGGCGGCACGAACTGTTCAACCGGCAGGAGCTTCAGCGATGGGAATGGTCACGGGACGCACGTCGCCGGAACCATTGGTGCGGTGAACAACGCGGTGGGCGTGGTTGGCGTCGCACCAGGCGTGCCGATCTATTCGGTGCGCGTGCTGAACAACCAGGGTTCTGGCAGTTGGTCGTCGGTGATTTGCGGCCTTGACTGGGTTACCGCCAATGCAGCCGCACTCAAGATCAAAGTCGCCAACATGAGCCTGAGCGGCGCCGGCTCTGACGATGGCAACTGTGGGAATACCAACAACGACCCGCTGCACAAGGCGATTTGCAGTTCGGTGGCCGCTGGCGTCACCTACGTGGTGGCGGCGGGCAACGAAAACACGGATTTCGCCGGCTCTGTCCCCGCTGCCTACGACGAAGTGCTGGCAGTCACTGCCGTCGCCGACTTCAACGGGCAACCCGCCGGGGGCGCGACGGCCACTTGCCGGTCCGACGTCGACGATACGGCGGCGGACTTCAGCAATTTCGCGGCGAAGGGCAGCCCCGACGAGGCACACACGATTGCTGCACCCGGAGTCTGCATTCTGTCGACCTGGAAGGGTGGCGGATATAACACGATCTCGGGAACCAGCATGGCGTCCCCGCATGCAGCGGGCACTGCGGCGATCTGCATTGCCAGCAGCGCCTGCACGTCTGTACCGCACGACGTGATCAACCAACTCCGAAGCGACGCGCTCGGTCAGCCCGCTGGCTACGGCTTCGGCGGGGATCCGAATTCGCCGATTGGTGATCGATACTACGGCCATCTGATCTATGCAGGAAGATACTGACCGTCAGTCCTGAACCGCTTCGCGACAGTGCGTGAGAGCCGGAAGGCCGCGAGCGGCGCGTCAGCGTCGCTTGCGCGCCGCCGGCAGCGGCGCCGCGGCAGCCTGAAGTTTCTGCAGCGACGCGACCAGCGCATCGACGCGGCGGCGCTGCTCGTCCGACAACTCGACTCGCTGCAAGGCGGCCACCGCCTCGGACACGGCAGCGAGCGGCTTTTGAATCGCCCTCGCCTTGTTCGTCAGCACTTCGTGGTCGAGCGCCTGCTGCCGCGCCTTGCGCAGTACTGGCCGAATATCCGACGCGCCTTCGAGCCGCTCGATCGCCAGGACCAGGCGGCGGTTGATCTTCAACGCTCTGGCGCGCAGCAACAGTTCCTGGTCGCCGCTCTGCGTGGTGAACTGATCCGACGCCAGGACGCCGCCGAGATGGTCGTGCAGATAGCGGCGGGCCTCGTCGACGAAATGCTGCAGAAATGGCAGCGACATCCACGACGCGGTTCCGGTAAACCACTCCGGCAGCCTGGCCAGCGGACGGTACTGCTCGTCGGCCACCCACTCGACGATCGCCAGATCGAGCACGCGCATTACTTCGCCGAGCGCAGGGTCGAAGACCTCTTGGGTGACGTTCGTCATGTTTGCTGCTCCAGCATCGCGCGCGTCACGCGCTCGAACGCCTCCTCCACACCAAGGCCGGTCTTCGCGCTGGTCCGGACAATCCGCCAGCCGGCATCGGCCACTTCGAACAGCGCGCGCTCGTCCACCTGCCATTCGGCGGCCAGATCCGCCTTGTTCAACGCCAGTACGAACGGCACGTCGCCGGCGACCTGCGCCGCCATCTTCTGGAGCTCTCGAGCCGCCGCAAACGTCTCGAATCGCGTGCCGTCGACGACCAGCAAATATCCGGCGGCGCCGCGCAAGTACGACTTCTGCACGGTCTGAAAGCCATCCTCCCCATAGAGGTCCCACAACACCAGAGTCACTTCTTCTTCGGCAACGGTAATCGTCTTCTTGTCGACCTTGACGCCGACAGTCGACAGGTACTTGTCGGAGAAAATGCTGGTGACGTAGCGGGAAACGAGGCTGGTCTTGCCGACTGCGAACGAGCCAAGCATGCAGATCTTCTTTTGAATCATGGCCGTGCAGCCTTGACTGTGGCGACGCCGCCGAGCGGTGTCACACGGACGGTGACGCGGCGATTGCGCTGTTTGTCCGCCTCACGGTCGGACCGCACGGCCGGATCGTCGCTGCCAACGCCGGCATCGACAATCTCGAGCCGCTCGCTGGCGACCGCCTGCACGGCAGCTCGGACCGTCGCTGCGCGCGCGCGGCTGAGCGGCAGGTTGGCTTCCGGTGCGCCATCGGCATCGGTATGACCGATGATGTCCAATCGGAAGCGCTGCCGCACGGCAGCGGCCGCCGTGTCCAACTGCCCCACCAGCGCCACGAACTGGCGCAGCACGTCGTCCTGACCCGGTGCGAGGATCGCCTTGCCCTTGGCAAACAGCGGCGCCAGTGCCGTGAGTCGCGCAACCGCGTCCCGGACCGCCGCGTCAGTGGACAACGTGGCGTCGAACGCGGCGACGCCGGGAATCAACGGCGCCACACGACTTGCCTCGGCCAACCAGGTCACCGACGCCGGCCCTGAGGCGCTCAACACCCCGTCTTTCAAATCCAGCGTCACGCCTTGCGGCGGTTGCAGCACGTGGCGCGCTCTGACCACCGCGAGCGACGGGCTGGCGGCATAGTACGGCTCCCAGGTTGCGACCACATCGGTGGGCGCGAGAGACGATTCTGCGAGCAAGGCATTCGGATCGCGCGCCAGCGGATCGCGTAAGCCTGAGATCGCGTACTTCCCGAAACGGCGTCCCGATGAGACAACGACGATGCCGGGCTCGGCACGCAGCGCGTCAACGTAGTGGTTCCAGCGACTACTTGCGCGAAACGCAAACCCGGCCCACAGCGCGAGCAGTAGCGCGGCTGCGCTCAGCAACAGCCACAGCGTGCGATGGTTCGGTTTGGCCGTCGAGGCGAATTCGGTGTGGAGGCAGGCGTCGAGCGCTGGGCGTGCCGCTTCGAATGCCGACGTGTCGCCCTTGAATTGCGCGAGGTCGTCGGCAAGCTCGAGATGAATCCGTTCGAGCGCGGCCTGGAGCGTCGTGCGATAGGTGCGGGGCGCGGCTCCGCGGACGACCGCCGCGATAATCGCTCGCGGGCCTTGCTCGATCCACACCGAGAGCTCACCGACCCTCAGGCCTTCGAGGCTGTCGCCGTCGGTCACGCTGAACGAGTCTTTGACGAAATCGCGGATCGCCGTGAGCATGCCCGAAATGAGGTCGGCGTCGCGAACCTCGCCAGGCCCTTCGGTCACGTGATGCAGCAGCAACCCGGTCGTCCGATCGATCAGAAACACCTGCTCGACGCGAAATACGAGGGTATGCAGCAGCATCACTTCGCCGAACGACTTGCCGGTGCGGAGTGCCTCGACGCGCCAGACCAGCGACCGCCACGACAGGCTGTGTTCGAGCGTGCGATTGAGCCCGTCGACCATCGAGCTCAACGCCGCCGCGACCGCCTTGCGGATGGCCGGCCCCATCACCGGGAACAGCGCATCGGCCAACGGTCCTGGATTGTTTCTGACCGACGCGGTGATGGCGCGTTCGACCGGCGGCGTCAGCGCGCGCGTGAACCGCGGATCGGCGGCGTGCTCGAGCAACACCGCTGGAAGAACTTCGCCGACGTCCCGTTGGCGCTGCGCCTGATCGTCGAGGCGGATCCGGATCGATGCCAGCTGGTCGCGCTCTTCGCCGACGATCAAGGTACGCAGCTCGCCGAACGCTTCGTAGTCGCGCTCGTCGGTGCCCGCCCTTGCGTCGCTCACCTCAGCCTCCGTTGGCACCCGGATCGAGGTCGTCGGTCAGACGCATCGCCACTTCGGTCAGCATCGCCGCCAGCGCTGCGCGATCGAGCTTCTCGTTGCGCAGGTCGGACGATTCGCGGGCCAGGCGCGCCGCGCCGTCCTGCGCTTCTCGCTGAATCTCGTCGGTGACCTTCTGGTGCGTCTCGAGCAGCTGCTGTCGCAGCTCGCGCTGAACGCGCGCCACCTGATCGTCCACCTGACCAAATTTCTTTTCACTGGCCTTCGACGCATCGCGCAGCTCGCGCGCCAGGTCTTTCAGAGCGTCGCTACGCGTCTCGTGCTCGGTTTTCAGCCGTTCGGCGAGCGACTCGACTTCGTGCTTGACGAACTGCTCGAGCACACCGAGCCGCTTCTTGACGTCTTCCTTGAGGTCGGCCGCTTCCTTGGCGATGCGCTCTTCGAGCCGCGCGAACCGCCGATCCGCGTCGCGGACCTGCGCACCGAACAGGATGTCGCGAACCTTGTCCAGGCTGCCTGCTGACTGTTCGTCGAGCGCCACCTTGCCATCACCGCCGTTGGAGTGTTGTTCGTTTTTCATGGCTCGACCGGACCTTTCCTTGAGCCCGACCAAAGCGGCGCGCGAGCGGGCCGCTCGAGACGTTCGTGTACGCATGGCGGTGTCCCTCTCGTGGCTGCCCGGCAAACGGGCAAGCCGTAAGGCTACCACAGCGTAATTCAAGCGAAATATAATCGTCGCGCAGCGGAGACCCCTCCCCGTGATTCAGAAGAAAGTCGCGCTCCTGGGCGCCCCGGGCGTCGGCAAAACCAGCCTGGTCCGCCGCTTCGTCGACAGCCTGTTCGACGACAAGTACTTGACGACCATCGGCGTGAAGGTTGACAAGAAGCCGGTGCGGGTCGGCACTGAAGACGTCACGCTCATGATCTGGGACGTCGCCGGCGCGGAAGAGCATTTTTCGGTGCCGACGTCGTACGTCCGGGGCGCAGCCGCCTACCTGCTGGTCGCCGACGGGACCCGGCCTGAAACGATCGACGCCGCCGCGGCAATCGTCGAGCAGATCGAGCGCGACCTCGGGCCGCTGCCGTTCATCATCGTCATCAACAAGAAGGATTTGGTCGATGCCTGGCGCGGTGATGGTCCGGCAATCGACGCGCTCTCGCGGCGCAGCCTGGGCGTGCTGCACGCGAGCGCCAAGACCGGCGAAAGCGTGAACGAGGCGTTCCAGCAGCTCGCCAACGCGCTGGTTCCGCGCTAATTCAGAGATCGTAGACCGTTTCGGCGCGCGCGAACTCGACGCGGTGACCACTGTCGCCAGTCCGCCGCAGCATCGATTCGTCCAGCCAGTTTCGCTCCAGCCAATCGCGATTGGGATCGTGATGGCCAATCAGCGTCAGCCGCACACGGCATGCGCTCGCCATTTCGACGACGTCTTCAATACAGCTATGGCCCCAGCCGGCGCGCGAGATTGCGCCGCTTCCGCCAATTCCCATTATGCCGTCATACTCGGCACGCAAGTACTGACCGTCGCGGTAGACCAGGTCGGCGCCGGTCGCGTGCGCGACGACGCGCGCTTCCGCTTCGAGACTGCGCGGGCGACTGGCGTGCGCTGGATCACCACGCCACAATTCGTGATCCGTACAAAACACAAAGGCACGCGGTCCGTGCTCGATTCGATACCCGAGACATGGCGCCGGGTGGAACAGTTCGAACGGCGTGATCGTCGTGCCGCCCAGTCGAATCGGTTCGCTGAGAGGATGCGCGGCGCTGTGCAGCGATGGCCGTCCGCGCCGCTCGGGCGGAATCTCGCCGATCGTGCAGGCGTCGAACGTTGCCGGCATCACGCCGAAGAAGATCGGCGTCTGGACACCTTGAACCGACTGAGGAACCTTCCGCGAAAAAATCCCGAGGTTGAAGTCGAGCGCTCTCAGAAACTGATGGTTGCCATAGATGTGCAGACGATTCCGCGGATCGAAACACACCGCCGCCTGGTCGAACCCCTCCGTGTGATCGAGGTGGCTGTGGCTACCGAAGACATAGAGATGCCTTTCGGCCTTCGCGCCCCATTTCGCCTGCAGTTCACGGGCACAGTTACGGAAGCCGCTACCGCAGTCGAAAACGATGTCGTAGCCATCCGCCGTCTCGACGTGAACACAAGTGGTCCAGCCGCCGTAGATGCGCGGCTCCGGCAGCTCGAGACGTTCGAGGTACGCCGTGATCGTCGATGCGTTGACCGGCCCGCCCAGGACATCCGCCAGCGTCGTATTGATCCGTCCTTCGGCGTCGGAGTGGTGCGAGAGGTCGTCGAACACGTGCTTCAGGAGCTCGACGTTCGTATATTGGTTGATCGCACGGCGCTCGGCGGCAGACGGAAAAATCGAGCCGCTGCCCTGCGTGCCGTAAAAGCGAATGCGCAGATTGTCGATGGAATCGTTCATGCTCGACGCCTGCATTGTGTCTGCCTTCGCGTCGTCCATCAAGTCACCTGCGAAGAAATTCAATGGCAACCGCCGTGCCGCCGCGGGTTGTCAGCGCCACCGGGTCGAGCTGCGGTCGAGCGCCGCACTCCAGCGTCAGTTCGGTACCGTCGAGATACGAGATCATCTCCACATCGTCCAACGAAGTGGGCGGTGTCACGATCGTCTGACCGCCGGCGTCGAGATGAAACCGGATTCCCTCAGCGGTGCATTCGACACGGATCAGCCGGCCGGACACCCGTTGCTCGCCGGGCTGCGTTTTGCGAAGTAGCTGCTGCGTCCGGCTTGCTTGTTGCTGGTACTCGTCGAGCTGGTTCAGCCGCTGCTGCGCTCCGTCGGCCGCGCGCGGGTCGCTGCGCAGGTCCGCGATCTGCGCGAGCAGTGTCCGCGCGTCCTTATATCCGCCTTGCAGCATGCGAACATCCGCCCACCGCAGACGATGATCGATCCGTCCGGGCGCCAGTTCGATCGCGGTTTCGATCGATCGCCGCGCATCGGCCAGGGTGCGATCGTTCTGCATCTGCGCGTAGGCCAGCCAGGCGTGCGCGTCAGACGACTCCGGCCTCAATACCGCCGCTCGCGCCAGTGCCAGAACCGCTGATTCGGAATTCCTGGTCGAGCCAACCAGATCCTCGCGCAGCAACCAGACGCCGCGGAGGAACTGGGTTTCGAAGTCGTTCGGCGCCAGCGCCGCGGCGCGCTCCATTTCGAGCAGTCCTTCACTGGTCCGTTGCTGGGTAAAGCGCAGCAGGCCGGCGGCAAGATGCGTCGTCGGGTTGTCGGGGTCGGCGGCGACCGCCGCATCGATGCGCGGCGCTGCCTCGGCGTCTCGTCCAACGCGTCGTTGCAGGTCGCCCAGCCAGGCGTTGGCTTCGCTGTACGACAGCACGCGCGGCGCTCCCGGCTCGGGGACGGCGAGTGTCTCGGGAAATGTGAAACGCGTGCCGGCGAAGAGACTTCGTTGCACATACACCCGTAAGAGTCGATCGAACTGAGCCGGCGTCTGGCCGAACGCCGCGAAAAACGCTTCGTCCGGGGTGCGCCCCTCACCGATCGCCGCAACGTAGGCGTTGATCGCCTCGCCGCCCTTCGGCAATTGGGTGAGGACGTAATGCGTCAAGGCCCACGACTCGGCGTAGAAGATCGACCGCTTGTCGCTTTCGTTGTAGAGCGCGGAGGCGTGATCGACCGCAATCACCTGGGTCAGCGGCAGGCCGTCCTGCCGTAGGAGCGCGAGACGGCCTTCGGGCGGACGTCCGATTTGCGCTTCGCGCCCGCCATCGACCAGTCGATAGGTACTGTAGTACTCGGCCAGTCCTTCGTTGAGCCAGACCGGCATGTTCCGCACGGCGTTGCCGACCAGCAGATGCGTGTACTCGTGGTAGGTGACCGCGGACGATTCGTCGACGCGCTCGAGTGATAGCGCGATGGTGTTGACGTCACCGTCGCGTTGAAAGAAGCCGGCGAGCGACGCCGGACGTCCGCTGCTGAGCGGCTGGTACGGGCGCAGCGCGTTGCGCGTGCCGAAGACGAAGACGTTGGTCGGCAGCGACGGCGGGCGGTCGGCACCGGCGATCTGCCCGGCGACCACCGAACGAAACTGTTCAAGCTGAATCGCCACGTCGCGGAGAGCGGCCGGCGACTGATCGCCAATCACGGTCAAACTCGGCGTCCGCACCATCGTCCAGCGGGTGTCAGCCACCGCCGACGACGCAAGGCACACCAGGACCGCTGCACGGAGCAAGTGACGCATAGTGCGGCCCTATTGTCGCTGAAAACTGCCGTCTAAGGTCTTCGGACCGGCACGACGACGGTGCCACCGTCGAGGTATCCATCCGCGCCGGCGGCCATCGCCGCATCGCCCAACTGACGAGCGTAGCGTTCGTCCCAATCCCACCAGAAGTTAGCGAACGCAGCGTACTCCGCGGCGTAAACGCGAACCCGTTTCCCGGTGCCCCAGGCGCTCGAAGTCGGCCAGTGCGCATAGCCCCAGGTAAAGCGATCCGCCAGCGAGCCGCGCCCGGGTCTTGGATTCAGACGGAATTGGTCGGTGAAGTTCTTGATGAATTCCGCTGACGGCGTTTCGCTGCCGCCGTACACGTAGCCGACGTTCTGAACGAGATAGCCGTGCACGAATGGCGCGACGCGATTCCATGCCCCTGGAATGCCGAGCGCCTTCTGATCCTCATGGTTGCCGGGAACATCGACGTCGGCCTCCATATGGAGCAGACTCAGCGCATTCGGCAGCACGCGCCGGCCCCACTGCAACCAGCAGATCCACTCCGCATTCGACGTGTCCTTGTTCGGTTCCCAACCTCCCGGTACGGCGATGCGCACCAGCCGCTGCGCACGCGGCTGACTGTAAAACGGCGTCAGCGATTCGAGCTGCTGGCAAGACCAGTCGTCTGGTTTGACGAACACCACCGGTTTAATGCCGTGATCCCAGAACTGTTGCAGCAGATCGAGATACTGCTCGAACGTCAGATTCTGTTGCGGGTAAACCTTGTGATACGGCGAGTAAGACTGCGGCTGCCACGCGCCGGCGACGCCATGCGTGTAGCCGCGGGAAGTGTAGGCGCGAAATGCCGCCTCGCGCACCTCGGGCGCTTCTCCCGCAATCGCCGAGAGCGCGAGGATGTTCGTCGGCTTGCCGGGCCGTGGACCAGACTGTAGCGGATGGCGAGCCGTCCACATTGCGCCGCGGATGGCGGCGAGCTCTTCGAGCGGGACCGCCGCCGGATCGACCGGAGCAGCCCTGACGACAACGACGAC